>OLQM01003528.1_pt1 | contig 13403 bp, 9 predicted proteins | sample 1673161 | NCBI WGS metagenome assembly OLQM01 (sample SAMEA3136761, study PRJEB25190) | human gut metagenome | reverse complement strand
GTGGTGTTTTCTCGCCAATTTGAGCGTTTAGTGGTGAATCAAATCACCCGTAAACGCTCAATTCAAAGCCAATCCGCCGTCTCATATGAAAGGCACAACTAAAGCAAAACGGCTGCCTGCGAATTTGCAGACAGCCGTTTTTGTGCAGAAACCAAAAGCAAAATCACTAGCCAAAAGCGAGAAGAACTTAGATGTCGTAGCTTGTTGCCTCGCGACCGTAATAAGAATCGAGATAAAGGTCTTTAATCTCAGAAATCAGCGGGTAGCGCGGATTAGCGCCGGTGCACTGATCGTTAAAGGCCTGCTCAGACATGGCATCGAGAGTGTCGAGGAAGTACTTCTCGTCAACGCCATAGTCCTTAATCGTCTTCTTAACGCCAATAAAGTCCTTGAGCTCTTCGATCTTTGCCACAAACTTCTCGAAGACATCCCAATCGTCCTTGCCCTCAACACCACAGTAACGACCGGCTTCAGCATATCGTGCCAGTGTATGTGGGTGATCATACTGCGGGAAGGTACCCATCTTGGCCGGACGCTCAGAGGCGTTATAGCGCATAACGCGCGTCAGGATAACGGCGTTTGCCCAGCCGTGAGGAATGTGGTGGAAGGCGCCCAGCTTGTGAGCCATGGAGTGGTTCACGCCAAGGAACGCATTTGCGAAGGAAAGGCCACCAAGGCAGGAAGCGTTAGCCATGTGATCGCGTGCCTCAACGTCGTTGGGATTCTCATAGGCGCACGGCAGGTAATCGAAGACGAGCTTCATACCACGAAGCGCCAAGCCATCGGTGTAGTCGGAAGCCATCATGGAGACGTAAGCCTCAAGGCAGTGCGTCAAAACGTCAATACCGGAAGCGGAAGTCAGACCCTTAGGCTGCGTCATCATGTTGTCGGTATCAACGATGGCCATGTTAGGCATGAGCTCGTAGTCAGTGACAGGCCATTTTACGCCGGTATCTGCATCGGTAATAATGGCAAACGGAGTAACCTCGGAGCCGGTACCCGAAGAGGTTGGAATGGCAATGAAGAACGCCTTCTTGCCCATCTTGGGGAAGTTGTAGACGCGCTTGCGGATATCCATGAAGTCCGCAGACATGTCCTCAAAGTTCTCGTCCGGGTTCTCGTACATAGACCACATAATCTTACCTGCATCCATGGCAGATCCACCGCCGATGGCGATAATGCAATCGGGCTCAAAGGCGCGCAGGCGAGCAAGACCTTCAAGAGCGCACTGAAGCGTTGGATCGGGAGCGACATCCCAGAACGAAGAATGAACGATGCCCATCTCATCGAGGGACTCTTCAATCTTCTTAGTGAAGCCGGACTTGTAGAGGAACTGGTCGGTAACGATGAAGGCACGCTTCTTGTCGTAGACATCCTTGAGCTCGCGTAGAGCAACGGGCATGCAGCCCTTCTTGAAGTAAACCTTCTCGGGAGTACGAAGCCAAAGCATGTTTTCACGCCTCTCTGCAACAGACTTGTAGTTCAGCAGGTGCTGGGGTCCAACATTGCCGGAAACGGAGTTGCCGCCCCATGTGCCACAGCCCAGCGTCAAAGATGGCGTCATCTTAAAGTTGTAAAGGTCTCCGATGCCACCCTGAGAAGATGGTGTATTGATGAGAATACGGCAGGTTTTCATTGCCTCATAGTGCTTCTGGATCTTCTCGGTCTCGTTGACATTAACGTACAGAGACGAGGTGTGACCATAGCCGCCATCGGCAACCAAACGCTCGGCCTTGGCAAGAGCGTCGTCAAAGTTCTTAGCGCGATACATACCAAGAACGGGTGAGAGTTTCTCGTGCGCCATTTCTTCGGAAGGCTCAACGGATGTAACCTCGCCGATAAGAATCTTGGTGCCCTCGGGAACCTTAACGCCGGCGGTCTCGGCAATGAAGTGAGCTGACTTACCAACGATACCGGCATTAACCGCACCGTTGATGATGACGGTCTTGCGAACGGCGTCAAGCTCCTTGCCCTTAAGGAAGTAGCAGCCGCGCGCAGCATACTCTTTCTTAACCTCATCGTAGACGCTGTCAAGAACGGTCACGGACTGCTCGGAAGCGCAAATCATACCGTTGTCAAACGTCTTTGAGTGAATAATAGAGTTGACGGCAAGCTTGATATCGGCAGTGTCGTCGATAATGGCAGGCGTGTTGCCGGGGCCGACGCCGAGCGCGGGTTTGCCTGAAGAATAGGCGGCGTTGACCATACCGGGGCCACCGGTAGCCAAGATAATGTCGGCATTGCCCATAACGGCCGCGGTAAGCTCAATGGTTGGGCTTGGCACCCAATCGATAATACCTTTGGGGCAGCCGGCCTTCTCGGCAGCATCGCGAACAATGCGAGCAGCCTCAATGGTGCAGCCCTTTGCGCGCGGGTGCGGCGAGATAAGGATGGCGTTGCGTGTCTTAAGCGCAAGAAGCGACTTGAAGATTGCCGTAGAAGTGGGGTTGGTTGTCGGAATGACAGCCGCAACAATACCCATAGGCTCTGCGACTACCTTGTATCCACCAGCTTTGTCTTCCTCAACGACACCGCATGTCTTCATATGCTTGTACTTGTTGAAGATATACTCCGCAGCATAGTGGTTTTTAATGACCTTATCCTCCATAACACCCATGCCGGTCTCCTCAACGGCCATGCGAGCAAGAGGAACACGTGCCTTCTCGGCAGCAAGAGCGGCCTCATAAAAGATCTTATCGACCTGCTCTTGGGAAAATGTTGCAAACTCAGCTTGTGCCTCGCGCATCTCTGCAAGACGAGTGTGCAAAGTTTCAACATCCTCAATTTTTGTTGCTTTCTTTGTCATCTGGTCCCCTCCTGGACTAGGTACAGACATCGTACAAATTATAACAGCGTTCGCCGACAAATATGCGCCGCTGACCGACAATTCTCTATTTACATCTCAAACTTTCTTCATTTATATCCCAAGATTCAATATTTGCTGCTTAGGATCGTCATCGGTGGCTTTGAGTCTTTGCCAGACATCGGGCAGCTCTTGGGTCCGAAAATCCACAATCGGGCCAAACCCTCCAACAAGCTGCGTTGAAGCAATTTTGAACTGTTCTTTATCTTTAAGGCCCGGATACCGTACTTCAGCCACCTTGGGATGCGCACGTAGATATGCCGCTATCACCGCTGCGGCGTCATTGGCGTGGTGGCGAGAAGTACGCCTGGCTTCTCGCACTTCATCTGAGCCAAAAGCCGCTTGTACCTCGTCGGCGTTCGCTGCCACGGCTTCAACTAACGTCACAACACGTAAGTCAGCATCCTTGGCAATGCCTACAACCACAAAGTCAGGAAATCCAGGGTCTTCGTCAATGGCGAGCCACGAACCGAGCCTGCATGCAGGGCTGAGCTCACAGCCAAACCTGCGCACATCGGCAATGAGAAACGATATTGCCGATGTGGAGGAGGTATGCTCACGTAAAGCCGCCAGCTGACGCGCATAGCCTTTTATATCAACGACACTGATGGGACGCCCGCAAAGCGGCTCAATGAGCTGAGGCTTAAGCGTGCGAGCGCCAGTAGCCGCCGCACCAACGTTTGCTACACCACCATGAGCCGCTGCGTCAACGTGCACCGCAACCGCATCAGCAGGTGTTGCATCAGTGTCCACCACAACTGTATCGTCAGACAGAAGCGCCTCCCATGCAGAAATGGGAACAAGCCGACAGCGGTTTGTTCCCATATAAGCTGCATACTCAGAGAGAATTTCTCGCGTTGTTTTAGCCAAGACGCTCGTCATTCTCCTTTGATACCTTTGCGATAAAGGCATCCAACGTGCTCTGAACGGTCTCGTTTGAACGATCACGCACGGAGATATTGTGAGCCTCAACTTCTTTTTCGCCAATAATCAGCATGTACGGCACACGATCGAGAGAACGGGCCTCGCGGATCTTGTAGCCAATCTTCTCGTCGCGATTATCGACCTTGACGCGAATGCCGGCTGCCTGAAGAGCACCGGCCACCTTATGCGCATACTCGCGGGACTTCTCGGACACCGGCAACACTTTAACCTGGCAGGGAGCAAGCCAAACAGGGAATTTACCCTCATAGTGCTCGGTGAGAATACCGATAAAGCGATCAAACGAACCAAAGCCCGCACGGTGAATCATAATGGGCTGCTTTTTGGTGCCGTCGCTGTCAACGTACTCAAGCTCAAAGTTATGCGGAAGCTGGAAGTCAAGCTGGATGGTACCGCACTGCCACGAGCGACCCAAGCAGTCCGTAAGATGGAAGTCAATCTTGGGTCCATAGAACGCGCCATCACCCTCGTTGAGCACATAGTCGATGCCCATGGACTCAAGCGCATCCTTTAAGCCCTGTTCCGCACGCTCCCAATCCTCATCGGAACCCATGGAATTCTCCGGACGCGTGGAAAGCTCAACGCGATACGGGAAGCCAAACTGCGCATAGTACGCGGTAATCAAGTGTGACGCATCGGCAACCTGCTCAGTAATCTGATCAGGACGAATAAAGATATGAGCATCGTCTTGAGTGAACTCACGCACGCGAAAAAGACCGTGAAGAGCGCCCTTCATTTCATATCGGTGATCGAGACCGGCCTCAGCAAGCTTTAAGGGCAGATCGCGATAAGAACGCGGACGGTTCTTATAAATGAGACATGCGCCAGGGCAGTTCATAGGCTTAATGGCAAAGTCTTCCTCATCAACCGACGTAGTATACATATTCTCTTTGTAGTGATCCCAGTGACCTGAAGTTTCCCACAAAGAACGCGAGAGGATCTGCGGCGTGAGCACCTCTTCATAGTTGAACTTAACCATCATCTCGTGCCAGTAGTCAGTCAGCGCATTACGCACTGCCATACCATTAGGAAGCCAGAATGGAGAACCCGGACCGAAATCGGACATCATAAAGAGTTCCATTTCACGGCCAATCTTGCGATGGTCGCGCTTCTCGGCCTCCTCAAGCATCTTAAGGTGCTGTTCAAGCTCGTCTTTTGTCGCAAATGCCGTACCGTTGACACGCGTAAGCATTTTGTTGTTCTTGTCGGCCTTCCAATATGCACCTGAGACGCCCGTCAGCTTGAACGCCTTGACGCCCTTGGTATAGAGAAGGTGTGGCCCCACGCACATGTCAATGTATTCGCCCTGCTTATAGAAGGTAATACGCTCCGCGGGATCCAAATCACCGATATGCTCTACCTTATACGTCTCACCACGCTCTTCCATGAGCTTAATGGCCTCATCACGAGAAAGCTCAAACGTCTCGATTTTGAGATTCTCTTTGGTAATCTTTTTCATCTCGGCTTCAAGAGCAGAAAAGTCCTCCGTATTGATCTTGGTATCACCAAGGTCTACGTCATAGTAAAAGCCGTTTTCAGTGGCAGGACCATAGGCAAACTTTGCTTCAGGATACAAACGCTTGATAGCCTGAGCTAAAATGTGAGCTGCGGTGTGGCGAATAACATGCAGCTCTTCAGCGGCATCATCGATTTCTCCTACATGGCCGTCATTGTAGAGAACCTTCATATATAAAACCTTCCTTATTTTCTGCGCTTGATGCACACAATCAGTTTTAAGCGAGAAACGCACAAGACCTTACAAACACACGTAACGGCGACTACCCCGCTTTCAAGAAGCTGTGAGTAGCCGCCTTAATAGTCTCTGTCAGTCCTACGCACAAAACCATAGATACACTACTGGATACGAGTGCGGCAATACGGACAGACCTTCCAGTCTGCATTCAGTGGACGATGGCACGTTGGACACACATTGCGTACCTGCGTATTGCAGATGGGACACACGATGAAGTCACGGTCAATGGGTGCCGAGCACTTGGGACAGATGCCATAGTGTGAAAGCTGGTGCTCGCGAAGGGCAATGTCCAAATCCTGCTCCTCACGGTCAATGAGGTAGCTGCTTGGACGCAAAATAACATACGCCAAAAGCCCCACAACAGGAACAACCGAGATGACCGCCCACATCCACCAAGGTTCTGCGCCGCGGCGCTGGGCGTCACGAATGACGTAGATAATGGAAAGGATGTAGAGCATAACTACACAGATGACCATAAGGTAGAGGACCATGCGTACCTCAGGGGTGATGATCTGGTCGAGAATTTCCTGCATCTCGGGAACTCCTTAGAATCGATTTGAAGCTGTGGCGGGCAACGGTTAGAAAATAAGAACCACAAGCGCATCTATCGTAAACCAAAATGGGACGGATAGACACAAGAATAAAGAATCTGCTTATAAATTAGACGATTTTACAAACCTCTCAAAGACGACATCACTTCTCCTGCCAGCGTAATGGTACCGCAAGCCACGTATGATTCATGAGAAAGAGCACACACGGCCTTTTCCACCGTGGGAAAAACGCCCTCTACCTGTGCCCCTAGATCTCGATATATCTTTGCCAGTTCATCTGCCGGCAACGCACGCGCGGAATCCGTTTGTGTCACAATCACGGCGGGGAATTCCTTGGCGAGAAGTTCCGCAATACCAAAAACATCTTTATCGGCCAAAACAGCGGTCAAAAGTTTGGGCCGATGAAGTGGGTTGGGTTCAACGTCGCGGATGGCCGTCAGAAATGTTGCCACCGACTGAGGGTTATGCGCCGCATCAATAAGCACCAGAGGATCCGGACGCAAGAGTTGAAAACGACCGGGCGTCGGACAGCCGATTGCTGCATCAAATGCCTTATCCGCATCAAGTGGCCGGTCGAGAAAATCTTCCGCAAGGCACAGGGCCAGCGCAATATTTGCAGCCTGATACCTTGGTTTGAGCGCCGCAAGGTCTCCGTGAGTTGCTCGTGGTGTTTTTACCGTCAGCTCAAGAGGAAAGCCGAGGCGTGCAGGATGCTTGGTTATGGCAAACGTTGCACATGGAAGATCGGCATGGTGCCGTACCATACCTTCCTGCATCTCCCCTGCTACCTCGCAAACGTCAGTTGCGCGGAGCAGCGTTGGAACTACCCCTTGTTCAGCCGCACGAGAAAGAAAGACCTCCTCCACGGATACGGGTGTTGCCGTTCCCACGCCAAGCACACAGCTGCGATCTCTTTGTATGATGGCGGCTTTCTCACCTGCAATTTCTTCGAGCGTATTGCCTAAAATACGGGTATGATCAAGGCCTATGCCGGTGATGGCTACAGAGGTGATGTTTTTTGCCGCTGACGTGGCATCCCAACGGCCTCCCATACCACACTCCAGTACCGCAACATCAACGCCTGCCTCTGCAAAAACCGTAAGTGCGGCTACCGTCAAAAGGTCAAACTCGGTAATGTCATAGGCGCGTCTGCCTGCTGCAATACGTGCGGCATTTACGCGCTTGCCTGCAGCCACGGCGGCGGCAATGCCGTGCCCAAATACCTCTTCCGTCACAGGTACGCCGTCTATTTCCATGCGCTCGGTATACTTCACCAGCTCAGGTGAAGTATAAAGAGCCGTTTTCAGACCCTCCTCGCGCAAAAACGCTGCGGTATAGCGCGACGTTGAGGTCTTGCCGTTAGTACCCGCAATCTGTACGCTCTTGAAGCACTCATCCGGGTTCTTCAGCTCAAGAAGCATCTCCGAAACAGATTCCAAAAGAGGCTGAATACCAAATTTTTTAGTAGCTTGAAGCGCCGACATGGCCTGCGCATAGCCGTAATCGCTCACCTCAAACGGTATGTGATATGACATGGACCTCCCTACAAACCCAAAAGACGCATGGCTTCTGCGCGGGTCTTCTCGTTATCCTTAAAGATGCCCCTCACCGCTGAGGTAAGCGTCAGCGCACCAGCACTCCTGACACCTCGCATGGTCATACAGGTATGTTCCGCTTCCATGACAACCAGTACGCCCAAAGGATCAAGTTCGGCCATCATCGCGTCGGCCACCTGGCCACAAAGCCGCTCTTGCACTTGCAGGCGACGCGAATATCCCATCACGCAGCGAGCAATCTTAGAGAGCCCGGTAATTCGGCCTCCTTTGGGGATATAGCATACGTGCGCCTTGCCCACAAACGGCAGAATATGATGCTCGCAGGTAGAAGAAAACGGGATGTCGCGAACAATGACCATCTCGTGGTTCCCCTCTTCAAAGAACTGTTTACGCAGATGGGCAGCCGGGTCTTCCTGCATACCACTGAAGAGCTCCGCACAAGCCCGAGCCACTCTGTCAGGCGTCTCAAGAAGCCCCTCTCGCGTGGGATCTTCTCCGATGGCCAAAAGAAACTCCCTCACCGCAGCGCGCACGCGTACCTGGTCAAGCGGGGCGAACTCCGAATGAGTAGTATTCGTATGCACTGCTTTCGCATGTATCTCTTTTGCGTGTGTTTCTTTTTGCGCCTCTGTTGCGTGTGTTTCTTCTGTCACGAAACCAGCGTCCTTTCTGCTGCTTCAATAACATGCTTGGCGAGAATAGCGGTGGTTACGCTGCCTACCCCGCCAGGAACGGGTGTGTATGCGGCAACGGTATCTTTAATCGCTTCTGCATCAACGTCACCAACGAGCTTTTGTGTTGTTTCGTCCCAGTTAATGCCCACGTCAATAACCGTCTGTCCGGGTGCAACATACCCGGAGCCAATCATACGCGCCCGACCTGCAGCTACCACAAGTATTTCTGCCTCACGGGTAACCGAAGGCAGGTCAACGGTACGGCTATGACACAGCGTGACCGTGGCATCGCGCATGGTTAAAAGAGCCGCAACAGGACGACCAATCACGTTGGAGCGCCCCACGACCGCAACACGTGCTCCTGCAATTTCAATACCATAGTGGTCAAGTATGGCAATGACCGCCTCAGCCGTACACGGTGCAAGGGCGCAGGGGCGTCCTGAAAGCGTGGCAAGCAACATTGAATCGGTGGCACAATCAACGTCTTTGCTCGGAGAAAGGAGCGCTAAAGCACCTGCCTCGTCAATCGTTTTTGGAAACGGTCGCAGGGGCAGGCAGGCGTGAATGTGCGGGTCCGAGGAAATGTCACGGATTGTCTCGTCAACGTCGTGCTGCGATGCATTGCGTGAAAGCACTGTCTGCCTCACGACAATACCGATCTTCTCGGCACGTTTGAGGGCTGCCCGCTCATAGGCAAGGTCGTCGGATCGCTCGCCAAGACGAAGGATGGCCAGCGTAGGCGTCACGCCTCTATCGGCCAGTGCGGCAGCCCGGACGGAAAGCGCCTCCGTAAGCGCCGCAGCAACCGGAGCGCCTCGCAATTTTTCAGCCATTATGCTTCCTCCCCTTGCAGATGCGTACTCACGTGGCGAGAAAGGGCTTCCGCTCGCGGAATCCACTCATCCATAAGCGCTTTTGCCCGCTCGTTAACAGATGCGGCATATACGCGATCTTGCATTGAACGCGTATTGACAAAGACGGTATGAGAGGCCGCCTCAAGGGCACCGCGGGAAAGCGCCGCACCGCAACCCACGTCAGAGAGCAAAAGCCGTGAACCTTTGACTTGCATCTCTTCAAGGAGCGCAATGGTCTCGCAAATGACTTCCATTACTCTCAGAGGCGGTTTTGCCGCAGCGATAAGCGCCTCTTCGATGCGCGTCGAGCGAGAAGGACTATCCTTGGGAATGGCAAACGCATCGGACACCAAAAGAAACTGTCGCGAATCCTCATTAACCAGTTCAAGGAGTTCTTTACGGAGACGCTCGGCGCGAGCGATATGAGACGTGAGATCTTTTTCATAGGCGGCATAGCGAGGCTTACCCAATGCGAAAGCACCTGCCATGGCCGCCAAGGCTATCCCTAAGGCACCGGTATATGCGGCCGCTCCGCCGCCTCCGGGAATGGGTTCCCGAGCAGCAAGGTGCCGTGCATACTCTTCACAGGTATACCTTGTAAAATTCACGTCCTCAGGCGTTTTTGGAACCGACATCAGAACAGACCTACAATTCGTCCGTCTTCGCGTACGTCAATATTTTCCGCTGCCGGTTTCTTGGGCAGACCCGGCATGGTCATAATGTTTCCGGTCAGACATACCACAAAGCCGGCACCGGCAGAAACACGCACTTCTCGCACCGTAATACGGAAATGCTCCGGCGCGCCCAACCGAGAGGGATCGTCCGAAAACGAATACTGCGTCTTTGCCATACAAACAGGGAGCTCCCCAAAGCCCAAACTCTCAAGCTGCTGTATCTGCTTTGCGGCGGCGGGGGTAACATCAACGCCTTCGGCATGGTATATCTTGGTGGCAATGGATGCCATCTTCTGCTCAAGGCTCTCACTCAAATCATAGGCATATTTGGGCTCAGAGGATCTCTCGCACAGGCGAAGTACCGCCTCCGCCAGCGACTGTCCCCCTTTGCCACCCTTTGCCCAAACCTCAGAAAGCGCCACATCCACTCCATGCGCTTTGCACGCTTTTTCAATAAGTTCCAGCTCAGATGCGGTATCAGTGGGAAATGCATTAATGGCCACCACCACGGGCAAGCCATATACGCCTTTAAGATTGTCAACATGGCGCAGCAGGTTCGGAAGGCCCGCCTCAAGAGCCGCAAGATTTTCAGACCCGAGTTCTGCCTTAGGAACCCCACCGTTATATTTGAGGGCACGCACCGTAGCCACCAAAACCACGGCGTTCGGGAAAAGACCGGACTTTCTGCACTTGATGTCAAGAAACTTCTCGGCACCAAGATCAGCTCCAAAGCCTGCCTCGGTAATTACATAATCAGCCAAACGTAATGCTGTTTTTGTTGCCTCCACGGAATTGCATCCATGGGCAATATTAGCAAAAGGACCACCATGTACCAGCGCCGGCGTATGCTCAAGCGTCTGCACCAGGTTAGGCAGAAGCGCATCTTTCAAAAGCGCGGTCATGGCACCTTCAGCATGGATGTCATGAACCGTTACCGGGCGTCTGTCAAAGGTATAGGCAACAATCATCTTGCTCAGGCGTTCTTTCAAGTCAGAAATACCTGATGCGAGGCAAAACACCGCCATAACCTCAGAGGCGACCGTGATATCGAAGCCGTCCTCGCGGGGCATACCATCCGCAATGCCACCCAAACCGTCTACCACATGGCGAAGCTGGCGGTCGTTCATGTCAACGCAGCGCTTCCATACCACGCGGCGCGGATCAATCCCAAGCTCATTACCTTGCTTGATATGGTTATCAAGCATCGCGGCGCAAAGGTTATTCGCAGCACTTATCGCGTGAAAATCACCCGTGAAGTGCAGATTGATGTCCTCCATGGGAACAACCTGCGCATACCCGCCACCTGCGGCTCCACCTTTAATGCCAAAAACAGGTCCGAGCGAAGGTTCGCGGAGTGCCAGCATTGCCTTGTGTCCCGCTTGATTGAGTGCATCCGCCAAACCAACCGAGGTGGTAGTCTTGCCCTCCCCTGCCGGAGTCGGGTTGATGGCCGTTACCAAAACAAGCTTGCCGCGCTCAGGCGTATCGGCAAGGAGACGAGAATTGACCTTTGCCTTGTAGCGACCATACGGCTCAAGAAGATCCTCACGAATGCCGGCTCTTCTCGCCACGTCAACAATGGGAAGCATAGGTGTCTCTTGAGCGATCTCGATATCAGACTTGTACTGTGGCATGGTGTACCTCACCTACGAAAAGTCGGCAATCTGCTGCTTAAGCTGTGCAACAAGAGTTTCAAGCTCAGCGGCACGCGAGCGCTTCTTCTCGATGACCGCCGGCGCGGCCTTGGCAACAAAGCCCTCGTTGGCAAGGGTGCGCTTGACGCCGAGAAGCTCTTTTTCGGCGGAGGCAAGATCTTTCTCAAGACGTTTTGCCTCAGCCTTCAAATCAACAAGGTCGCCCAGAATTACATAAAGCTCAAGACCGCCCTCGGCAACAGAAATGGAACCCGCAGGCTTTTGGATGTCCTCACCGATATGTAACTCAGAAATGCGACCGACGCTCCGGATAAAGCCTGCTTGCTTTATAAGCGCATCGGCATCTTCCGCCGTTGCGCGGACCGCCACGGAAAGCTCCGCCTTTGGCGACAGGCGATAGCGTGCCCGTGTTGAGCGAGCCGCAGAAACAACCGTCTTTGCAAGTGAGAAGTTATGCTCGGCCTCGTCATTCATGAAGCGAGCAAGCTCTTGAGGCTCCGGCCATGCGGCAGTCATCAAAAACGTTGCATCATGGCTGAACACGCCCGATGCAGGAAGGGCATCCCAAACGCTCTCTGTCACAAACGGCATCACAGGATGCAAAAGGCGCATAGACACGTCCAACACAAATACAAGATTTCGCTGAACTTGGAGGCGCTCTTCAGTATCTCCGTTCAAAAGACGAGACTTGCAAAGCTCAATGTACCAGTCACAGACATCGTTCCAGAAAAACGTCTGGATGTTACGGGCATAATCGCCAAAGCCGTATGACTCAAGTTGTTCTGTCGTCTCCGCCGTCACGCGAGCAAGACGCGAGAACATCCACGCATCTTCGGGCGTTTTGGCCTTTGGCTCACCTGGCGTATAACCGTCAAGGTTCATCTGCACAAACCGGCTTGCATTCCAGATCTTGGTCACAAAAGAGCGCGCCTGATCGGTTCGTGGAGACTCAAGAAGCTCCTTGGTTTTCTTATCCAAAACCGCATCAAACTTGACGTCTTGGTTGTTGGTAATAAGCGTCAACAGGTTATAACGCATGGCATCGGCGCCGTACTTGGCGATAAGATCCATCGGATTTACGCCGTTACCCTTGGACTTTGACATGCGGCTACCGTCTTTAGCCAAGATGGTAGCGTAAATAAACACGTCATGAAACGGAATCTCCTTGGTAAAGTAAAGCGAGCTCATAATCATGCGTGCCACCCAAAGAGCAATGATCTCGCGAGCGGTTACCAGTACCTTTGTGGGATGATGACCCTCAAGCCGCTCGGGATGCTCAGGCCAGCCCTGTGTGGCAAAAGTCCAGAGCTGCGAGGAGAACCAGGTATCCAAGACGTCCTCATCTTGGTGTACGTGATGGCCGCCGCATTTGGGACAGACATCGGTATCCTCCATAAGGGCATCTTGCCAGCCACAATCGTCGCAGTAAAATACCGGAATACGATGACCCCACCAAAGCTGCCGAGAAATGTTCCAATCACGAAGGTTATCCATCCACGTGAGATAGGTCTGCGTCCAGCGCTCGGGATGGAAGGTGACGTCTCCTTTGCGAACCGCCTGTGAGGCAGGTTCTTTAAGCTTATCAACGGCAACAAACCACTGCTCGGAGAGCCATGGCTCAAGCGTTGTGTCGCAGCGATAGCAGTGCATGACGGAGTGCTCAAGGTCTTCGATGTGATCGAGAAGACCATGCTCTTCAAACCAGGCTACGATAGCCTCACGTGCCTGATCACGATCAAGGCCGGAAAACTCGCCGTAGCCGTCGACGACCACGGCATGCTCGTCGAAGATGTTGATTTTCTCAAGACCATGCTCCTCCCCCATGGCAAAGTCGTTGGGATCGTGCGCGGGGGTCATCTTAACGGCGCCCGTACCGAAGCC
>OLQM01003519.1_pt1 | contig 13434 bp, 10 predicted proteins | sample 1673161 | NCBI WGS metagenome assembly OLQM01 (sample SAMEA3136761, study PRJEB25190) | human gut metagenome | reverse complement strand
CAGACCGTTCAGCTGCTGGCGGAGCACGAGGATGTGCGGGAGTTCTACCAGAACAAGTACCGCTACCTGCTGGTGGACGAGTATCAGGATACCAGCGTGGCCCAGTTCCGGCTGGTCAGCCTGCTCACCGGCCCGGAAAAGAACATCTGCGTTGTTGGTGACGATGACCAGAGCATCTACCGTTTCCGCGGTGCCACCATTGAGAACATTCTGAACTTTGAGCGCATCTTCCCCGGCACCAAGACCATCCGTCTGGAGCAGAATTACCGCTCCACCTCCAATATCCTGAATGCTGCCAACTGCGTCATCCAGCATAACACCGAGCGTAAGGGCAAGACCCTGTGGACCCGGAACGACGAGGGCGACAAGGTGCAGGTCTACACTGCCGAGAATGAGCAGGACGAAGCCATGCACATTGCAGATGTCATCGGTGAGCACCTGAAAGAGGGCGGGCATCTGGCGGACCATGCGGTGCTCTACCGCATGAATGCCCAGTCGGCCCCCATCGAAAGCTACTTTACCCGCGCGGGCATTCCCCATAAGATCGTGGGCGGCCAGCGCTTCAATGACCGCAAAGAGGTCAAGGATATCCACTCCTATATGTCCATTGTGGCGAACGCCCGGGATGATGTGCGCCTGCGCCGCATCATCAACGAGCCTGCCCGGAAGATCGGCAACACCACCGTCGATGTGATCGCTGACCTTGCCGCCCAGCAGGGGATCAGTATGCTGGAAGTCATCTCCCATGCGGATGCATACGCCAAGCTCAGCCGCGCCATTATGCCGCTGCTGAAATTCTGGCAGATCTACGAAAAACTGCAGGAATCGCTGGAAACCAGGACACTGGACGAATTTGCCCAGGATGTCATTGAGGTGACCGGCTACAAGGCCATGCTGGAAGCCGATGCGGCCAAGGGCCACGAGGATGCGGCAGACCGCCTGCAGAACCTGGGCCAGCTGGTCAACAATGTCAAAAACTACTGCGATCAGCACGGCGAGGAGGCCTCGCTGGAAGGCTATCTGGAGGATATCGCCCTCATCAGCGACATCGACAGCTACAACGAGAGCGCCGATCAGGTGGTCCTGATGACCATCCACTCCGCTAAGGGCCTGGAATTTCCCTATGTGTTCCTCATTGGCATGGAGGAGGGGGTATTCCCCAGCGAGATGAGCAAATACTCCGAGGCAGATCTGGAAGAAGAGCGCCGTCTGGCCTATGTCGGCATCACCCGCGCCAAGAGGGAGCTGTATATCTCCAACAGCGTCTCCCGGATGCTCTACGGCCGCACCCAGCGCAACGAGCCCAGCCGCTTCCTGCGCGAGATCGAGCCTGAGTATATAGAAGAGACCCGCAGCCCGGCGTTGGAACGTCGTTCTTCCATGGGCTGGGGTTCCAGTTACAGTGATACCGTTCCCGGCGGGGCCTCGGGCTACTCCGGCGCGTCCGGCTGGGGCCGCAATTCCAGCAGCTTCGGCGGCCGCACCGGCGGCAGCTACCTCAACCGTGAATACAATGCCTCTGAGCGCGGCGGTTTCGGCTCCGGTTATGCAGGCCGTGGCAGCAGTGCTTCCGGGTTTGGCAGCGGAAGTAGCGCCCCGCGCGCGTCCGGCTCCTCCGGTTTTGGCGCGGGCTATGGCCGCCCCGCGGCCCCCAAGGCAGCGTCCAAACCCGTGAGCTTTCCGGGGAGCCCGGCAGCTTCCCGCCCGGCATCCACCGGCCCAAAGCATTACGAGGTGGGCGACATTGTGGAGCACAAGGTCTTTGGCCGGGGCAAGGTGCTGGCGGTCAAGGCCGCTGCCGGAGACCAGATCGTGGAGATCAACTTTGAAAAGGTCGGCGTGAAGAAAACCATGGCAAATTTTGCGCCGCTGACGAAAATCACGGAGGAATGAGAAAACTATGATGACCGTTCGATTGATCGCATATACCCCGGAACCGGAAAAGGTGGTGGCGGCAGCGGCCAAGCTCTGCTACTCCGATGCCCATATCACCGACCTGCTGGACGGCCTGACCGAGGAGAAAACGGCCAAGTTCCTGACCATGCTCAGCGACCTGGGCCATGCCAGCCCCATTGAACATGCCAGCTTCACCTTTGGCATTGAGGGTGTGAGCCGCACCCTGCTGGCCCAGATCACCCGGCACCGCATCGCATCCTTCAGTGTCCAGAGCCAGCGGTATGTCCGGCTGGACGACTTCCACTATGTCATCCCGCCGGAGATCGAGGCCATCCCTGAGGCAAAGGCAGCCTTTCTTGAGAGCATGGATGAGGATGCGAAGCGCTACCTGGACCTTGCAAAAAAACTGGAGGACGGCCACACTGCCCGCCTGATGGCGGAGGGGATGCCGGAAAAGCAGGCCCGCGCCAAGGCCTCCAAACAGGCCAACGAGGATGCCCGCTTTGTGCTGCCCAACGCCTGCGAGACGAAGATGGTCGTGACCATGAACGCCCGCAGTCTGCAGAATTTCTTCCATCTGCGCTGCTGCTCCCGCGCTCAGTGGGAGATCCGTCAGCTGGCTGAGGAAATGTTCCGGCTGGTCTACCCGGTGGCACCCCATATCTTTGCCAAGGCCGGTCCGGCCTGTGTCAGCGGCCCCTGCCCTGAGGGCAAGATGTGCTGCGGCAGAACTGCCGAAGTCCGCGCAAAGTATGAGGCCATCAAGCAGGAGGCTGGTGTATGAGCAAAGGCAAGCTGATTGTTCTGGAAGGGCTGGACGGCAGCGGCAAGGGCACGCAGGCTAAGCTGCTGGCAAAGCACCTGACGGTGACGGGTCATCTGGTAAGAGAGATCACCTTCCCGGATTATGACAGTGATTCCAGTGCGCTGGTCAAGATGTATCTGGCCGGGCGGTTTGGCGACAAGCCTGACGATGTCAACGCCTACGCGGCATCCAGCTTTTATGCGGTGGACCGCTATGCGGGGTATAAGTCGGACTGGGGCAAGTTCTACGAGGAAGGCGGCATCCTGATCGCTGACCGCTACACCACCTCCAACGCCGTGCATCAGTGCTCGAAGCTCCCGCCGGAGCAGTGGGACACATTCCTGCAGTGGCTCTTTGACTATGAATACCACCTGCTGGGCCTGCCTGCACCGGATAAGGTGATCTATCTGCAGGTTGACCCGGCGGTGAGCCAGCGGCTGATGACTGCCCGCTACCATGGCGACGAGACCAAGAAGGATGTCCATGAAAAGGACACCGAATATCTGGCCCGCAGCCGCCGGGCGGCAGAATACTGTGCCGCTCACCTCGGCTGGGATACCGTCCACTGCACGGCAGGGGAGAAGATGCGGAGCATTGAGGATATTCAGGAAGAGGTCAGAACTCTTGCTCTCGCTGTTATTTGAAACAAAAGGAGGCATCCTATATCATGTACCGTTTGATGCAGCCGTCCGATTGGGCGGAGGTGCTGGCCCTGTGGCAGGCCCAGCGCGGCGACACGGAGGAGTTTGTTCGCGGCGCTGTGGAGCGCTTTGCCGGGGTGCAGAATGTCTACGTCGCGGAGGAAAACGACCACATTGAGGCTGTGGCACTGGCTGTGCCGGTGACCCTGCAGGGCCGCCCGGGCAGCTATCTGTTCGGTCTGTGCGGGCAGGGCAGCCTGCTCCTTGCGGGCCTGGTGGATACCCTGTGCGCCCAGCAGAAACTGCGGGGCGCAGGCTTTGTGGTGGCAGTGCCCGCCAGCCCGGAACAATCAACGCTGCTGCAGGATAAAGGCTTCCAGAAAGCCTTTGCCCTGCGCTGCCTGCCCCGGGAGGTGGAGCGCAACCTGTGGAGCCAGGCGGAATTCGATTCCGTGACGGCAAAAAAACTCTGCGAGCTGCGGGCAAAATACTGGCCCGACACCGTTCAGCTGCCGCCGGAGCAGATGGGGGAAGTTCTGCGGGACCTGTATTCCCGTGGTGCGACCATCGTGTCCAGTGAGCAGGGCTACGGCATCTATTTCCGCAGGGAGGATACCCTTTACTTTGTGGAGATGATGGCGGAAAATGACCGTGCTGCCGAGGTGCTGATGGAAGCCGCCCGGGAGAAAGAGGTCATTGTGGAAAAGGCTGTCATCACGGTGGGGGCTGCCCAGAATCTGTTCCTGGGCGAGGGAACCCGGCAGGAGTATGGCCTCATCCGCTTTGAAGGAGAACCTTTTGATGTTTCGGAGAGCTACATGCGCCTGATGATGGACTGAAAGGAACGTGGATATGGCAGAGAAACACCAGAAAAAGAAAAAAGGCAGTGTGCTGAAGATCCTGTTGGCCGTGCTGTTGCTGCTGGTACTGACAGTCGGTGCGGCAGGTGTGTTTGCGTATAACGAGATCAACGGCAATGGAGGAAAGCCCGGTGCAGAGGTGACCGTCAGCATCCCCCAGGGCAGCGGCGTTGCTGCCATCGCAAAGGAGCTGAAGGAGGCTGGAGTGATCCGTTCGGCCTATCTGTTCCGCTGGTATGTGGGGCACAAGGGTGCCGCCGGAAAACTGCAGTACGGTGATTTTGCGCTGCAAACCGGCGGATATTCCTACGATGGCCTGATCGCAGAGCTGTCCACGTATGCCAAGGCGGATTCGGTGCGGCTGACCTTCCCGGAGGGAACCACTGCCATTGCTATTGCCCGGAAAATGGAGGAAGCCGGTCTGTGTACTGCCGAGGAGTTTCTGGAAGAAGCCAACACCGGAGATTTCAGTGAGTACACCTTCTGGCAGTATGTCCCGGACGATGCCGATGCCCCCAATCGCTTTATGAAGTGTGAGGGCTACCTCTTTCCGGACACCTATGAGTTTTTGACGGACGATACCGTGCATCATTACGTTGCAACGTTCTATGCACACTTCGATAAACAGTTTACGGACGAGATGTACAGGAAACTGGAAAAGCAGGAGCTGACCCTGCCCGAGGTCATTACACTGGCCTCTTTTGTGCAGGAGGAAGCGGGCAACGATCAGGACTCCAATGTGGCGCAGGTGTTCCGCAACCGTCTGGCCGAGGGTTCGCCCTACCCCAAGCTCCAGAGCAACACCTCCAGCTATGTCCAGAGCGATGAGGACAACAACTACCTCTGGAACTGGGTGGCTCCGTATTATGGCGGCTGGGAGGATATCCCCGAGAACATCCGGAATGCCTACGATACCTACACCTGCACCGGCCTGCCCGCCGGGCCCATCTCGAACCCGGGCCTTGCCGCGATCCAGGCTGCTCTGGCACCTCAGTGCGATGAGGAAGTCCGAGACTGCTATTTCTTTGTTACGGATCTTTCCGGTCACTACTATTACGCCAAGACCTATGCTGAACATGAGGCCAACTGCCGGAAAGCGGCTGAAGTCAATCAGAGTTTGAAGAAGTAAGTCTCTCTCAGTCGGCTATGCTGAAAGCTCTCCCAAGGAGAGTGCCAATTGCGGCTCCGGAGTCAGGTTTGCAGAAACCGATCCGGTGAGGCGGCATCGCATCAGCGATGACAGAGAGGGTGTTAAAAAGAGAGGACGATTTTATGTTACAGATCCCGGAACTGCTGGCCCCGGCAGGCGACTTGGAGCGCCTGCGTTATGCCATCAACTATGGAGCAGACGCTGTTTATTGCAGCCTGCCGGAGTTCGGCATGCGGTCGGCTCCTGCCAATTTTACGCCGGAGCAGCTGGCCGAGGGTGTGATCTATGCCCATGCCCGCGGCCGCAAGGTCTATCTGACCATGAACACGCTGCCCACCAATGAGGAAGCTGACCGCCTGCCCGAAGCCATCAAGGCTGCTGCTGCCGCCGGTGTGGATGCCTTTATCGTGGCCGATCTGGGCGTGCTGGAAGCCTGTAAGCAGTTCGCCCCGGAGATCGATGTCCACATGTCCACCCAGACCGGCATCACCAACTGGGCCGCCGCACGTGCCGCTTACAACATGGGTGCAAAGCGTGTGGTGCTTGCTCGTGAGATGAGCCTGCAGGATATCGCCACCCTGCGCGATAAGACCCCGCCTGAGCTGGAGATCGAGGCGTTTGTCCACGGAGCCATGTGCATGAGCATTTCGGGCCGGTGCCTGCTCTCCAATTACATGGCAGGCCGGGATGCAAACCGGGGCCAGTGCGCCCAGCCCTGCCGCTGGAAGTATTACCTGAGCGAGGAGACCCGCCCGGGCCAGCTGTATGAGATCGGCGAAAATGAGAACGGCAGCTATATCCTCAATGCAAACGATCTGTGCACCGCTCCCTTCATCGACCTCATCTGCAAGGCAGGTGTGGACAGCCTGAAGATCGAGGGCCGCGCCAAGACGTTCTACTATGTCGCCAGCGTCACCGCCGCCTACCGCAAGGCTCTGGATCAGTATTTGGCCGACCCGCTCAACGATAACTTTGAGTTGAGCGATGACGTTCTGGCCGAGCTGACCCGTACCAGCCACCGGCACTACTCCCCGGGCTTCTACTTTGGCCGCGAGCAGGCCCGTCAGGCAACCGACAGCGCTACTTATATCCGTGAGTGGGAGTTTGTGGGCACTGTGGAAAGCTGGGAGAATGGTGTTGCCTCCTGCCAGCAGCGCGGCAAATGGAGCCTTGGGGACACGCTGGAGGTGCTCTGCCCGGATGGGCGCAGCATCCCGCTGCACCCGGAGTGGATCAAAAACGAGGCAGGGGAGAGCGTGGAATCCACCCCCCACGCCATGGAAAAGTACACCATCCCCACCCCGGAGCTGCCCCCCATGAGTCTGCTTCGCCGGAAGGTAGAAACTCTTGACAAATGATTCCAGAAGCAGTAAAATAATAAAGTCAAAATGAACGATGTCCTCTGGCTCTAGTGATCAGAGGACAGTTGAGGGCTCGTAGCTCAGTTGGGATGAGCGTTCGGTTCGCATCCGAAAGGTCGAGGGTTCGACTCCCTTCGAGTCCATAAAGCAGAAAACCGCTCTGTCGTAGCGATACGGCAGGGCGGTTTTCTTGTTTGCAGTTCTATGAGACGGGGAAGATTGTTCTGGCTGATCTGGAGCCGGTTCAAAGGTGGAAAATTACTGCTCTTCAAACCTTGAAAGTGCTAGAAATCAAGGCTTCATGCGGGTTAATGCCGTGATACACTCGCAATGGCTTGAGGGTTGCGTTTGTTACATCGTTTTGGTATAACAACTCACAACCTCGACGTGCCTCGTTTATAGAGAACGGTATAAAGTTCAAATTTAGCGGTTTTGTGCGGTTCTGTAAGGGCTGAAAAATAGCCATGTTTAACGATTTCAAAGCACAAGGACTTGTGCGGATTCATGCGTATACCGTGGGATGGTGGCAAGTGGGTGGCATTGTCACCGCACCCAAACGACACTACCGCACAACGTCTTGATGAAAAGGGGGTCAGCCGAACTTACCTCACCGACAGTATGGGGCGCAAACAGTCAACCACGGTTATCAATGAATCCGGCTTGTATAACGTGATTCTTCGTAGTGATAAGCCGGAAACCATATAGGCGGCTGTACTGTTCAAATAGTTCAATTTTATTTTGAATTACCTTGAACTTATTATACTGCACCCATTGTCAACAAGCAAGACGGGTGATAAAATAAAACAAAAAGGTGATTTCCATGAAACGCATTGACGGTAAACCCCCTTTTGGCGGTGATTACGCTGAATTTCATTTTTTAGATGCCGAAAACAATGAAGTTGATGAGGGCAAGGAAACAAGCATTGTTATCCGTGAGTGTAAAGCGGATGGAACGCTTGTAAAAGAAACATGGGCTAGGGTGTTCGATAACTGGTATAAAAACAATCCTACGGACGTTATTTGGTGGAAAGACACGCCGGACGGTGTGGGCGAATGGCTTTTTAGTTTCGACAAAAAGACCGTGTTCAATATGTTCGCTGACTACCCCAAAGCCCTAACCCCGGAACAGAAACAGATTTTTGATAAAGAAAACCCCGAATGGGCGGACTTCTTCAAAGATCGTCAAGAGGGCAATATAAAATGATGCCGATGCCTAGTTTTTACACAAGCCCGTATTTTGTGAATGAGCCGGATAACTGGCATTTGACGGATGATGCCCCGGAAGATGTACGCAAAGAGTTTGAAGAATATATGAATCATCCCGACTGTGTGCAAGATGATGGGCTTATAAGGGCTATGAAAAGCTATTATCGCGCATTTGGTGATACTTTCCCAAGTTATCCGAATCCCCCGGAAAACGCTGTTGAGATCATCCGGGATTGTTTGCAGAAAAAGAAAGATGTGTATGAGTTAGGCTATCTTAGCTTAGATGATGACATCATATACTAAAAACGCACTTTTGAAAATTAACTTTCAAAAGTGCGTTTTTTTCAAGAGGTCAAGCCCACCGCTCAAACAGTGTGAGGATGATTTCTTGATGGGTGGGGTATACAGCAGGAACGCCGCTTGATTTGTAAGCTGTGGTAACACCGTTTTGTGTTACCGTCAACTTTGATCCGGCTTTGATGGAAACATTCGGCGACAGGAACACTTTAACGCCCTGCGAGAGTGCCGCTGCCGTGTCGGTCTGGACTGTGGCGGCGATGGTTTCAAAAGATAGCTTGCAAGGCTGGTTCTCCAAAACAACGACTTCTTTTGTACTGGTAATGTGGGTGTTAGGGTCTTTGACAGATTGCCGCTCTGATACCGTCATAACGCCTGTATAGGTGCTTTCTATGGCCTTTCGTGCGGCTTTCTGTGCCGCCTGCATTGCTTTAATCATCGTGTAAAATCCCTCTTTCGGTTAAAGTTTATTAAAATAGGGGGCTGTTGCACAAGGAAGAAAGCCTGTGCAACAGCCCTCGTAAAAAAGATGTAACGATGGTTGTTATTCGTGGATTCCCTCGGCGGCTACCTCAATCGCTTCAGATACGCCATCGCAAAGAGCGGAAATAACACCGTCCAAATCCATACCATTCGTAATATGGTTTTCGTTGCTCTGATTGATGGTGATTTCAGCAGTCGTAAAGCGGTTTATTACTTCCTGTTCGGCAATATCTCTCAAATACTTCAATTCATCTTCTGAAACATTCAGAGAATTTTCAATTGCCCCGGTGTTTCCGGCTATATCTTTCACACCGTCACCAATGCCCGCTGTGTAATCGCTAAGATCAACAGAGGGTGCAACGGAATCCATGTTGAAAGTTTTGTTGAAAAAGTCGGAAATTCCACCGACAACGCCATCTCCAAAATCTGCACCCATGCTGAACGCATCCCCATAGGAAATGCGATCCATAGTGTAATCAGACGGATCAAGCGTTTTCGGCTTGTTGCCCCCAGCGTTCTCAACAGTGGTGTTGATTTGGGTTTGAATCTTATCTTGAAATCCTTGAACTGCGCTTTGCAGATCAGAACCAAAGATAGTATCAAGAATGCCCGCCGCCGAAGATACGATAGATACGATGAAGTTAAACAGCGATAGGAACATAACTTCAATCGCGGCGATGGGATCATTGAAGATCAGGCCGAAAGCCGCCGCAAAATTGGCAAGCATATTCCAAAAACTCACGCCCAGCGTGATAACGCTGTTTATCAGGGAAATAATGGTATTCAGGATGAACGCACCGCCTACGGCGATAACACCCGTGATAATACCAACGCCGGACTGTGTAACGCCCGTTACCTGTGCGATTGCGTTTGTAACCGCCAAAAGCACGGCTATAAGGGCGATGATACCCATAACTACCCACATTACCGGGGAAGCAAGGAACGCCGTATTTAAGCTATATTGCGCGGCTGTGGCGGCGGCTGTGGCCGTCACCTCTGCGCCAGTAGCGGCGGCGTAGGCATACGAAGCAACCGCAAGAGCGATTTTGATTCCTTTGGAAGCAAGCGAAATTGCATTGTTTGCAAGTTGCCAGCCATAGTAAACCATCAATGCCGCTGTTACGCCGCCAATGATGGGAGAAATCCAACCCCAGTTGTTAGCTACCATATCGGCAACATTCACCAAAGAGTTAAGAATCTCAAGGGAAACGCTTGCAACAGCAGAAAGCCCACCAATGGCGTTATTTACAAACTGCTGAAAAGCGTCACTATTCGCAATTTCGTTCAATCTGTTCAAAACAGGCTGAAACGACATTAAAGCAGTGTTTTGGAACGAAGTCCAAATTTGCGCGAATGTTTGCGGCATGGATTCAAACTTGCTGTTAATATCATCTGCGGCGGAAAAGATAGCCGCCTTGACAACACTAGCAGAAAGTTCGCCGTCTGCCGCCATTTCACGAATTTGGCCAATGGGAACATCCAAATAGTCCGCGATGTTCTGAATCAAGTTGGGGGCTTGTTCAAAAATACTGTTCAGCTCATCGCCGCGAAGAACGCCAGAACCAAGTGCTTGTGATAACTGCAATTCCGCATTTGCGGCTTCTTGCGTGGATGCACCCGCAATGGTCATTTGTTTCTGAATCAGATCGGCAAAAGCAACAACCTCTTCCGAACTACCAAACGCATCTCTTGCGTTGTTGCCAAAGCGGGCAACAACATCAGCCATTTGGTCAAAAGAACCTCTAGCATCCTGCGCCGCCGCATACACCATGTTAATAAGTTCAGAAGTTGTCTGAACTCCATCATTCATCATGCTTAAACGGGCGGTTGTTGAAGTCAGCGTATCAGATAGGTCAAATACCACCCCAACGGTCTGAACCGTGGCATAGGTTGCAATGGCACTCTTAATCGTATTCATCAGGTTATCGGCGTTTGCCGTACCCTCATTGATTTTCTGATTAAAACGCCCCTGTTCGTCCACGTTGTCACGGATATAGCGTTCTGTGCCACTCACGGTTTGTGATAGCCGCAAGTAAGCATCATTCGCCGCCTGTACGTCCATATTGTCAACGGCACTATTAAGGGCTTGCTGTGCCTGTACAGCTTGATCCAACCGCCCCCGCAACTGTTCCAACTCCGAATTAGCGGCGTTAGTACCCATGTTTAAGGGGTTGTTCTCAATCTGCACGATACGATCTTGAATCGCCTGTAAGCGGGTTTGCATACCGCTTAGATCAGTAACCGCATTCGCGGGGAACAAGTCAACGCTTGCCGCCGTTTCTGCGATCCGCTGTTGAGTGTCATTCAATGCGTTAAGCATTGTGTTAGCACTCTCTATTTCCTGCTGGAAACGCTCTATGCCCGTGTTATCAAACACGTTCATATTGTCAGCTTGCCAGTTGAACGGAACATTTACCGGGGCTTGCGTAGGTTCAACCTGTGGGGCATCCTGCACGGTGGGCGTTGCGCTATACACCTGTGAGGGAACATCGCCCATCAAATCATTAAGCCGCTCCTGCCGCTCAATCACGTTGTCAATCGCGCTTGACAGACTGCCCAACTGCAACTGTGCAACGGACGAATTAAGATCAAACGGATTTGTTTTCAAGTAATCAAGCGCGGTCTGCATTTGGCCTAATTCTCGGTTGATCCCGGCGATCTCTGCCGCCGAATCCCCCGGCATAACGAATAGGTTTTGACCCACGTTGTTAATTGCGTTCTGATAGTTCAAAATGTTGTTCAATCTAGTTGAAATATCTTGAATCTGTTTTTCAGATTCAGACACGCCAGAAAGTTCAACAGGTACGGTGATACCATCGGGAACGTCAATTTGCGGCTGTTCCGTAATTTCAGCACTCACGGGAACTTCAATCCCAGCGGGTACGTCAATTCGGGGTTGCTCTACAACTTCCGCCGTTACAGGTACGGTGATACCATCGGGAACGTCAATTTGCGGCTGACTTTCCACAACGGGGATCACCGGGACTGTAATGTTTGGAGTTGCGCCCCCCAAATCTGGTAAGGTGGTGCCCAAATCTCCAAAGGAAAAAGAGGGTGCTTCAATGGCTTGCATCGTGTTTTCAAAAGACTGCATTGCCGCCGTAGCCCGGTTAATACCGCTCATATCTACGCCCGCATTCATCGCGGATTGTACGTTTTCAATAGCGATAGTACCAGCATTCGCGGCGTTGACAATATCCATCATAGGATCAGAAAAATTGTCATACAGTTCGATTGAAGTTTTGATAGAAGCCATTTAATCACCGTCCTTTCCGGCTTGCTTTCCTCTCAAGCTCTTTTTTCTGCCTTGCATCATCTTCTTGCTTGATCTTGATGGACGCGATCACAAACGCTTTTTCCCGTTCGTCCATTTCAAGAAATTGGGATGGTAAGATGTGCAATTTTAAGAGGGCATAGAAAGCAAAACTCGCTTCCCAGTCACCCTCTTCAATTAGTTTTTTGCTTCATCCACCAAATCGTTGAAAGAGGTGTTGAAGCCCTGAAGATTCTGGACAAAGGCAACCAGAGCGTTGTACTCGCCCGGATCGTCCACCATTGCCATCAGCAGATCATCCGGCCTTTTCACGCCGTAGCTGTTCTGAAGTTCGACATTGTACAGATCGGGGGTGACAATGGACTTGATGAGCAGTTCCTTAGTGTACTTGCTACCGTCCACATGGGGGCGGTACAGGTTAGGCTTGCCAGTGACAGGAATTTCTTTGGTGCAATCCTCGCGGATTTCATCGTTTTCCTTAGAGGTGATATGCCGGAACTCCCAATCAAGGGGCTTGCCGTTGGCATCGCACAGGGAAGCGGTGACAGGGTGGAAAACATTTTCCTTAACCTTTTTGTTCGCTTTCATAAAATAGGAAAAATTAGACATTTTCTGTACCTCTCATTCTTTAGTTGAACATTTTGATAAGCGTTTCAAAAATTGATGTATTAACTTTTGTCTGGTGGGTTTTATAGTAAATTTCTCTGCGTTTAATTTCCCACTCCAAAACGGATTTATATAGCTTTTCGTAGTTGTCCAAATTGGATTTAGAGGAAATTTTTTGCAGGGAAGTTACTAATTCTTCATCGGAATGTTCCATGATTCTAGGAACGAACTTCTTTAACGTGGGATAAAGTTCGGATTCTTTGTGGAGAACCATAATACCATTATCTGTTAAAGAAACGTCTTTGCTCCCGGTAAGTAGCTGATCCGGGGGCTGTGGGATGGGTAAAAGTTCTTTTGTCCACCCCGCTTTAACGTAAAAGCTGTTTACACCCCATAAAACAGGTGTAATCACCTCAATGTTAGGATTCATTTGTATCACCCCCTTTCGCAAAGGTTCACAACCTTTGCAAATAGTTCATCTATGCTCAATTCCTGTTGAACAGCCTGTTCGTTTTGGTGTATCTTATATGCAAGATGAGCCGCTTTTTCTTGCTGTTCAATACGATTCAAGGCAATGCTTTCTGTGCTTGAACCGTTGGAATTAAAATAGCTTAAACCGCCTTTATACGCTCTGGATGGAATATAGCCATAGATAGAAGCGATTTCTTCTAACCGTTTCTTGCAATTTAAGGTCTGTAAGGCTTTGTCTCGAATCTGGGCTATTCGTTGCTCTGAAATATGAAGTTCGTCTTTTAGTTCTCGCAACGTCTTAGAGCGGCAATAAAGCCCTGAAATAACATAGCTTTCGGTGTCCTTTAGTTCATCTACGATGTTCCAAAGAACACGGTTTGCATA
>OLQM01003517.1_pt1 | contig 13439 bp, 12 predicted proteins | sample 1673161 | NCBI WGS metagenome assembly OLQM01 (sample SAMEA3136761, study PRJEB25190) | human gut metagenome | reverse complement strand
GCTTTGCGGTAATCCTGATTCTCACTTGTCGCGCCTTTGCCGCAAACGTCGCTGCGGTGTTTGTCGTAATACGACTTGGATATGCCGCAATTCTTCAGGAACTCTTCCGCCCAAAGTTTTCCACGTTCCCGTGGCCTGATGGTCTGCGAGACGGAGAACACCATGTAACAGACGCGCAGGTTCTCTTTCGGGCGCACGACGACAGGCCGTGAGGTGGGTTTAAGGTTCATGAAGTTCACGAAGTCGCTGCCCGAGAGGTACTCGAACTGGCAGTCGTTGCACACCCCGTAGATGAACAGGCACAGGGCAAGCTCGACAGTGTCCATCCACGCGGCCGTCTCCCGCATCAGACCCGTCCGGTTCATGGTCTGCCCTCCTTCATGCGGCGGATGTCGGAAATGATACTCCCGGCGATCCCTTTCAGGCGCTCAACCAGCACGTCGAGGAACAACGGCTTGAAACAGTAGACGCAGAAATACCGGTCGCGTTCCTGCTGCCATTCCTTATATAACAGGTTCACGCGCGCATGGGCTTTGTCGTATTCCGCCTTTGCCGCGCTGCATTCAGCATCGAGAGACTTGTACTCCTCCGTGTCAAGCGGCAGCAGGTCCAGCCGGTTGTTCATCTTCGAATAGTCGCGCCAGAGTCCGGTGGCAGAGGTTTTCGCTTCGTCGTACCGGAGTTCGAACGGTTTGAGGTGATCCTCGAAAAGGGCGGCGAAGTCTACAGGCTGCAAGCCTGTCCTGTCAAGCGACAGGTATTTGTCCGCTTCCGAAAGAAGGGAGGAAGAAAAATCCAGAAGCTGTACAGTGTCTTCGTGAAACAGTAGCCCGGCCTCCTTGACAAGGCCGTTCGTGTCGCAGAAGTCACGATAGAACAGGGATAACGGCAAGGCCTGTTCAAAAGACGGTCCGCCTTCTACGCGGGTGGCAAGAAGCGTGTTCACTTCGTGCAACCGCCGGGAGATATTCGATAGCATACCGTCCATAATCATAGAAACATTGTCATATATACGGGAAGATACAACACATCCCCGTCCTTGCGCATATCTTTCGTGTAAACCAGATACTTGTTCCTTATCCGGGAAGAGAACTTGCCGCAAAAGGCATCCAGCGAGGTGTGTGCCTTATAACCGGATGACTTGACCTCGACGGGGCTTACCTTGTCACCGTCCGCAATCAGAAAGTCCACCTCATAGTTATGTTTGCCGCTGCCGGTAGGGAAAGTATAATAGTACAATTCGTGGCCGGAAGCCTTCAGCATCTGTGCGACGACATTCTCATAGACATACCCGAGGTCTGTGCTCAACTTGTCACTAAGCAGTTTATGATATATCGTGTTGTCGGTAAACTTCCTGTCCCAAAATGCAAGAGTGACGAACAGTCCCGTATCGCCCGCGAACATCTTGTATTTGTTGGGGTCCTGGTGCAATGCCATTCCCGCGCTCGGATCGTTGGCATGATAAGCCATGTTGACCACCATCGACTCCCTGATTTCGGAAAGTATCTCTGCCAGTGCGGAATTACGCGTGCCATCCGTTGCGCTCCATGCCAGATACCTGTTGGCGTTGCCCGTCAGCTGGGCCGGAATCTGGCGGAATATCTTGGAAGCGTTTCCCGTCGGGTCGATTTTGTTGAAGTCATCCTCATACAAGGTTATTATGGAACGCTTCACACTGTCCACTTTTTCCAGATTGTTGGTTTCAAGATAAGCTGCCACGGCCTGCGGCATTCCACCGACAAGCATATATAACCGGAAATCACGCATCAGTTTGCGGTTCGTAGCATCTCCCAGGGATGTTTTGTCGTGGAAACAGCCTTGGAGCAGCCTGATAGTGGCCGTATCTCCCAGTGCCCATCTGAACTCCTCATAATCCATGGGAAACATGTGGAGTTTGACCTCCTCGCTTGGAATCAGGATGTCCTTGACATTCTTCCGGATTGAAATCAACGAGCCGGTCTCTATATAATCATACCTTCCGTCTTTCACAAGATACTTGATCGCCTGCCTCGCTTTGGGTGCAAGCTGGACTTCATCAAAGATGATGACAGACTTCCGTTCCTTCAACTCGACGCCGTATTCCAGTTGCAGGCGCATGAAAATTCGGTTAAGGTCGGACACGTCATTGAACAAATCCCGAATCTCTGTCGAACATGCGGCAAAATCCACCAATATATGAGTCTCATATTCGTTTTCTGCAAACTCCTTGGCAATGGTGGACTTTCCAACACGTCTCGCTCCCTGTATCAATACGGCAGTCCTGCCTTCATCCGTCCGCTTCCATTGCTGAAGCTCATTATATATCTTCCTTTTGAATATCATATATCTGCACTATTATTAACAAGGGCAAAGATAGTACGATTTACACATATCTCAAAATGTTTTCATTAAAAATCCACATAAATCTCAATATCTTTGCATAGTAAAAGTGAATCTCAATTTTAATATCGTCAAAAACAACATGATTCTCAAAATGCTTTGCTAATCAAACACCTTATCCACCAGATTGACGGCTTCCGTTTTCTTGCTGTCAACAATTTTTGCATATATCTGCGTGGTCTTCACGTTGGCATGGCCGAGCAACTTGCTTGTGGTATAAAGGTCTGCACCGAGGGTAAGCATCATCGTGGCGAACGTGTGGCGGGCCAGGTGGAATATACACGGCAAAGCAAGCAACAGCGAACAGGTATAGATTAAACGTAAACCGTTAGGAATAAGCGATATTTCGGTATTTTGCGAAGTTGAAAAAATGCAAACGACAACGGAATATTGAGGTTGTTCAGTTACCAAACCGTTAGCCGGGCAGTTACCGAAACGGGAACAGGTAACGGTAAGCAATGAAAAGAAATCCTCACCGTTTTGTTTGCACTCATACACAATGTTTTGCGTATCAAGGAACGCTTATACGGCAAGTAATTTTGCACTAAAAAATATAAGCGTATGAAAGTAGAAAAATTCAAGGTGCTGCTCTACCTCAAAAAGAGCGGACTGGACAAGTCGGGCAAGGCTCCCATCATGGGACGCATTACCGTCAACCGCACGATGGCGCAGTTCGGATGCAAGCTGTCATGCCCTCCCGAACTGTGGAATCCCTGTGAAAGCCGTCTGAATGGCAAGAGCAAGGAGGCGGTGGAAACCAACACCAAGATTGAGAAACTGTTGTTGGCGGTAAACAACGCCTTTGACAACCTTGTGAGCCGTAAAATGGATTTCGATGCCACCGATGTGAAGAATCATTTTCAAGGAAGTATGGAAACGCAGATGACACTCATGCGAATGACTGATGTTGTCTGTGACGACCTCAAAGCCCGTATTGGTATTGACCGTGCGAAAACTTCTTACTCGACTTATCATTATATGCGTCTGACACTTGGTGAGTTCATTGGGCATCAGTACAAGGTCAAGGATTTAGCATTTGGGCAGCTTACGGAACAGTTCATCCATGACTATCAGGTTTTCGCTATGGAGAATAAGGGTTATGCAATAGATACTGTCCGACATCACCTTGCCATACTGAAAAAAATATGCCGTCTGGCTTATAAGGAAGGCTATGCAGACAAAATCCATTTCCAGCATTTCACCCTGCCCAAGCAGTCGGATAAAACCCCACGGGCATTGAGCCGTGAATCGTTCGAGAAAATCCGTGATGTGGAAATTGAACCGCATCGTAAATCTCACATACTGGCAAGGGATATGTTTCTCTTCGGGTGTTATACCGGGGTCTCGTATGCGGATGTGATATCCATTACCGATGAGAACTTGTACACGGACGATAACGGAGCGTTGTGGCTGAAATACCGCAGGAAGAAGAACGAACATCGGGCAAGCGTGAAGTTGCTTCCCGAAGCGATTGCACTGATTGAAAAGTATCACAGTGAGGACAGGGACACATTGTTCCCTTTACTACGCTGGCCTAATCTTAGAAGACACATGAAGGCGTTGGCGGCATTGGCTGGCATCAAGGATGATTTGTGCTATCATCAGGCGAGGCATAGTTTCGCCTCGCTGATAACGCTCGAAGCGGGTGTGCCGATTGAGACCATCAGCCGGATGCTGGGACATTCCGACATTTCCACCACTCAAGTATATGCCCGTGTCAGTCCGAAAAAACTCTTCGAGGATATGGACAAGTTCATAGAGGCGACACAAGATTTCAAACTAACCCTATAAATCCAACAACAATATGCGAAGCACATTTTCATTATTGCCATATATTAACCGCAGCAAGGTGAGGGCTGACGGTACGACCGCCGTACTCTGCCGTATAACCATTGACGGCAAGCAGACCGCCATAAGCACAGGTATCTATTGCCGCCCCGAAGACTGGAACGGCAGGAAGAATGAGATAAAGACCGTCAGGGAGAACAACCGCTTACGGGAATACCTGCGTCTGACTGAGGAAGCCTATACCGAGATACTTAAATCGCAAGGAGTGGTCAGTGCGGAAATGTTGAAGAACCATATTTCCCTGAATAATATCCATCCGACTACCTTATTGCAAATGGGTGAATGGGAACGGGAGCGGTTGAAGAAACATTCCGAGGAAATAGATTCCACTTCTTCCTACCGTCACTCCATGTATTATCAGAAATACCTGACGGACTTTATAGCGTCAATCGGGAAAAAGGAAATTCCTCTTGAAGAAGTGACGGAGGATTTTGGCAAGTCCTATAAAGCTTTCCTGAAGAAGTGCAAGAATTTCAGCTCTTCCCAAACCAACAAATGTATGTGCTGGCTTAATCGTTTATTGTATTTGGCAGTCGATAAGGAGATTATCCGTGTGAACCCCTGCGAGGACTTGGAGTATGAACCGAAGCCGGAGGCAAGGCACAGGTACATCAGCCGCGATGAGTTCAAAAAGATACTTTCCACCCCGATGTATGACAAGCGTATGGAACTGGCAAGACGGGCTTTCATCTTCTCGACCCTGACGGGACTGGCGTATGTGGACATCAAACTTCTTCATCCCCATCATATCGGGACGAATGCGGAGGGCAGACGGTATATCCGCATCAACCGCAAGAAGACAAAGGTGGAGGCTTTCATACCCTTACATCCCATAGCGGAACAGATATTGTCGTTGTACAACACAACCGATGATGAGAAGCCCGTGTTTCCTCTCCCAAGCCGTGATTCACTTTGGTTTGACATCCACGAGATGGGTGTTGCCATAGGCAAGGAGGAAAATCTGAGCTATCACCAAAGTCGGCACAGCTTCGGAACTTTCCTGATTTCAGCGGATATACCGATTGAGAGCATCGCCAAGATGATGGGACATTCCAACATCAGAACTACTCAGGGGTATGCACGGATAACCGATGATAAAATCTCCAAAGACATGGACAAACTGATGGAGCGAAGAAAGAAAATATCGGCTGGCGAAAAGAAAGAAAACAGTATATAATCATCATAAAATAAAGGGATTATGAGCAGAGAAATAATAACAATCAGTAAAATGGGAGCGGTCACCGTACCGACAGCCCCAGTGTGGATGACCCAGTTCGAGATAGCCGACCTGTTCGGGGTGTTCTCTTGCAATATCCGCAAGATGATACAGGCAATTTACAAGAACAAAGAGTTGAACGAAACTGATACGATGAAGTATATCAAGCAAACTGACGGCATCAGTTATGATGTGTATAATTTTGAAATGATTATAGCCATCGCTTTCAGAATATGTAGCAAAGAGACCCTTTTGTTCAGGCGGTTCGTAATAAATGAAATCTGCACCACCAAGAAAGGAATCCCGGTTACATTGTTTGTTTCCTATGGTAAGAATGGCAACCTATGGTATAGTCGAGGTTCTTCCCGTCAGCCACCTGTTCCCGATGCACGGATGCAAAGGTAGCGTGTGGCTCTGACAGCATTGGCAAGGTCGGGCGGCATAGCCGTTTCGGGCAGAATCTTCCTCAACGGGGTTGAGCGTATTCAGCCCGAAAACCTTGCCCCTGCCAACCACACGCATTTTGGGCATCCGGCAACGGAAACAAGCGACTGACGGGAAATCAGAAGAAAGAGAAGGAACGGCTTACAGACGAAGCTAAACATTGATGCTTCATCCGTAAGCCGTTCCTTTTTTATTGTACCATTGCTGTCGCAAACATAGGGCAGACGGCAAACTGCGCTCTTTCAAGAAAATCAGATAGCCGTCTGTCGGTAGGCGGTACGGTAGCTGTCAGTCAGCATCCTTTCGATGTCGGACTCTCGGTAGAGGATTTTGCCGCCCAACTGAATGTAGGCTATCCGCCCTTCGTTGCGGTAATCCTGAAGTGTTCGGCGGCTCACTTTCAACCGTGCCGACACCTCCTTGTCCGTGAAGAAACGCTCCCCGTTCAGTGTCGGGCGGTAGCTGGCAGTCAGATGCTCTACGTTGTCCAGCAGACGGTCAAGACTGCCCATGAAGTGGATTATCCACTCGTTGTCTTTGTTAATCAGTTCGTTCATGTTACTTTGGATTTAGTGGATATTGTTATTATATTTAGTTCATATAGTCTTGCCCTTGAACCTAGCTTCTTTTCTCCTGTCCTCCACGATGGAGACGATACGCTTCACATCTTCGGGACGGTAGTAGGTTTTGTGATTGATTTGGCTGTACGCCAAAGTTCCATTGTCCCGAAGAGTCTGCAACGTGCGTGGGCTGATGTTGAGCATCCGGCACACGTCCTGATTGTCCATCCACTCGCTCATTGTCTTTTCCCCATGCCGATGGCAGATGGCATCCATTCGGCAGATGAAGCGGTCGAACTTGGCGACCATTGCCTCAAAGGTCTTTCTTTCAATTGATACGATTTCCATATTGTCTTTCTTTTTGTTGTTATTGTTTCTTTTGCTGCAAAGGAATATAGAATCTACTGTCCGGCAATGACATTTCCAAAAGTGGCAGCGTGTTGCACCGATACGGTAGCGTTTGTCTGGGTTACTGCCTGTCGAGTCCCTGTGAGCAAGCCTATGTCCCATGATTTCCGTTCCACCTTTTAGGACTGCTGTTATTCCTTTTGCCACAAAGAAAGACATAATCCGATACCTGACAATGGATATTGCCATTACTGGTAGCATGTGGCACAGGGTGGTAGAGGTTGGCACAGGTTGTAAGTGTGTGACAATCCCATTGATTCCAAAAATTAGGAATGCGGCAAGAGTGAAAATAAGGGCTTAATTCAAACTTGCCCTCTATTTCACCTTTATCCTTTCTGCCATTCATATCCGGCAAATCGGAGAAGTCTGCACCGCTGTTTTCATCACCACAAAGCAGAACCGCACAAAATTGCCTAAGAGAATCCAAACGCTCGAATGACTGTACTAAAGCACCTTACTTTGCTCCCGATAATCGGTCGAGGTGCTGACCAAGACCATAGTTAATAACTTAATCAATTTGTTTTTTACGATGAAAAGAGAACCAAACATTACAGAGCAGCAGGCTCGTGAAATCGTGGAAAAAATGGGACGCAGGGAATCCTACACTCCCAAGTCTGTGAATGACTTCTACAAGAGCATCGGTCTGGATCCGGAGGAACTGGAACAGCCCGACAAGATCGTCACGGAAGAAGCGGAGACCGCTATGACGGATGAACCGTCAGGTGTGGCGACTGGGGAAGCGGCAATGCCACAGAAGCGTGTCAGTAGCAAGCAGCGCAGGCTGTCTTTGGAGGAGTACCGTACCACCTATCTCCAAGTCCCAAAAATTATCAACCGCAAGCCCGTGTTCATCAGTGAGACGGTGCGTGACGAATTAGACAGGCTTGTCCGCTTCCTCGGAGGAAAGGGCATGAGCGCATCGGGGCTGATTGAAAACCTTGTCCGCCTGCACCTCGACACTTATCGGAACGACATTGAGCAGTGGCGCAAGCTCTGACGGGATTACAGAAAGTCGGTTAGGCTGGTGAATATACTTCATCAGCTTAACTGATACACAAAATGAGTTATTACACTCGAAAATCAATCCGACAAGCGGAGGATTTTTGTGTCCTCAAAGACACAGCAAGATATATTTTCAGTTACTCCGGTTAATTCCGGTAACTGAAAATCCTTGCACCGCCGTGGGCAGAATTATCCTCCGCAGTCGGATAATTTCGGGGTTCCTTAATCAAAGATTAAACAATGGACAAGCCATAAAATTAAAAGAATAAGAAGAATGAAAAAGAAGAGTAAGTATGGGAGAAATCCCAAGTTGAATCCGAAGACGCACTGCGTGATGGTGCGCTTCGATGATGTGGAATGGAACAGGTTCCTGACGATGTACGAGGAATCGAACGTGTATGCGAAAGCCGTCTTTCTGAAGGCGCACTTCTTCGGGCAGAAGTTCAAGGTGCTGAAAGTGGACAAGACGCTGGTGGACTACTACACCAAACTGTCGGACTTCCACGCCCAGTTCCGTGCCATCGGTACGAACTACAATCAGGTCGTTAAAGAGTTGCGCATCCACTTTTCGGAGAAGAAGGCGATGGCGTTGCTCTACAAACTGGAGAAACATACCATCGATCTTGTGAAGTTGAGCAAAGAAATTGTGGAACTTTCAAGGGAGATATACGTTAAGTGGGAGCAATCTAAATCCGACTAATATGGCATCGGTCAAGGTCAAGTTCCGCCCATCCACCGTGAACGGCAGGGAGGGTACACTCTACTATCAGGTTATCCACAACCGTGTGTCAGACAGATAAACACCGAGTATAAACTTTTCGATTCGGAATGGGACTGTCATTCCGAAACGGTTATTTTGCATCATCTATCAACAGAACAAGAGCGGAACAACTATCTGCTTTCAATTGGTTCGCGTATCAAGTGGGACAAGGAGAGTTTGAACAAAGTCATACACACGTTATCCCAATCCGGCACATTTGTAACAGATGATGTAGTCATGCGCTTTCATAAAAACAGGCAAGAACTATCGTTCAACGCTTACATCAGCCAGCAGATAGCAAGACTGAAATGTTTGGGGAAGATACGCACCTCAGAAACCTACACAGCTGCCCTCAGAAGTTTCAGCGGTTTTATGAATGACACGGAGGTCTTGTTTGACCAACTTAATACGGATTTACTGGCAGAGTACGAGGCCTATTTGAAAGGCAGGGAAAATGCGCCTAACACCATATCGTTCTATATGCGTATTCTGAAAGATGTCTATAACCGTGCGGTGGAGGATGGATTGACGGAGCAACGACATCCGTTCAAGTCTGTCTATACCGGAGTGGAGAAAACCATGAAGCGAGCCTTGTCTCCCAATAACATCAGGCGTATCAAAGGACTGGACTTGTCATTGAAGCCCAACCTTGATTATGCCCGTGATATGTTCTTGTTCTGTTTCTACACAAGAGGAATGTCGTTCATTGACATGGCTTATCTGAAAAAGAAGGACTTGCAAAATGACACTCTTTCCTACCGCAGGCGTAAGACGGGGCAACAACTGTTCATTAAATGGGAAAAGTGTATGCAGGAGATTCTTGACAAATATCCGATAAACGAAACAGAATATATACTGCCCATCATTACAAAACGGGACGAAGATTATCGGAAGCAATATGTCAACAAGCTTCACTGTGTAAACCATCTGTTGAAGAAAATCGGGAAACAATTGGATTTGCCAATACCCTTGACTATGTATGTCGGACGACACTCGTGGGCAAGTGTAGCAAAGAGCCGAAATGTACCTGTCTCTGTCATCAGCGAAGGCATGGAGCATGATTCGGAGAACACCACGCAGATTTATCTCGCATCGCTGGACACATCCGTGGTGGATAAAGCCAATAAGAAGATACTGGATTTGCTGTGAAACCGTGAATGTTTTGCAAATCTATCCAACGCTTACCAATAGACGGATATTATAATGCAAAATTACAAAATATCTGCCAATAATCCGCTGAATCCCAAAGATTATGATTAACTTTGCAAACGGATTGGAGAAGTCCGGTCCACGACATTTTGGATAAAAAAAGAAGCGTTATGCTTATCTTGTAGTTTGTGAACGTAGGAAATTCAGAAACCGATGCAAGGAATAGCATAGTGGTTTTCACGCATATAGCGTGGGTCACTATTGTTACATCTGCATCAAAGGTTTCCTACGACCTACAAACTAAGACGTGGCATAGTTGGCTCACGTTTTCTTTAATCCTTCAATAATCTCAGAGAGCCAATGAGATAACTATTGTGTATGCAGAAACAAATCATCACATTCTTGTTTTGTGTCGCTCTTGCAATGACAACGGTGGCGCAGATTCCGGCACTAACACATAATGACATGTTGACATCTTTGTTGGGAGTGATGCCTAAGAAAGAGCCTTTGCGGGTTGACACATTGGAGACCACTGCCTTAGACGGTGGGGTCAAGTATAAGATACGCTACTTTATAGAACCGGGAAATCCTGTACTTGAGACTCCGGATGATTGGGGTAGTGCATATCTGTTTGTCCCATCTCTACCGTCAGGCAAGAAGGCTCCGGCGATTGTCGCAATGCATCAGGACGATGTTTATTACCATATAGGCAAGTCGGAACCTGCCGGGCTGATGGGTGACAGCACAATGTTCTATGGTAGAGAACTCTTTGAACGCGGTTATATCGTGATGTGCCCTGACAGATTCTATCATGCCGACAGGCGCAAAACGTGTCAAGACTGGGGAAATTTATCCGAGAATGATTATGAGAGGGACTTCTTTACCCAACAGAAACGAATCGGAGTATTGCTCGCGGAAGGACGTAACACCTGGGGTAAAGAAGCATACGACTTTTCACGCGCAGTTGATGTCCTGGTGGCAATGCCAGAGGTAGACACAGATAATATTGGTGCTATAGGCCATTCCGCAGGGGCAAATGCTCTTTCATACTGTTTGTTCTATGAGCCTCGCGTTAAAGCGGCCGTGGCCAACTGTGGGACATCAGAAATCAACAATTATTACAACTACAACCGACCGGGCACAATGCCAGCCTCACTGGCACTTCCGAGCAGTGTGAAGTTCGGCATAAACACTCATGATTATATAGCGGCCATCGCTCCTCGGGCTTTATTCATATCTGAAGGTGCGCACCAGTGGGGCGACGGTCATCCGGACCCATCGGATAAAAGATTTGCTGCGGAACTGGAGCTTTTCAAAGATAAATACTTGAAAAACGACGGCACAGATATAGAGATAGTCCTTTTTGAAGAAAATGGCGGACGCCACTGTTTTCCAAAAGGAGTAAAAGAACAGGCATATTCATGGCTTGACAAGCATTTGAAAAGGTAACATATATTTGATATACTCCAAGTCCAAAGAAATTACAGGGAAAATAGTAATGCCATGTTCAATAGGATATAAACTTGGCGGAGGTGTCAATGCTCCTGTAACTGAAGATAGCCGAAAGTACGACTACCTCGAAACGGATTACCACGAATGAACCGTCTTCTCGCATATATGCTTTTCCTGATTGTCGCGGTTAGTGCCGTGGCACAGGTCAATGTGTCGGGAACGGTCGTTGACAAGGAGTGCAATGAGCCGCTGTCCGGGGCTTCGGTCATTGTCAAGGGAGCGGACGGCAAGATAAAGAAATATGCTACATTGAAAGGCGATGGAGGCTTCGCCATGTCGGTGCCGATCGTAGATGGTTGCCGCCTTGAGGTGTCGATGATGAGCTTTGCCAAGAAAACCATCCCTCTCGACAGCGTGAGTTTTCCAGTGACCGTCTATATGGAGCCCGGGACTACTTTACTCAAAGAGGTTACGGTCAAGGCTGACCGCATCCGAGAGCAAGGCGACACCATAACTTATAATGTCGGAAGTTTTGCACAACATCAGGATTGCTCTATCGGTGATGTGCTCAAACGTATGCCGGGTATAAATGTGGAGCAATCCGGCAAGATCCAGTATCAGGGAGAGGACATAAACATGTTCTATATCGAAGGCTCCGACCTGCTCGGCGGCAAATACGGCATAGCAACCAACGGCATCAGCCACGATGATGTGGGTTCGGTAGAGGTGATGGAGAACCATTAGCCGATGCAGGTGCTGTCAGGTATATCATTCTCAGACAAGGCTGCTATCAACCTCAAACTGAAAAACAAGGCAAAGGCAACGTGGAGTTTCCACGGCGATGCCGGAGGCGGCTATTCATGGCAGCCCGACGGCGCGATATGGGACGGTGAACTGTTTGCTATGGCTGTAATGCCAAACTTTCAGAACATAACCACATTACAACAAACTGGAAGAATATGGATTGAAGTATAAATTTCAGCAACCATAGTCCATAATTCGCTGAATTTAGTTACCCACAAAAGTATGTTTTTTCAAAAAATAGTATTATATTTGCATTTAGAAAAAGTGTTCTTTTGATTTAATGCAAAACGAGGTAAAATACAGAACTTCGCTTGTTTCTAAATCGTTACCCATCAAGAAACAAATCTTTGCAAACTATTCAAATTCAGCGATAAAGACAATTCGTAATGTCTTCCGCAGTGGAATGAAATATCCTTTGAGATACCGCACTCTTTTATCATCTTTTTCAGTGGTTTACAGATGTTCCAATAGTTGAGATTAGGGAATACCAATTTATTCTCTTGAAACCTCTCGTAACGCTTGATTATCTGTAATGGAATATCCAATAGCTTCACTTGGAAATTAACCTTTGTCTTGTGTCGCTTGGATAGAATCCATTTTTCTCCGTTAATATCTACAATATCATCGGTAGTCAGTTCCTTAATATCCACGAATGACAAGGCTGTAAAACTTGCAAACACGAACAAGTCTCGAATATAAGCCAACTTCTTATCCGCAAACTCGTGTGTCATTACAGCCTTGATTTCATCTTCTGTAAGATATTGCCTCTCCTTGATATTCTGATTTACCCGGTACTGAGCAAATGGATTTCTCGGTGTCAATCCATTGTAATGAGCCTTAGAAACAATTGTCTTCAACCACATACAATGCGACCATACACTACCATTATGCAAACCTGCATCGGTAGAGAGATAGATTTCATACTCCTTTATGAAGTCAGGAGTAAGTTCAAGCATAGAAATATCACTACGCTTGTAGCATTTCTTGATGAATGCTGCCAAATGGTTTCGTGACCTTACACGCACCTTGTAGGAACTTGCTGCACGGTCTATGCCTATACGCTTCTTGAAACTCTCATTGTCTTTATCAAACGCCCCGAGCAATGTTTCATACTCAGTTCCTATACCCTGATAGGCATTGCGTACCATTTCGGCAGTAACATAGGCTTCTCTATCCGAGATGCGTTGATAATGCTTGATGATTTGAGCCTTGATGTTATCCAAAGCCAAATTGATGTCTCGTGCCTCCTTGCTCTTGCCTTTTGCCCGATTACCTTTGGCATCCCACATTGTTTTTGCAATGGTTAGTTTGCAACTGAATTGTGCCACCGAGCCATTGATTGTAACTCGCCCCATAATGGGAACAATACCGTTTTTCTCTTTGCTTCCGTTCACGTAGAACAGCACCTTAAATGTAC
>OLQM01003516.1_pt1 | contig 13450 bp, 10 predicted proteins | sample 1673161 | NCBI WGS metagenome assembly OLQM01 (sample SAMEA3136761, study PRJEB25190) | human gut metagenome | reverse complement strand
TGGTATTTTTCGATAGTTGATGTGGTGTCAGTTTTAACAGACAGTGTTGATGCAACTGCTTATTGGCGTAAGTTAAAGCAAAGACTTAAAGAAGAGGGAAATGAAACCGTGACAAATTGTCACGGTTTGAAAATGAAAGCCACAGACGGTAAGATGCGACTTACAGATGTGGCTGATACAGAACAACTACTACGTATCATTCAGTCTATCCCATCTCCCAAGGCAGAACCGTTCAAGCAATGGATGGCACATGTAGCATCCGAACGTCTTGATCAGATGCAAGACCCTGAGTTGAGTATTGAGCAAGCTATGATGGACTACAAGCGACTTGGTTACTCTGACAACTGGATAAACCAACGCTTGAAGAGCATTGAAATCCGTAAAGATCTTACAGATCAATGGAAACTACATAATGTAGAGGAAGGTGTTCAATATGCTACTCTTACAGACATTATCTATCAGCAATGGACCGGAAAGTCGGCAAAGGAGTACAAACAGTTCAAGGGCTTGAAGAAAGAAAATCTCCGGGACAATATGACCAATGAAGAATTGGTTCTTAATATGCTGGCCGAACTCTCTACGACAAGTATTACTAAAGCTAAAAATCCTCAGACATTGGGTGAAAATATGCAGTGTGCGGCTGACGGTGGTGATGTGGCTCGTGTGGCACGCGAACAGTTGGAGCAAAAAACCGGTCGTGAAGTGGTAACTCCCTTGTCGGCAAAAAGGTTTTTTGAAGGTCAGAAGCCGGAAGATTTATTGGAAAACAAGGAAAACGATGAATGATATGGAATATACAGATAAAGAATATTGTCTGGAGGTGTGGGGCGATTGGGCTTGTTTCACTCGTCCGGAATTGAAAGTAGAGCGTGTGAGTTACGATGTCATAACGCCATCGGCGGCACGCGCCATCTTTGAAGCGATACTGTTTAAACGCTATGCCATGCGTTGGCAGGTAACAAAGATTGAGGTACTCAGACCTATTAAATGGGCTACCATTAGACGGAATGAGGTGGGGGCAGTTGCCAGTAAATCACCTATCATTATTGAAGATAAACGTCAGCAGAAGAACACGTTGCTTCTGTTGGATGTGCGTTACCGAATTTATGCTAAGTTAGTATTTATTCCGGTAAAAGACCGTCCGAAAGAGGCTTTTGCCAAGCATCAGCCAAGTGCCGACGAGAATCCTATGAAGTATTATCAGATGTTCGAACGCAGGGCATCACAAGGGCAATGTTTTACGCAGCCCTATCTCGGATGTCGTGAGTTTTCTGCAAACTGGAAGTATATTGAAAGTACTGATAATCTTGATTATCCCTTAGCCGAAGACAGGGATTTCGGCATTATGCTTTATGATATGGACTTTGAGGAAAATCCACAAAAACCGAATGCTATGTTTTATAGAGCCCAAATGAAAAAGGGAGTGATTGTTGTACCGGATAAAGATAGTGAGGAGGTGTTGAGATGATACTGAAAGCATTATATGATTACTATCATCGAAGTGGAGATGATGTGGCCCCTTTTGGTTTAGAATACAAAGAGATTGGATTTATTATTGTTATTGATAGATGTGGAAAATTTCTGCGCTTTGAAGACAGGCGCATAGATAAGAAGTCGGCACAGCGGTTTCTTGTTAAGAAAAGTGTTAGCCGGTCAAGTGCCCCTGTTGCAAACTATTTGTATGACAATTGTAAATATGTATTTGGTTATTCCGATAAGGGGGATATGGAAAAGATACGTAAGTACTTTGAAGTATTTAAGGCGAAAGTAAAAGATATATATGATGCTTTTCCGGATAATGAGGACATAAAAGCTGTTTATGCATTTTATCAGCAAGACCATTCTTTTATAGTTGGGGCTATGCAGAAAGATTCTTTATGGGATGATATAGCCAAAAATCTTAATAAGAAATATTCTACCTTTTCTTTCCTTATAGAAGGGGATACGAAAATAGTGGCTTCGAAAAGGGAATTGATAAATTTGTTTGACGAGAATCATGGCGTGGCAGGAAATCTTTGTTTGATAACAGGGAGATATTCAAAAGTTGTAGAGATTACAACTGCTACAAAGATACTTGGAAGCCAAGAAACAGCTAAACTAGTTGCATTTCAAGTTAATTCCGGGTATGATTCGTATGGGAAATCTAAAGGATACAATGCTCCAATATCAGAAGAAGCTGAATTTGCATATACAACCGCATTGAATCATTTGCTGCGTTCGGATTCTCACAATAAGTTTATGGTGGGCTCACGTACTTATCTTTTCTGGGCTTCCTCCAATAGCGAGGCTTCAAAAGAGTCCGAAAATAGTCTATTTTCTTTGTTGGGGCGGATTGAAGAAGAAAATGACGACTCAAACAGGCGCATAAAGTTAGTATATGATACTTTCCAGTCTATCTATAACGGAAAATTATCGGCAAACGATGATGACAAATTCTTCATTTTGGGTTTGGCTCCTAATTCGGCAAGAATTGCGGTAGTATATTGGAATGAGATGCCTTTGCGTGAATTTGCAGGTTTGATAAGTAAACATTTTACGGATATGGAGATGGTTGACACTCGCAAAGATAAGAAGCCGTACGTGGGAATGCATTCCATTCTTGGAAATGTTACTCTTGGAGGAAAGTCAAGTGATGCGACTCCCAACCTTCCTGATGCTGTGGTGAGAAGCATATTTCAAGGGTTGCCGTATCCGGCTTCTCTCTTTCAAGCATGTATTCGTCGCATACGTGCAGAACAATCCGTCAATATAGTGCGTGCTGCTATCATCAAGGCATATCTCAACAGACTAAACGAAAATAACAACCATAAAAAATTAGATATTATGTTAGACAAAGAAAATCAAAATCAAGGGTATCTTTGTGGAAGGCTGTTTGCCGTGTTGGAAAACCTACAATATGCAGCAAATAAACAAGATTCCATTCGTTCAAGTTACATGAACGCGGCTTCATCTACGCCATCTACAGTATTTTCAACAGTTCTCAAATTATCAAACAGTCATTATGCTAAATTGGCTAAAGAGAAGAAAGGCCTTGCTAATTTCTTTGATAATCAAAAGAAAGAGATAATAGTTTTAATTCAAAATTTTCCTAATACATTGAGTTTGGAAGATCAAGGACGATTCTTCCTCGGCTATTATCATCAGAAAGCTCACAGAGAGAATCAAGAAACTGAAGAATAATTTTTAAAAATATACAATTATGTCAGAATTAAAGAATAGAATTGATTTCGTTTACATTTTTGATGTACAAGATGGTAATCCAAATGGTGACCCGGATGCAGGTAATCTTCCTCGGATAGATGCTGAAACTGGTATAGGCCTTGTTACAGATGTTTGTTTGAAACGCAAGGTACGTAATTATGTACAAATAGCCCAAGCAGGAAAAGCAGGTAACGATATTCTTGTCAAATCCAAAGAAATTTCTGGAGAAGAGGTCTTTATTAATGAAGAAATCCGCAAAATGTACAAAGAAGATTTAGGAATAGAACTAAAAATCAAAGAAAAAGCTCCTGCCGATAAGAGTTCAGCTGGTAAAATTGCTATGTGCAGACGCTTCTTTGACGTTAGGACTTTTGGAGCAGTACTCTCAACCGGACCTAACGCAGGACAAGTGAGGGGACCGATTCAAATGACTTTTGCCCGTTCGCAAGATATGATTGTTTCAGCAGAGCATGCATTAACCGTATGTGTAGCTCGTGATGAAGAAAAGACCTATGAATCACAAGTGGGAATACAGGGACGTAAAGCGACCATTCCTTATGGCCTCTATGTCTGTCACGGCTTCATCTCCGCTAACTTGGCACAACAGACAGGATTTTCTGAAGAAGACCTTGAACTATTTTGGGAAGCTTTAAAGAACATGTTCGATGTGGATCGTTCGGCGGCACGTGGATTGATGAGTGCTCAAAAACTGATAGTCTTCAAGCATGACTCCATATTGGGTAATGCTCCCGCCAACAAGTTGTTTGAATTGGTAAAAGTGGAGAAAGTCTGCGATGGAGCACCACGCTCATTCATCGACTATTCAGTTACTATAGATAAGGAGAATGCTCCATCAAATGTAACTATTGAGGAACTGATATAATTCCATCGTATGTACAATGAAGACGATATGCTCATGTTGTCGGGGATTCAGCACTTTAGGTTCTGTCCCCGGCAATGGGCTTTGATACACATTGAGCAGCAATGGGATGATAATCGTCTCACCATCGAAGGACAGATTCTGCACAAGCATGTAGATGATCCGTTTTATAGACAAAAGTGTGGTGACCAGATAACATTGCGTGCGGTGAATATCGCTTCGCGTGAACTTGGACTCTATGGAATCTCTGATGCCATAGAGTTACTTCCTTCCTCATCTTTTGAAAATACGATTTTGCATCCCAACTATCCGGGGCGATGGCAACCGGTTGCTGTGGAGTATAAGCATGGCAAACCGAAAAGAAACGAGGTGGATGAAGTGCAGTTGGCAGCACAAATCATGTGCATAGAAGAAATGTATGCTATCCATATACCATACGGCTCTTTCTTTTATGGGGAGCTTCGCCATCGGGTTAATGTGGATATAACGGAGGAGCTGCGAAATATAGTCAGACAATGTGCCCGGGATATGCACGATATATTTAGTAAAGCGGTTATCCCGAAGGCTGAATATGGGAAACATTGTGACAAGTGCTCGCTGAAAGATATCTGCATGCCGGAAATGGTAAATAATTGTACTTCGGTAGATAATTACCTTACTAAAAATCTGTATCTATGAGAAAACTATTGAATACTTTGTATGTGACGACACCGGAAGCGTATCTTAGTAAGGATGGGCTGAATGTCGTTATATCTGTTCAGCAGGAGGAGGTGTTTCGTATTCCTGTCATAAATATAGAGGGCATCGTTACGTTCGGATATATGGGCGCAAGTCCCGGTGTGATGAAATTGTGTAGTGACAATGGTATATCACTCACATTTCTTTCTCCACAAGGCAGATTTATCAGCAGGGTTCAAGGTGCTACGAAAGGGAATGTTCTGTTACGCAAAAAGCAGTACCAATTGTCGGACGATGCATCTTGGTCGTTGCATGTGGTTAGGTTGATGATTGGTGGTAAGATTCAAAACTATCGCAATATATTGAGGAGATATATTCGTGATTATGGTGAGAATGAAGACATTAATAGGGCGGTGCAAGTATTGGAACGTGCCAAGCGTGATGCTTTGAAGGCTCAAGATAAGACGGAATTAATTGGTTATGAGGGAATGGCTTCGAATGCCTATTTTGAGGTATTGCCAATCTTGATACTTAATCAGAAGACTGATTTCCCATTTCATGGTCGCAATCGTCGTCCTCCCAAGGATGCGGTGAATGCCATGTTGTCTTTTGCATATACGTTGATAGCCAATGATGTTGCGGCCGCTCTCGAAACTGTTGGCCTTGATCCATACGTCGGGTTTCTCCATACACTCCGTCCGGGGCGCACATCGTTGGCCTTAGATATGATGGAAGAGTTACGTGCTTACCTTGGCGACCGTTTTATTTTGTCGTTGATTAATAAAAGACAGATTTCAGTAAAAGACTTCTTGTTCCAAGGTGATAATGGGGTTGTTATGACAGATAAAGGGAAAAAGACTTTTATTACTGCATGGCAGGCAAGGAAAAGGGAAGTGATAATTCATCCTTATCTTAATGAAAAAGTTGAAATAGGGCTTCTGCCTTATGTGCAGGCTATGTTAATGGCAAGATATATCAGGCAGGATATTGACGATTATCCGGTATTTCTTATAAAATGATTTTTAATTATGTACATTCTTGTGACTTACGATGTGGATACTACAAGCAAAGAGGGGGCTCGCCGTTTACGATGTGTGGCCAAGGCTTGTCTGGATTATGGACAGAGGGTGCAGAACTCAGTCTTTGAGTGTGTAGTGACGGAAGCGCAATATTCTCTTCTAAAAGGGAGAGTTAGGGATATTATTGATATGTCTCTTGATAGTGTTCGTTTTTATATTCTTAGTAAAAATGAGAATAAGAGGGTGGAAGTAATAGGTGTTGAAACGGCGTATAAACTTGAGGAGGCTCTTATAATATAATGCGAATGTGGTGTGTTACAAAAAAAGTAGTATCTTCGCATGTGTTAATAATCAGTAGATTAAATTATTTGTAGGGTATTTCTTTGTTATGAAGTTGAATAATAATGATGATTCGCATAACAGTGGATTAAATTTGCTGATTTATAATATGTTATTAGATATAGAGTCACACCCTGCGTGGGTGTGTGGATTGAAACCGGCGGTCAGATTAAAGGGATTGGGAGTGATATGTCACACCCTGCGTGGGTGTGTGGATTGAAACCATTACTTGAGACATAATCACACTCAGGCGACGTCACACCCTGCGTGGGTGTGTGGATTGAAACTCAAGGGATTGAATTACGTTGAATTTGTCAAAATGTCACACCCTGCGTGGGTGTGTGGATTGAAACAGCCAATGATAAGGGATAAGATGGAAAGGGATGGTCACACCCTGCGTGGGTGTGTGGATTGAAACTGTTCCTGAAAGAAAACAATACGCCTACATCAAGGTCACACCCTGCGTGGGTGTGTGGATTGAAACCTTCGGCGATAGCCGAGTGGGCACGGTCATAAATGTCACACCCTGCGTGGGTGTGTGGATTGAAACCTATAACGCGCGTATTGTAGAAAATACTCCATGGTCACACCCTGCGTGGGTGTGTGGATTGAAACATCCTTATATGTAAATCGAAGCATTGATAGTAGTCACACCCTGCGTGGGTGTGTGGATTGAAACTCCTGTGCCAGACTTTCCAAACTTCTGCCTGTGTCACACCCTGCGTGGGTGTGTGGATTGAAACCGGAACGTGATAGAGTTTACCGATATAAACTATAGTCACACCCTGCGTGGGTGTGTGGATTGAAACTGGGAAGCTTGCGCCGGATACATTATGGACGTTGTCACACCCTGCGTGGGTGTGTGGATTGAAACAATGACGAGGTGAATACGTGTATAGACAACCATAGTCACACCCTGCGTGGGTGTATATGGATTGAAGCATTGTTCACTCGTTGGTCAAGTTTATGGAAGAATTGTAAGCATTCGGCCTCTTGTGTATTTCTCTTCAAGCTGTTATAAAATCAAAAGCCAAACGAAGTACGTTAGGCTTTTGACTTTGTTATGACTGGAAAAAACACGCACAATCCCGGATGCTTATCTTTTGTCTGTCTTCTTTTGTGGTTTCACCTAGGTGACAATACATTGGCATCTAAGTGGAGAGGCGTAGTCACCCAAGTGATACGATTGCTTCACCTTGGTGAAACTATAATGCAACAAAGTGTTTGCACGATAAGTATTTGTAAATGAAGTAAATGGATGAACCATCATACAGGACACACCAAGAAGGAAAATCTATGAGCCTTCAGAAACAATGGTAAAAAGACACATACATACCGGTTAAGGGGAATTATGGAACCTTTTACACCACAAACCTTTGAAGATAAATGGTTTGTGGTGATGGAAACAAAAAAGAACAGATGTCTTTTTAATACGCTATCTTATCCAATATCCCGTTCAAGTGTGCAATAGCCACTCCATAATTAGTCATGGGAATCTGTTGCTTACGGGCATTATCAATCCGGTTTAGTACATATTTGCGATTGAACATGCAGGCTCCGCAATGAATGATTAAGTGATAGGGTGTCAAATCCTCCGGAAAGTCTGTACCTGCAACGATATCTATTTGCAACTCTTCACCTATCTTTTTACGCAACATACGTGGAAGCTTTACTCTGCCTATGTCCTCGGTGGCAGGGGCATGAGTGCAGGCTTCTGCTATCAATACCCGTGATTGTGGGGTGAGGCGGTCTATGGCTGAGGCTCCTTCCATATAATAGAGTATATCCCCTTTATATCCTGCCATCAGAACGGAAAAAGAGGTGAGAAGGCTTTCTGCCGGTTTTTGCTCATAAACGGCATGAAAAACTTGGGAATCGGTTATGATTAGTTTCGGAGGATAGGACAGAGCCTGCAAAGTGGCGGCTATTTTATCGGTTGTACAGCTCATTACCAGACATTTTTTGTCCAATAATTCGCGCATCGTCTGTACTTGTGGAAGAATAAGTCGGCCTTTGGGAGCCTGTATGTCTTGTGGCATGACTAAGAGCACTAAATCTCCTTCTTTAACCAGATCTCCGGTAATGGTCTGTTGTCCGAAATCTGCCGGTAACTTTTCCAGAATAGCTTGAAGTATTTTCTCTATGCCCGTCTGTTCTTTTGCGCTGATAATGAGAGGACTTTGACCGCATTCTTTTTCTATACAATCCCTTGTGGATGCTATGTCTTTTCGGATATCAGCTTTGTTCAGTATCAGGATAACCGGAATATTCCTTTTATTTAACTGCTCCATCCATTGTTTTTCATCCTCGCAATTGCCGTCTTCACAAAGAAGTAAGGCAATATCTGTCCGTTCGATGGCTTTCAACGTACGGGTTATGCGCATTTCTCCCAATTCCCCTTCATCATCAAATCCGGGAGTATCGATAAAGAGACAAGGACCGATATGTTGAATTTCCATCGCTTTGCTGACAGCATCTGTTGTTGTACCGGGAATATCCGATACAAGGGCGGTGTCTTGTCCGGTCAAGGCATTGATTAGAGAGGACTTGCCGCTATTGCGTTTTCCGAACAGGACGATATGTAGCCGGTTGGCAGCGGGAGTGTTGTTTAGACTCATATTTTATTGGGCTTGAATTAGGTTCATTATCTGTATTGAAAAGGTTGCTTGACGCATGAGCGGTTAGAATCTGAAATCTCGTTTCCCTTCTTCTATCTCTTTCAGATTACGAATTGCTATTTCTTTTATTTTCGGATTGGGAATATGTTCCAACTCTTTTTTTATCAGTTGGATTCCTTTGGCTCGTGTATCCGGTGCCGCATAATCTTCCAGATACTCTTTTAGTGTCATCAATGCATTGGGGGCGCAGCAGTTGGCGATTTGTCCCGATTTGACTAATGACATAAAACGGTCGCCTGTACGCCCTGCCCGATAACATGCTGTACAGAAACTGGGGATATGCCCCAAGTCGAGCAGCCAGTTCACTACCTCGTCCAAGGTACGGGTGTCACTGATGTCGAATTGTGCTGAGTTTTCTTCCGGTGTTTCCGGAATGGCATAACCGCCTACGCTGGTCCGGGAGCCTCCGCTGATTTGTGAGATTCCCAGGTTTAAGACTTTGCGTCGGGTTGCAGCCGATTCCCTTGTAGAGATAATCATACCTGTATAAGGAACAGCGATACGGATTACCGCCACAATTTTACAAAATATATCATCTGAAATGGCATCCGGGAAATCTTGCGTGGAGATATCATCTGCCGGACAGATGCGAGGAACACTGATGGTATGTGGTCCCACTCCGAAGGTAGCTTCCAGATGTTCGGCATGCATCAATAATCCTGTAAAGTCATAGCGGTAGGTATTCAGCCCGAATAAAACACCTAGTCCTACATCGTCAATTCCCGCTTCCATGGCACGGTCCATCGCTTCGGTATGATAAGCATATTTGCTTTTCGGACCGGTGGGATGCAGGGATTCGTAATTTTCTTTATGATAAGTTTCCTGGAACAGGATATAAGTGCCGATACCTGCGTCTTTCAGCTTGCGGTAGTTTTCCACGGTAGTGGCGGCAATGTTGACATTGACCCGGCGGATAGCCCCATTTTTATGTTTGATGCTATAAATGGTTTGGATAGATTCCAGTATGTACTCAATAGGATTCCGCAACGGATCTTCTCCTGCTTCCAGTGCCAGGCGTTTGTGTCCCATGTCTTGCAAGGCAATTACCTCCTTACGTATCTCTTCTTGTGTCAGCTTTTTGCGTGCTATGGTCTTGTTCTTCAAATGATAAGGGCAGTAGACGCATCCGTTCACACAATAATTGGAAAGATATAGAGGGGCGAACATTACAATACGGTTGCCGTAAAACTTATGTTTGATTTCCTGTGCCAGCCGGAAAATGCGTTCTGTTAGATCCGGTTGGTCGCATTCCAGCAGTAATGCTGCCTCACGATGGGACAGTCCTTTGAATTGAGCAGCTTTGTCAATCAGTTGCTCTATCAGGGCACGATTGCTTTTGTTGTTGTGAGCATACTCCAAGGTATCCAGTATCTCTTGATGGTCTATGAATTCTTCTGCTATTTTAGAATCTGCTTTATACATGTTTGTTAGGGGTTAGTGATAGTCACCTCTATCTGTCGATATCCGGTAACCGATTGTTTCCAGTTGTTGTGCCAAAGCTCGTAAACCTTCGGCTGCTTCGGCACCGAAGGCGGCTTTGTTATCATACAAGGTGTATTTTTCTCTTTGCTCCCTGGGGGAGAGATTGGGCATCACTACATTAGCTCCTGCCAATATTCCTTTTTCCCGTCCGTCCGGTGACAAGGTGGCAAGGGCGGTGGTCGATGGAATCAGGGCGGACGGGTGCATTAACCGGAAAAGGGATAATAGCTTGAGGGTCATTCCTACACTTCCGGCCGGCTCTGTTCCGAATGGTGTGTCATGATGGGGGATAAATGGACCGATACCGATCATTTGGGGCTGGAATTGCTCTATGAATAACAGATCTTCCACCAGATGTGTCAGGGTTTGTCCCGGAGTGCCTACCATGATTCCTGTTCCGGTTTGATATCCAATTTCTTTTAGCCATTGCAGGCATTGGAGCCGATGCTTTAGTGACATCTCCTCAGGATGTAATTTCCTATAGTGTTCTTCGTTGTGTGTTTCGTGTCGGAGCAGATAACGGTTGGCTCCGGCACGGAAGAAACGTTCGTATGCTTCCCGTGATTTCTCTCCTAATGAAAGGGTGATGGCACAATCGGGGAATTCACAGTGGATGGCGGCAACGGTTTTTTCTATCCATTCATCTGTTAAGGCAGGGTCTTCACCGCCTTGCATCACGAAGGTGCGGAATCCGAGTGCATATCCTTCACGGCAACATTCCAAAATGGTTTCACGCTTTAATGCGTAACGGGTAATGGCGGTATTTCCTTTCCTTATTCCGCAATAATGACAGTTGTTACGACATCGGTTGCTCACCTCGATAAGTCCGCGGATAAATATCCCATTCCCGAAATGTGCCAAAGTGACTTCCCTGGCCTGTTGCTGTAAATACAGTAAAGTGCCGGTATCCTGACAGGAGAGGAGGTTGGCATATTCCTCACCTGTCAGGCTATGGTAGTGACGTAATTTGTCAATCAGTCGCTTCATGCATACCTTTAATATGTTTTTTTCTGTTTTGCCAGTTCCTGTACCAATTGGCGTTTTCCATTGTTGCTGCCGCTGTGCGTACTGGGTCCTGTGATACAACCACCCTCGCAGGCCATCACTTCGATGAATTGTCCGGGAGCTTTGCCCGATTTAGCGTAGGCGCGTAATGTTCCGATATTCTTCTTGTTTAAATCAGATACCTGTATGGCATTGATTTTGTCCGCTTCCATTTTCAGGAATGCCTTTACGGCTCCCATCACGCCGCCGGCTTGTGCGAATCCATGCGCTTCGCGAACGGAAGAGAATTCCATAGCGTATGGCTGTACAATTTCCAGGTTAATCTCGAAAGCATCGAAAATAGAGGAAATCTCTTCGAATGTCATCACAAAATCCACAGCCTCGTCACGTTGAGCTTCTTTACGTTTGGCTACACATGGTCCAACAAATACGATTTTTGCATCAGGATACTTCTCTTTGGCTATACGTGCGGCATAATACATAGGCGAGCCTGTGCCGGAAACGTATTTTTTCATATCGGGGATGTATTTGTTCACCAGCTCGATATAGGACGGGCAGCATGAGGTAGTCATGAATTTCTGTCCTTCTTCCAGTTTTTCTATCAGTTCATGCGCTTCATGTTCTACGGTGGACATGGCTCCTTGTGCTACTTCAATTATATCGGTGAAACCGATTTGTCTGAATGCACCATATACTTGTTCGATAGTTGTGCTGAATTGTCCCAAAATAGATGGCGCGACAATGGCTACCACTTGTTCTCCTTTACGGATGCGTTGCAACACATCGAATGTCTGGGATATTTCAAAAATGGCCCCGAAAGGACAGGCATTCATGCATTTACCGCAATAAATACATTTATTCTCATCAATATGCTCTATACCGTGTTCATCTTTGCTGATCGCTTTGACAGGACAAGATTCCTCGCAGGGAACGGGAATATAGACGATTGCGTGATAAGGGCAGCTTTTGTGGCAGATGCCGCAACTGATGCAGGTATCATGGTCGATCCATGCCTTGCCGGTGTCGGCATGTACATGTACGGCTCCTTTGGGACAATTGTACTGGCAACTGCGGGCGGTACATCCCCGGCATAAGTCGGTGATTTCATAATTGATCTGTACGCAGGCCGAGCATGCTTCGTCTATAACACACATAATGTTGTCTTTGGGCTTTCCATTGTTTGCACGTTCTATAGCACGTGCGGCATATTCGGATAGTGGAGTGAGCTCATCGGTTTCATCATCCATATCCAGCCCCAGTAGAGGAAGGGATTTGTATTTCCATACAGCGCGTTCTTTGTGTACGCAGCAACGCCCTGCATGTTTTGAACGTCGGGGGCTGAGTTCTAATGGTAGACGGTCTATTTTGTCTGTTGTCAGTTCTCCGTTTTTCCACAATTTTACAAGTTCTGTCAGTAATCTGTGGCGGACAATCATAATGTTGTTCGTAAATGCCATATAGTTAAAGGGGTTAATTATTAGGTTTTGCAAAGATAGTGATAGTTTGTGTCCTATGGAAATATTAAAAAAAGAAAAATCACATTTTTCTCTTTTTATATTCAGATTCGTTCTGTCGCTGTGGAATGTAGCCGACTGGTTTATATATGAATCTTTGTAGGTAAAAATAATAAATTTCGTAAAAGCAACTGATAATGGCAGGGGAAGAGGAAACCATTTTAGTGAAAGATATGTTATAGCTGTGCCAATTTGGCAGAATAAAACTGTCAATTTCTCCTTTTTCATGTTTGGCACGTTTTTCGCAAGATGTTTTGCGTCACTGCTTAAAGATGACGGATAATTGATATAATTAAAAGTATAACATATAAAAATTAAGAACTATGAACATTAAACCATTAGCAGACAGAGTATTGATTCTTCCTGCTCCTGCAGAAGAAAAAACAATCGGTGGTATTATTATTCCTGATACAGCAAAGGAAAAACCATTGCAAGGTGAAGTTGTCGCAATAGGTAACGGAACAAAAGATGAGGAGATGGTGTTGCATGTAGGTGATCAGGTATTGTATGGCAAATACTCGGGCACTGAACTGGAACATGACGGTAAGAAATACCTTATCATGCGTCAGAGCGATGTTCTCGCTGTTTTGGGATAATTAAATAGTACATTGTAAATCATTAAATTGTAAATAGAATTATGGCTAAAGATATTAA
>OLQM01003499.1_pt1 | contig 13495 bp, 13 predicted proteins | sample 1673161 | NCBI WGS metagenome assembly OLQM01 (sample SAMEA3136761, study PRJEB25190) | human gut metagenome | reverse complement strand
TCGCAGCACTGGTGGGAAGCGCCGTCCTCGCCGACGGAGATGCCGCCGTGGGTGGCGCAGATCTTGACGTTCAGATGCGGGTAGCCGACGGTGTTGCGCACCTGCTCATAGGCGCGGCCCGCCGCAAACATCGCGAACGACGAGCAGAACGGCACAAAGCCCATCGTGGAAAGGCCCGCGCTCACGCCGATGAGGTCCGCCTCGGCAATGCCGCAGTTGATGTGGCGGTCGGGATAGGCCTTCTTGAAGATCGCCGTTTTGGTGGCGCCGGCAAGGTCGGCGTCCAGAACAAGGATATCGTCATGCTCGGCGGCAAGCGCCGTTACCGCGTTGCCGTAGCTGTCGCGGGTAGCAATTTTTACAACGTCCGCCATCATTCTGCCTCCTCTTCGCGCAGCGCCGCGGTGAGCTCTTCCATCGCGGTGCGGTACTGTTCCTCGTTGGGGGCTTTGCCGTGCCAGCCCACCTGATTTTCCATAAAGGATACGCCCTTGCCCTTAACGGTCTTGAGAACGATCGCGGAGGGGCGTCCCTTTTCCTGCTCGGCGCGCTTCACGGCCGCGTCGATCGCGTCAAAGTCGTGACCGTCCACGGTCTGCACAAAGAGTCCGAAAGCGGCGAACTTCTCGTCGATCGGATAGGGGCTCATAACGTCGCTCACGGCGCCGTCGATCTGAAGATTGTTGTTGTCAACGAACACGAGCAGGTTATCCAGCTTATAGTGCGAGGCGAACATCATCGCTTCCCAGACCTGGCCTTCCTCGATCTCGCCGTCGCCGAGGAGCGTATATACACGCACGCCGTTTCCAAGACGCTTCGCGCCGAGCGCCATGCCCGCCGCCGTGGATACGCCCTGGCCGAGAGAGCCGGTGGACATGTCCACACCGGGCGTGAGATTCATGTTGGGATGGCCCTGCAGGCGGCTGCCGATATGGCGGAGCGTCTTGAGCTCGTCCACGGGGAAAAAGCCGCGGTTGGCGAGCACCGAGTAGAGCGCCGGAGCCGCATGGCCCTTGGAGAGCACAAAGCGGTCGCGCTTTTCCCAGCGCGGATTTTGCGGATCGATATTCATGTGCTTGAAATAGAGATAGGTGAGCACATCGGCGGCGGAAAGGCTTCCGCCCGGATGCCCGGATTTTGCCGCGTAAACGCCCTCGATGATGCCGAGGCGCACTTTGCAGGCGGCGATCTTCAGCTGTTTCTTTTCGTCCTGCGTCAAAGTATTCGTACCTCCCCGGCGGGATATCCCGCCAAAGTATTTTAACACTCTGATTATAGATTCCTCCGGCGATTCCGTCAAGGAAAAGAAACCGTCTCCGAAGAAAAGGCTCTTCGGAGACGATGATGACTTTTTATAATATGTAGTTACTCCAGCGCGGCAGCCAGCGAGCCGAGCCGCTGTTCGATGAACGCCGGAACGTCGTCCATCGAGATCTCCAGCGCGACGGCAAGCTCGCCGAAGAGAAGCTCCTCCGCGCGGCGGAGGTATTTTTCATCCGTGCTGCCGATGCGCTTCTGACGCTTTTCGCTTCTATCTTCTTCGCGCGGATGGATTTTGCCAGACGGATAAGATCCATGCTGTCGAACGAGGTGATCTGCTTCTGGTAATAATTGCGCAGCGCGCTGAGATTCTTCTCCGTGCAGATCTCCGCCGGAACGGTCGGCATTGCATCGATGACGGCTTCGGCCTCGCTGCGGTTCATCACCGGGCGGATGGGGACCTTGCCGCTGTCCGCCGGGGTCTGGATGGTGCCGGTCTGGTACATCGGCCGCAGAAGATAATACGGTTTTCCCGGCTGAGAGGCTGAGAATTTCACCGATGTGATCTCCTCCACCACGCAAACGCCCGTTCCGCCGTACATTACCTTCTCTCCGATGGAAAACATTTCGCACCTCCAAAATGCAATCGCCAAACATTCCGCACCCAAAAACCGGCCGGAATGTTCTCCATTATTGAATATTCTAAAGAGATTATACCATATTTTAAACGACTGGCGCAAGCGGAAAATTCACAGAATTGTTGCAATTTAGCGCAAGCGTTCGATATATGTGCAGTTTATTACCGAAAAGGTTAAATTGTTTCTTCTATCTTGTATGATTTTTTATTGACTATAAACGCACTCTGTGCTATATTGTCATCAAAAGCGGGATAGCGTAACGCAGTGTACCATTAATCAACATAATTCGCTTTTCCGTTTGGAATCGTAAGCAAAAAATTTAAGAATAAGAGGTCGAACACAATGAAAAAAGTAATCTCCGTTCTCCTTCTGGCGTGCATGCTGCTCACGCTGACTGCCTGCGGCAGCCAGCCCGCTGCCCCCGCCACCGATCCCACCGCGGAAGCTACCGAAGCTCCTGCCGCCGAGACCGCCGAAGCCGAGTACAAGCTTGGCATGGGCGTGAGCGTCAGCCTTGACAGCTCCGACACCAATAAAGCTCAGGTCGACGCCACCGTCGCCACGGTCGTCACCGACAGCGAAGGCAAGATCGTGCTCTGCCGCATCGACTGCGCGCAGAACAAGATGGACGTCACCGGCGGCCAGGTCGATACCGCCGCGACCTACACCACCAAGCGCGATCTGAAGTATGACTACAACATGGTCAAGTACTCCGACGCCACGCTCGAGTGGTTCGAGCAGGTCGAGAACCTTGAGAAGTGGGTCGTCGGCAAGACGGCTGACGAGGTCAAGAACATCGAGACCCGCGTCAACGAAGAGGGCTACAACGTCGCCGTTGACGAAGAGCTGTTCGCTTCCTGCTCCATCAGCCTCGAGGCCTTCCAGGAGGCCATTGTGAAGGCCTGCAACGACGAGAAGGGCTCCACCTTCACCGCCGTCCCCGGCTCCTTCACGCTGGGCGTGTCCGCCATCTCCAACTCCACCGAGTCCGTGTCCGCTGCTGATTCCGAAGACGGCAACGCCATGGTCAAGATGTACACCGAGTTCGGTGCCGCTGCTGTCGGCTCTGACGGTAAGATCCTCGCCGCGCTGACCGACGCCATCCAGCCCAAGATCACCGTGAGCGCCGAGGGCGAGATCGTCAGCAAGGACTACACCGCTACCAAGCGTGAGCTCGGCGACGACTACAACATGGTCAAGTACGGCAACGCCATTGCCGAGTGGGATGCCCAGGCCAAGGCTTTTGCTGACTACACCGTCGGCATGACCGCCGATGAGGTCAGCGCCATGGAGACCACCGAGCACAACGGCCATGACGTGACCGTCGATGAGACTCTGTTTGCCTCCTGCACGATGGATATCACCGGCATGCGCGCGACTATCGCCACGGCAGCGAACAACGCCCGGTAATTTCCGCGAAGCAAATGAACCGGAAAAAGAATACCCGCGCGGTCGCCGCGCTTCTCTGCGGCGCTCTGCTCGCTCTTGTTCTTCTCTCCGGCTGTTCAGCTTCCGCCGAACCTGTCAAGGCGCAGGGGAAAAGCTATTTCACCTACTTTGACACGGTGACCTATATTTACAGCTATGCAGGCGATTCGGCAGAACGGTTTTCGGACTGTTCTGCCGAAATTGCTGATATACTCGGGGAATATCACCAGCTTTTTGATATCTACCACGAGTATTCCGGCATAAACAACCTCTGTACGGTAAACAAAATGGCCGGCGGAGAAGCTGTAACGGTGGATGCGCGGCTGATGGAGTTTCTGCTCTATGCCAAAGAGCTCTATGAGCTGACCGGCGGAGAGATGAACGTGATGATGGGAAGTGTCCTCACGCTCTGGCACAACGCGCGTGAAGCCGCGTCGGAAGATCCGAAGAACGCCTACGTTCCCGCGGAAGAAGAGCTCACCGAGGCAGCGAAGCACACGGACATCTCTCTTCTGGAGCTGGACGAGGAAAACAACACCGTCCGTATCTCGGACCCGCTTGCCTCCATCGACGTCGGCGCGCTCGGCAAGGGTTACGCCACCGAAATGGCGGCGCAGAAGGCCGAAACTCTCGGCTGCGAGAGCTATGTGCTCAACGTCGGCGGCAACATCCGCATCATCGGCACGCGGCCCGACGGCACCGGCTGGAAGACCGGCGTGCGTGACCCGAAGAACCCCGACTCGAATTACTGCGCAAAGCTCCTGCTCGCCGACACCTCCTGCGTCACCTCCGGCATTTATGAACGGTATTTCACCGTGGACGGCGTGAGGTATCACCACATCATCGATAAGGATACGCTCTATCCCTCCACGCTCTTCACCTCCGTCACGGTCGTGACGAAAAACAGCGGTCTTGCCGATGCGCTCTCCACCGCGCTTTTCTGCATGCCCCTTGCCGACGGCGAGGCGCTCTGCGAAAAGCTCGGCGATGTGGAAGCGCTCTGGGTGCTCCCGGACGGCGAGCTGCATATGACCTCCGGTATGGAGGCCATTCTCGTTCCGGACGATACGTCCGGCGAATCGCAAAGCTAAAATTACTGCATTACAGCAAAGAAGAAATGAATGGAAAGGTTGGATTCTGATGGCATTCCGTAAGCGCCTTCAGGCGGTTCACGTTCCCCATCACAAGAACACCGCCGGAATGAAGGCCGAAACCCTTCCCCCGCCGAAAGAAGTGCTTCTCCCCATGAACATGCACATGGGCACCCCCGCCGTGCCGGTCGTCAGCGTCGGCGACTATGTCCGCGTCGGTCAGAAGCTCGCCCGCGGCGAGGGCAGCATCACCTGTGAGGTTCATGCGACCGTTTCCGGCACCGTTCTCTCGCTCGATCCGATGCCGGAGCTCTTCGGCAACGATCTGCCGGTCATCCGCATTGAGAACGACGGAAAAATGGAAGTCGATCCCACGCTTGCCCCGCGCACAGCGGAGGATCTCGCTGCGTTCGTGGAAGATCTGCACGAGAGCGGCATCGTCGGTCTCGGCGGCGCGGCGTTCCCCGTTGACTGGAAGTTTGACGCGGCGCTGCGCCACAACGTCAAGACCATGCTCATCAACGGTGCGGAGTGCGAGCCGTACGTCACGAGCGACAACCGCATGATGCTCGACCACGGCGAGGATATCCGCCGCGGTATCGAGCTTCTCAAGAAATACGTCAAGCCCGACAACTTTGTTTTCGCCATTGAAAACAACAAGCCGCACGCCATTGCCGCGATGAAGGAGCTTTTTGCCGACGACCCCACGATGAGCATCGTTGAGCTGCCGAGCTCCTATCCGCAGGGCGCGAAGCAGATGATCCTTTATAACGCGCTCGGCAAGGTCGTTTACGCCGGTCAGCGTTTTGCAACGCTCGGCGTTATCATCATCAACGTCTCGACGCTCGCCAAGGTCGCCAAGTTCATGGACACCGGCATGCCGCTCGTCGACCGCGTCGTCACCGTTGACGGCTCGGCCATCAAGGAGCCGAAGAACCTGCTCGTCCCGATCGGCACGCCGTACCGCTACCTGGTCGAGGCCGCCGGCGGGCTCAAATGCGAGCCGGGCCGTGTTGTGAACGGTGGGCCGATGATGGGTCATGCCGTCCCCTCGCTCGACTATCCGGTACTCAAGACGACCGGCAGCGTGCTGGTCTTCTCCGAAGCGGACAGCGTTATCCACGAGCCGACGCCGTGCATCCACTGCGGCCGGTGCGTGTCCCACTGCCCGATGAATCTCAACCCCACCGCGTTCTCGGACGATCTTGAGGAAGAGAACGGCGATAAGCGCGCGCTTCTCCTTGACCGCGACCATGTGAACTTCTGCATCGAGTGCGGCAGCTGCAGCTACGTCTGCCCGGCACACCGCCCGCTCGCGGAGAACAACCGCGCGGCAAAGAAATATCTCAAAAAATACAAAGCCGATCATGCGGAAGGAGGGAAAAAGTGATGGATAAGCGGTTTGAAACCCCCGCTTCCCCGTTCACCCACTGCGGCGCGAGCACGCAGCGCATCATGCTTGACGTGATCATCGCTCTGCTGCCCGCCACGGTTGCCGCGATCGTGATTTTCGGCGCTCCGGCTCTTTTACCGATCCTCTCGTGCGTGATCGCCGCCGTTGTTTCCGAATTTCTCTTCAACGCGATCACCCACCGCAAGCAGTCCATCGGCGATCTCAGCGCCGTTGTGACAGGACTGCTGCTTGGTCTCAATCTCAGCACAAACGTGCCGGTCTGGCAGTGTGTGCTCGGCAGCGTGTTCGCCATTGTGTTCGTCAAGTGTCTGTTCGGCGGTCTCGGCCACAACTTTGCGAACCCCGCCATCACCGCGCGCGTGTTCATGCTCGTCTCGTTCACGCAGGTCATGGGCGGCGCGATGCCGAAGGGCGTTGATCTCGTAACGAGCGCCACCCCGCTCGAAGTTCTCTCCACCGGCGGCGAGGGTCTTCCCTCCCTGCTGGATATGTTCCTCGGCGTGCGCGGCGGCGCGGTAGGCGAAACGTGCGTTATCGCGCTGCTCATCGGCTTTGCGTATCTCGTCATCCGCCGCGTGATCCGCTGGTATGTCCCGGCGATTTTCGTCGGCAGCGTGTTCGTGCTCTACTTCGTCACGACCGGCAGCGCCGTTACCGCGCTCTATGAGATCATGGCGGGCGGTCTGTTCCTCGGTGCGATCTTCATGGCGACCGACTACCAGACCTCGCCGATCAACAACAAGGGCAAGGCGTTCTTCGCGCTCGGCTGCGGCATTCTGACGTTCGTCATCCGCGAATACTGCGCGTATCCGGAGGGCGTGTCGCTCTCCATCCTCGTGATGAACATTCTTGCTCCGATGATCGAAAAATGGACGGCGGCTACGCCGCTCGGATTGGGAGGGCCGAAAAATGCAAAATAAAGGCAGCTTTCTCCGCTCGGCTCTGACGCTGATCGTTCTCTTTCTCGTGTTCGCTCTGCTGCTCACCGGTCTCAATGTCTGGGCCGGGCTGCGCATCGAGCTGAGCGAGGCTTCCCAGGCGCTCGGGCCGCTCATGGATATTTTCCCCGGCGCGCAGGGCTTTGATCTTCTCTACAGCAGCGACGGCTCCGCCGGAAGCGAGCTTACCGACGTTCCGGAGACCGTGCAGAGCATCTATACCGAGACCTCCGGTCTCGGCTACGCGATCCTTCTCTCCACCACGCAGGGCTACACCCACGATCCGATCGAGATCTCCATGGCCGTGGATACCGAGGGTAAGATCGTCGGCACGCAGGTGCTCTCCTACCCCGACACGAAGGACATGGGTGTGGATACGTACCCGCAGACCTATATCGGACAGGATTCCACTCTCGCGGACGTGAGTCTCGTCGCGGGCGTGACGTACTCCTCCAAGGCGTTCCATGACGCCATTCTCGACGGCTTCACCGCTCTCACGGCGAATGAACTCGTCAGCGCGGGCGTCAAGGGCGACGCACAGCTTCTCACCGAGCTGATCGCGACCGTGTTCCCCGGCATGATGAACAGCGAAGGCGCCATGCAGGGCGAGGAGACCGAGACCGGTCTCGACGGCGTGACCGCCGCTTACAAAGCCCCGAACGGCGCGGGCTTCGCGTTTATTGCGAACGTGGACGGCGCGGGCGTGCTTGCCATCGCGAACACCTCCGGCAGTGTCTGCGTCTATGACGTTGAAGGCAGCGTTGTGACCGATTCCTACGCCGATTTTGCCGAGACCGCCGCCGCGTATGCGCGCGACAACGGCGATCTCTTCACGGACGACGATATCTCCAAGCTCAGCGCTTACTACTCCAAGGACGCGGATTACACGGTGCTCGGTCTCGACGGCGTATACAACACCGTGACCGCCGCCTACACCGTGACGGAGAACGGCGAAACGCTCTATGCCTTCGTCTCCCGTCCCTACGGCTACAGCAACATCCCGATGGCCGTCTACTACGTTCTCAACGCTGACGGCGAGATCGTGATGATGAACGCCAAGGAGTTCATTCTGGAAAAGGACTACTTCTCCAACTACACACTCGATCCGCAGAGCTACAAGGAAGGCTTCGTCGGTATGACCGCCGAGACCATGACGGACGACGTAGCGTTCATCTCCGGCGCAACGATGACGATGAACGCCGTCAAGACCGCTACGCACGATGTTTTCGACGCCTTTGCCACTCTGAAAGAGAACGGAGGACTTGGCAATGAATGAGAAGAAAATGACCGTTAACCCGATGTGGGTGCTGTTTCTCGGCGCGTGCCCCGCGCTGGGCGCGACCGGAACGCTCCGGGGTGCCGCTGCCATGGGCATTACGGTTCTCGCCGTGATGCTGCTCACCGCGCTCGTGATGGCGCTGCTGCGCCGCATTCTCCCGGAGCGCGCGGTGATCGCCGCGACGATCCTCACGGCGGCGCTGTTCACCTCCGCTGCGCAGCTCGTGCTGCACGCGGTGCTGCCGTCCGTTTACAAGATGCTCGGCGTGTATCTCGCCGTGGCTGCCGTCAACCTGCTGGTGTTCAGCCGCAGCGCCGGCAGCGCCTCCGGCCTCTGTGTCGGAAAGGTCGTTGTGACCGGGCTGGAGTTTCTCGCGGTGATCGCCGTTGTCGCGCTGCTGCGCGAGCTCTTCGGTCTCGGCACCGTATGGGGACAGGAGATCGCCTTCCTCAAGGCACACGCCGTGGCTTCGCTCCAGAAGCCCATGGGCGGCTTCCTGGTATATGCCATCGTCGCCGCGATCGTCAACGCCCTCTTCCCCGCCGCGTGCGCTGCGGAGGAAGAGCCCGGCTTCGCCGGTGTCGCCGCCGGTACAGCAGAAGGAGGTAACGAGTAATGACGTTCAAAGCCATTGTCGGTATCGTGCTCGGCGCGATGCTCGCCAACAACTATGCGCTGGAGAAATTCCTCGGCGCGGCTCCCCTGCTCGGCTGGTCCGCGCAGGAGAAGAAGATCACTGTGCTCGGCGTGTCTGTAACCGTCGCCATGGTGCTCACGGCGCTGATCGCCGGTCTCGTGCAGACCTACGTTCTGGACAAGCTGTCTCTCGGCTATCTGCAGACGCTCGTCTTTGCGGCGATCGTGCTCATCGTTGTCTATGCAATGAATGCCGCTGCGAAGGCCGCCTTCAAAAAAGACCTCGGCGTCTACTTCCCCGTCATCGCGCTCAACAGCGCCGTGCTCGGTCTCGCGGTGAACAACGCCGCCGATGCGCTCTCCCTTGGCGAGAGCATCCTCACGGCGCTCGGCGCGGGTCTCGGCTTCTGGCTCGCTCTCGCGGCGTTTGCCGCCGTCCGCAGCAAGATCCGCGAGCGCTACGTCCCGAAGGCGTGGCGCGGTCTGCCGATCTACCTGCTGACCGCCGCCATCCTCTCCATGGCGCTGCTGGCGTTCTGAGAAACGATCCAACAAACGTAAACCCGCCCTCCGATCCGCGGATCGAAGGGCGGGTTTTTTACTGGTTTCTTTTCGGGTTATCGGTCAGACCGAGGATATAATCCACGGACACATGATAGAGCTGTGACAGGCGGATGAGGATATCCGTCGGCACGTCACGCTGGCCGAGCTCATAGTTGCTGTATACCTGCTGCGAGCAGTTCAGATACGCCGCCAGATCTTTCTGCTTCATATCGTGGTCCTCCCGCAGATCACGCAAACGGCAGTACATGCTACCACCTCCTGACAGGAGAAAGAATAGCGTACCGCATTTTGTTGTATTGACTTTTACCGCAAATTGCGGTATCATGATTCTGCAGAGGTAATATTTCCACTTTTGAGAGAAACGAAACAAAGGGGAGAAAATGCATGAGCTGTCCATTTTACTGGTACAATCACCACTACGCCTGCCGCAAGACCGGACAGGACGTCAACGAGGACACCTACTATAAGTACTGCCGCAACTACGATTACGACGACTGCCCCATCTACAAGGGCAACGACTCCGGCGGCTGCTTCCTGACCTCGGCCTGCACCGAGGCGCGCGGTCTGCCGGACGACTGCCATGAGCTGACGGTGCTGCGCGCCTTCCGCGACGGATATCTCCGTTCGCAGCCGGAGGGCGAAGCGGAGATCGCGGAATATTACGCCGTCGCGCCGAAGATCGTTGACGCGATCCGAAGCAAAGCGGACGCCATGGAAGCATTCGACGCCATCTACCGCGAGCTTGTCGAGCCCTGCGTCGCAATGATCGAGCGCGGAGAAAATGTGGAAGCGCACGCACTGTATCGCAGCTATGTGCTCCGGCTAAAGAAGCACTATATAGAAAAAAGGGAGAAATAAAAATGACTTACGTTATCGGGATCCTTCTTACAGCCTTTATGGTCTGGTATGCTTTCTACACACGCCTGTCCGCAAAATTCGTGATCATCGAGGTTCTCAGCTATATCGTCGGTCTCCTCGTTGGTCTGGGATGCTGCTATGAATTCGGTTGGAATCCGGGCATTGGAATCATTGTTGCCGCTGTTGTATGTTTTCTTGTCCTCGGCAACGCGCTGAACAGGCAGCAGAAGCGCAAACGTGGAAATTGAAATAACAACAATTATTGATATTCTTTTATACCAAAGCTCCCGCCGGTCGGTGACCGGCGGGAGTTATTTCACTTTATCGGGTTTTATTCCTCATCGTCTCCGCTGTCCTCTTCGTCCTTCTGAAGAAGCACCTTGCGGACGAGGATGACTGCCACGGCAATCACCGCCACGGCCAGCACGCCGATGATGACGAGAAGCACCGTATTCGTCTTTTTGGCGGGCTTTGCCGGCGTCTCTTCCTCACCGGTATCCGTACCGGCGGGGATGGGCTGGATGGTCTCATAGCCGCAGACGGAGCAGACGCCCTTCTGCTCGCCGTCCTCGGTCGCGGTGGGGGCTTTCAGTATGGTCCAGGTGTAGGTATGGAACGCTTCGTCGCCGTGCTCGCCGCAGGTGCACTGGTGCCAGTGGGAGAGATCGTTATGCTCCCAGACGCTCGAGAAGCTGTGCGTGTGCGTCTTGGTGGCGGTGAACGTCACAGGGACGGTGTTGGAGTAATAGGGATCGGAGGTCGTACCGTTGCCGGTGAGCTGAACGCTTACACGGTAATACGTCGTTCCCTCGGTCTGTTCGGGCTTATAGCTGGAATTCGTCGCGCCGGGGATGGCCTTCATAGCGGCGGTGCTGTTCGTCGCGGCGCTGTACCACTGGTAGGTGATCGTGCCGCCGTCGCTGGATGTTGCCTGAATGGAGAGGATGAAGTTTGGGTTCTCATCCACGGCCATCGTGCCGCCGACAGGCTGCGTGATGATGCTGAGAGATGCCGCCTTTTTCGTCACCGTGACGCTCGCCGTGTCGGAGAGTGTCTCGCCGCCCTCGCTCTTGAAGAGGCAGGCGACCTTCCAGCCGTTCATATCATAGGGGATGTTGGTGAGTGTGAGCGTTTCGCTGTCGCCGCCGGAGATGCTCAGCGTCGGGAACGCGGTGCGCGCGGCGGTATAGTCATAGACCTGCGTGCCGTCGGCGCTGATGATGCGCCAGAGGTAGCTCGTCGCGCCGTCGGCGCGGGCGATGAAGATCGCGCGGCCGCCCTCGGTGACGGTCTCGCCGGTCGGGTTTTTCGTCGTTACGGGCGCTGTGGGCTTGGCATTCACGGTGATGCGGCAGAAGGACGTTGTGACGGCGCCGGCATCGTTTACGAACTGGCAGTAGATATCCGCGCCGTTATACTCCATCGTGGCCGCGACGGAGAGAGAGGCCGTCGTCGCGCCGTCAACGGGCTTGGGGGCTTCGTCGCCCTTCTTATAGTACCACTGTATACCCGCCGCGCCGGTCGCTCCGGCGGTGAGCGCGATGGTGTCCCCCTCGGTCAGCGTCTGGCTGGTGGTACTCACATCCTGCGTGAGAACGGGCTTGGAGAGCACCGTCACGGTGCAGACGGAAGACTGGGTATTTCCCGCCACGTTCTGCACGAAGCAGTAAAACGCCGCGCCGTTGATCGAGGCGTCCACGGAAGCGATCTGGTAAGTATTCGAGGTCTGTCCCTCCACGGGCGTATCGCCCTCTGGGTGGACACGGTACCACTGGTAGGACAGCTCCCCGCCCGTCGCCTCTACGGTGAGCGTGAGCGTCTGCCCTTCGATCAGGGTGAGCGCCGCGGGTACGTCGGTATTGATGACAGGGGCGTCGTCCGCCAATGCCGTCGTGCCGAGCGCGGCGAACAAAAGCGCCGCCATCAAAACGGCAAAGAGTCGCTTTGAAATAAGTTTACGCATAATGAAGTCTCCTTCCCCGCGCCTTGCGGCGCAGGTCGAATAGTTCCGGTTTTCTGTTCTGTTTATTAGACGTGCAAAAGCCGCAAAAAGTTTTCGGAACCCTTAAAAAATGTCCCGAAGCGTCATTGTAGCGTTTCGGGACACCTTTGTCAATCTAATTATATGCGCATCAGCCGAGCTGACGGAGCGATTCCTCGAGATTGGCAATGAGCGCTTCGAGCTTTTCGGCACGCTCGCGCTCCGTGGCGACGACGTTGGCGGGAGCGCGGGAGACGAAGCTCTCATTCGAGAGCTTGCGGCGCTGGTTTTCGAGGAAGCCGCGGTTCTTTGCCAGCTCCTTTTCCAGCCGCTCGCGCTCCTTGTCAAGATCGACAAGCTCGCTCATCGGCAGGAAGCAGCGCGCATCCTTCGTCACGATGCTTACCATTTTGTCGGCGTCGGCGGGGACATCGTCCGAAACGATCACTTCGCCGGCATACGCCAGACGGCAGAGATAATCGCGGCCATTCTCAAAGGCTTCGCGTTCCTCGGTGACAATATAGAGGTGCGGGCGCTTAGACGGCGGGACGTTCATCTCGCTGCGGCGGCTGCGGATGGCGCGGATGGCCTCCATGACCTTTTCAAAACGTGCGCTCTCCGCCGGGAAAGCCATATCCTCGCGATAAACGGGGTACGGCTGCACCATGAGCGCGTCGCCCTCGTGCGGCAGCGCCTGATAGATCTCCTCGGTGATGAACGGCATGAACGGGTGGAGCAGCTTGAGCGTTTCGGTGAGCACATAGAGCAGCACCTTCTGCGCCTGCACGCGGGCCGTCTCGTCCTCGCCCGTCAGACGGGCCTTGGTGAGCTCGATGTACCAGTCGCAGAAGCTGTCCCAGATGAAGTCATAGATCTTCTGCGCGGCGATGCCGAGCTCGTACTTATCGAGATTCTCGCCGACCTCGCGGGCCAGCTCGTTGAACCGGGAGAGGATCCACTTGTCCTCGAGCTCGAGCGTTTCGGGCAGCTCGTTTTTGTCGATCGTGAGATTCATCATCACGAAGCGGGAAGCGTTCCAGAGCTTGTTGGCAAAGTTGCGCATCGCCTCGCAGCGCTCCGGGAAGAAGCGCATGTCGTTTCCGGGCGAGTTGCCGGTGATGATGTTGAAGCGGAGCGCGTCCGCGCCGTAGGTGTTGATGACCTCGATGGGATCGACGCCGTTACCGGCGGACTTGGACATTTTCTTGCCCTGCGGGTCGCGGATCAGGCCGTGGATGAGCACCGTGTGGAACGGGATCTTCTTCATATGCTCGCAGCCGGAGAAGATCATGCGCGCGACCCAGAAGAAGATGATGTCGTAGCCCGTGACGAGCACGTCCGTCGGATAGAAGTAATCCAGATCCTCCGTCTTGTCCGGCCAGCCGAGCGTGGAGAACGGCCAGAGCGC
>OLQM01003494.1_pt1 | contig 13504 bp, 10 predicted proteins | sample 1673161 | NCBI WGS metagenome assembly OLQM01 (sample SAMEA3136761, study PRJEB25190) | human gut metagenome | reverse complement strand
AGCAAGCTGAATGACGCTCAAAGCGAGTACGACAGAGGTGTTGCAAAGCTTGCCGAGGAAAAGAAAAACGGCGAGAAAAAACTCTCCGATGCACAGACAGAATACGATGACGGTGTTAAAAAAGCCGATGAAGAATTCAAAAAGGCAGAGGATAAAATCAAAGATGCAGAGGAAGAAATTAATTCTCTTACAGAACCAAAGTGGTATGTTTTTGACAGAAGCGACAACCCGGGTTACTCAACATTTTCTTCAAATGCTGACAGACTCGGCGCTGTTGCAACGGTATTTCCAGTATTCTTCCTGCTCGTAGCGGTGCTTGTCTGCGTAACCACAATGACAAGACTTATTGAGGAAAAGCGTACCGAAATCGGAACGCTGAAAGCACTCGGCTACAGCAACACAAGCATTGTAATGAAGTTTGTAATCTACTCGTTGCTTGCGGCTGTTATCGGAAGTGTAATCGGTATTTTAATCGGCATTTTCACATTGCCGTTTGTAATTTATGATGCTTACAAAATTATGTACTACATCGGCGATATAACGCTGATACCGGACTATACAAGCATAATTTTCGGAATTGTTGCCGCAGTTGTCTGCACGGTTGTTGTGTCGGTTGTAGTGTGTGCTAAATCTCTGCACGAAAAGCCTGCGGCTGTTATGCGACCGAAAGCACCAAAGGCGGGCAAGAGAATTTTGCTTGAACGCATAAAACCGTTGTGGTCACATATGAGCTTTAACTCAAAGCTGACCGCAAGAAATCTGTTCAGATACAAGGTAAGACTTTGTATGACTGTTATCGGTGTGGCAGGCTGTACGGCTCTGATTGTTGCAGCATTCGGTTTGCTCAACAGCTTTGAACCGATGACACACGATCAGTTTGAAACAATCTATAAATACGACGCCGTTGTTGTTCCGAAAGACAGCGGAAGTGCCGACAATCTTTCGTTTTTGACAGATACACTTGATAAAAACAGCAATGTCAAACACTCAATGCTTGTTTCACAGCAGGAATGCACGGTAACACACGGTAATAAGATTAAGGACAGCGACACAAATCTTGTTGTACCGCAGAATCCCGAAAAGTTTGACGAAATTGTTTCTCTGCATACAAGAAAGGGCAAAGAAGAACTCAAGCTTTCGGACAGCGGAGTAATGCTCAGTGAAAAAATGTGCAGTGAGCTTGGAATAAAAACGGGCGACAAAATCACACTGAATGTTGACGGCAAAAAGGCAGAGGTCAAGGTCAGCGGAATTTTTGAACAGTACCTTTACAATTTTGTCTATATGACGCCAACCGCCTATAAGAGCTTGTTCGGCAGTGACTGCACCTATAATATGGCTGATGTCGCACTCAAAGATACCTCGGATTCCGCCTGCGACAAATTCGGTTCACAGGTTTTATCCGATGATAAAATTGCGGCGGTAAGCTACATTGCATCAAGCTTGAACGAATTCCGAAATATGCTCAACTCTCTTGATATGGTTGTTACGGTTATGATAATCTGCGCAGCGGCACTTGCCTTTGTTGTACTCTACAACCTGACTAATATCAACATTGCCGAGCGTGTCCGTGAAATTGCAACCTTTAAGGTTCTCGGATTCTACAACCGTGAAACTTCATCTTTCATTTACAAAGAGAACATAATTTTGACTCTCCTCGGAATTTTCGTAGGTCTGTTCCTCGGAAACCTTTTGACAGGTTTCATCATTCAGACGGTTGAGGTTGACAACATTATGTTCGGAAGAGATATTTATTTCACTTCATACCTCTATGCGGCAGGGCTGACATTCCTGTTTTCAATTCTTGTAAATGCGGTTATGAGCTTTAAGATTAAAGCCGTTAATATGGTTGAAAGTCTTAAAAGCGTTGAATAACGGAATATTTTGCCGTATGCTTAAAAAATCTTTTGTAAAATATTGATTGAATACAGCAATTGTGTTATAATACAGAAGAATAGGCTAAATAAATAGGCTGACAGGCAAAATATCTGTGAAAGGATAGTTACAGTAATGATAAAAGCTAATGAATACCGCACAGTCACCTGCGGTGAGTTAAGAGAAGAAAATATCGGACAGCAGGTCAGAGTTGCGGGCTGGGTTGAAAATATCCGTGACCACGGCGGTGTAATGTTCCTCGATATCCGTGATCAGTACGGTGTGCTTCAGGTTGTTGTTCACAACGATGAACTTCTTAAGGATATCAACAAGGAATGTACAGTAACTCTCAGCGGTACTGTTGTTAAGCGTGACGAAGAAACAATTAACAAGAAGATTGCAACAGGTTTCGTTGAAGTTCACACGGAGGACATCAAGGTTCTCGGCAAGTGTAAGAATGTTCTTCCGTTTGAGGTTGCAACCTCTACAAATACCAATGAAGAAGTAAGACTTAAATATCGTTTTCTTGACCTCCGTAACCCGAAGGTTCACAATAATATTATGATTCGTTCGCAGATTATCACATTTCTGCGCAACAAGATGAACGAAATGGGCTTTATGGAGATTCAGACTCCTATCCTTTCAACTTCATCTCCGGAGGGCGCTCGTGACTACCTTATCCCGAGCAGAAAGCACAAGGGCAGATTCTATGCTCTCCCACAGGCTCCTCAGATTTTTAAACAGCTCCTTATGGTGTCAGGCTTTGACAGGTATTTCCAGATTGCACCTTGCTTCCGTGATGAGGACGCCCGTGCAGACCGTTCACCGGGTGAGTTCTATCAGCTTGATTTTGAAATGGCTTTTGCAACACAGGAAGATGTATTTGCTGTTGCTGAAGAGGTTCTTTACGAAACATTCAAGAAGTTTTCAAATAAAGAGGTTTCAAAGCCTCCGTTTGCCCGTATTCCGTATGCCGAGAGTATGCTCAAGTACGGTACAGACAAGCCTGACCTTCGCAATCCGCTCGTAATTGTTGAAATCAGCGATATGTTTGAGGAAACAGACTTTGCTCCGTTCCGCAAAAAGACAGTTCGTTCAATCAATGTTCCGAACGCCGCAGGTCAGTCAAAGAAATGGTTCAAGAAGATGGAGGAGTTCGCTCTTTCAATCGGCATGAAGGGTCTTGGCTATGTTAAGGTTAGAGATGACCTCACATTTGACGGTCCGATTGACAAGTTCCTTAAAGAGGGCGACCGTGAAGAACTTATCAGCCGTAACGGTTCAAAAGCAGGCGATGTAATCTACTTTATCGCCGATACTGCTCAGGAAGCTCCAAAGCTTGCGGGTCAGATCAGAACAGAGGTTGCAAAGCGTCTTGACCTTATCGATACAAGCCGTTTTGAAATGTGCTTTATCGTTGACTTCCCGATGTTTGAGAGAGATGAAGAAACAAATCAAATTATCTTCACACACAATCCTTTCTCAATGCCGCAGGGCGGTCTGGACAGCCTTCTTAACAAGGATCCCGAAGAGGTTCTTGCTTATCAGTACGATATCGTTTGCAACGGTGTTGAGCTTTCATCAGGCGCTGTTCGTAACCACGATATTGAAATTATGAAGAAAGCGTTCGAGCTTGCCGGCTACAGCGAGGATGACCTCAAGGCTAAGTTCTCTGCACTCTACAATGCGTTCCAGTACGGTGCTCCGCCGCACGCAGGTATGGCTCCGGGTGTTGACCGTATGATTATGCTCCTTACAGAGGAAGAAAACATCAGAGAAGTTATTGCATTCCCGATGAACTCCAATGCTCAGGATCTTCTCCTCGGTTCACCGGGTGAGGTAACAGAACAGCAGCTCCGTGAGGTTCATATTAAATTAAGATAAAAACTGCATTTGCAGTCATATATTCAAACTCAAAGGGCGAGTTATATATTATATGACTTGCCCTATTTTCTTTAAAAAGGACGGTTTTTATGGTAACAAGAGAAGATGTTGAAAACATTGCGTTGCTTTCAAAGCTTTTTGTTCCCGAAGAGGAGCTTGACGGCCTTACAAAGTCAATGCAGGAAATCATAGATTTTGCCGACACAATCAATAACGCTCCGACAGACGGCGAGGAGTTTGACGATATTAACAATCTGTCAAATGTTTTTCGTGAGGATGAGGTTGTTGAGTCCTACGATACAAAGGAGATTCTTTCAAATGCTCCCGAGCAGGCAGAGGATCACTTCCTTGTAAGAAACAGAGAGTAAGGCGGTGTAAAAATGGGTTCTATTGAAAAAATTCATAAAATGCTTGTGTCAAAAGAGTGTTCATGTACCGAGCTTACAAAAAGCTATCTTGATGAAATCGAAAAGGCTGACGGCGAGCTTAACGCATATGTTAATGTAACAGGCGAGGAGGCTCTGAAAACTGCCGAGGCTGTTGACAGAAAAATTGCCTCCGGCGAGGAAATCGGTATGCTCGAGGGTGTTCCGATGACGCTCAAGGACAATATTTCAACAAAGGGAATTGAAACAACCTGTTGTTCAAAAATTCTCACAGGCTATAAGCCGATTTATAACGCAACCGTTTGGGAAACTCTTGCAGGCGAAAACGCAGTTATGCTCGGCAAGACGAATATGGACGAGTTCGCAATGGGCTCTTCATGCGAAACATCATACTTTGGCGGTGCAATGAATCCGTTTGATTCAAACTATGTTTCAGGCGGTTCATCAGGCGGTGTTGCAAGTGCGGTAGGCGCAAACATTGCCGCTTACGGTCTTGGCTCTGATACAGGCGGATCAATCCGTCAGCCGGCATCATTCTGCGGTATTGTAGGCCTTAAACCTACTTACGGTGCGGTTTCCCGTTACGGACTTATCGCATACGCAAGTTCACTTGACCAGATTGGACCGATTACAAAGTCTGTTGAGGACGCTGCAATTGTTTTTGACGCAATTTCAAAGAGAGATGAAAAAGATTCAACCTCAAAGGGCTTTGTCGGTGACACTTATTCAAAACTCAACAATGACATCAAGGGTATGAAAATCGGTATTGCAAAGGAATATCTTGAGGGTGTCCGTGACGATGTAAAAGAGGCTGTCTTAAAGGCTGCCGATATCTACAAGTCAATGGGCGCAGAGATTGTTTACTTTGACCTGCCCGAACTCAAATTTGCCCTTCCTGTTTACTATATCATCGCCTGTGCCGAGGCATCTTCAAACCTCGGCAGATATGACGGTATCCGTTTCGGTTACAAAACCGAGCATTACAACGGCACTCACGATATGGTCTGCCGTACCCGTTCGGAGGGATTCGGCGAAGAGGTTAAACGCAGAATCCTCCTCGGTACCTATGTGCTTTCCGCAGGTTACTATGACGCTTATTACAAAAAGGCTCAGAATCTTCGCGGCACTATCGTTAAGGCATTCAACAACGCATTTGAAAAGTGCGATGTAATCCTTGCTCCGACAGTTCCTATGACAGCATTTGAAAAGGGACACGCTGTAAGCGATCCGATTGAAACCTATCTTACGGATATCTGCACTGTACCTGTCAATATTGCAGGTCTGCCGGGTGTTTCGGTTCCGTGCGGATTCAACGCAAAGGGTATGCCGATTGGTATGCAGCTTATCGGCAAGAGCTTTGGCGAGGCTGAAATTCTTAATGCGGCATACAAATATCAGCAGGCTGCTGCTGAAAACTTTAAGGATACAAAGTGGGGTGTTAAGCTGTGAGTTACGAATTAGTTGCGGGTTTTGAAACCCATATTGAGCTTGCCACAAAGACAAAAATCTTCTGTGGCTGTACTACAAAATTCGGCGGTGCGCCAAACAGCCATTGCTGTCCCGTGTGTATCGGTCTGCCAGGAACACTTCCAAAGCTTAACCGTGAGGTAGTTCGCTATGCAATCCGTGCAGGTCTTGCAGTTCACGGTGAAATCGCAGAGATTTCAAAAATGGACAGAAAGAATTACTGCTATCCCGACCTTTCAAAGGCTTATCAGATCAGCCAGCTTTATGCTCCGCTTATTATAGGCGGTTATGTTGAGCTTTCAAACGGCAGAAAAATCCGTCTGCACCACATTCACATTGAAGAGGATGCAGGAAAGCTCATTCATCAGCACGGCGACACATATGTTGACTATAACCGTGGCGGTGTTCCTCTTATCGAAATTGTTTCAGAGCCTGACATTCGTTCAATTGACGAGGCAAGAGAGTATGTTGAAAAGCTTCAGCAGGTTATGCGTTACATCGGAATTTCCGACTGTAAGATGCAGGAAGGCTCAATGCGTTGCGATGTAAACATTTCGGTTCGTCCAAAGGGCAGCGAAAAGCTTGGTACAAGAACCGAAATTAAAAATATGAACTCAATTAACAACATAGCAAAGGCTATGGAGTATGAGTTTGAAAGACAGGTTGACCTTATTGAAAACGGCGGAAGTGTTGTTCAGGAAACTCTTCGTTATGACGACGCAACCAACACAACATCTTCAATGAGAAGTAAAGAGGACGCTCACGATTACCGTTATTTCCGTGATCCCGACCTTGTTACTATCCATGTTCCGAAAGATGTTGTTGAAGAAATCAAGGCTGCAATGCCTGAGCTTCCTGCCGATAAGTGCAGAAGATATATTGATGAACTTGCAATTCCCGAAAAGGATGCACAGCTTCTTACAAAGTACCGCAAAATCAGCGAGTATTTTGACAAGGCTTGCGAGGGCGTTAAGTCACCAAAGACAGTTTCAAACTTCATTATCGGTCAGATTTTCCGCAGAACAGAAACCGAGGCAGATAAGGAAATCTTTGATGTTGCGGTTACTCCGGAACAGCTTAACGAGCTTGTAAAACTTCTTGACAGCGGTAAAATCCGCAACAACCTTGCGAAGGCAACACTTGAAAAAATGCTTGACAGCGGCAAGGGTGCTCTTGAATTTATCAGCGAAAGCGATATGGGCGGTCTTGACGAAAACGCACTCAACGATTTGTGCAAGCAAGCTGTTGAGGGCAATCCAAAGGCTGTTGAGGACTATAAGAACGGCAAGGAAAAGGCGATTAAGTCGCTTGTCGGAAATGTTATGAAGAACAGCAGAGGTAAGGCAGATCCTGCTCTTGCAGAGTCAAAAATTAAGGAACTTATCGGCTGATAACTTAAACCTTCACGGGGGTGTGTCTTATGAAAGAGAAAATCAAAGTAACGGCAGTTGTAATGTTTCTCGGAGTTATATTTTCGGGAATTTTGGTTGCATACAAGCTGGTTAATACGATTATCCCGTCATTTGACGGCGGATCGGCATCGGTATTCGACTATCTGCTAATCGTGACCGTCACCGTTTCAATGGTGCTGAAGCTCGCAGTAGGTTCAATGGGACTGAGAGCCGTTTCAAAAAAGACATCACCGCCGGATATGCAAAAAATGTTGAAAACTTCGGGCAAACTCGCAGTAGTGCTTGTGCTTATCGGAGTGCTTAACATCATATTTAATGTTGTCAACGGACAGGTTGTTTTTGTGATTGAAGTGTTCGACATAGCAACCGATATCCTCCTCGGTTTTGTGTATATACTTGCCTCCGCAAGCGTTCGTGCCGGCAGAGAATAAGTTCGGATTTTAGATTACCAAATAAAAAATTAACGGTTGGATTTACGAAAAAAGTAGTCCAACCGTTTTTTGTTTTTGTAATTTTTCTTTTAGAACCGTATGGGCGGACAATATCCGCCTACACGGCGAGTCGCCGTTCCCGGTTCGTGTAGACAGTTTTAATTAAATGTAAAATTGAAAATTGAAAATGGAAAATTAATGTCGGGAAGACAGTTTGTAATGTAAAAAAACATATTATGCCCGAGCGTAGTATTGTAATTGTTTCCACAATCCGGTAGGGGCGTTCATTGGACGCCCGCAAGTAATGACAGAAAATTCATGATGAAAATAAACTGTATAAATGAGATACAGTTACCGAAATAATGTAGGGGAGAACAGTGTTCGCCAATCGTTTTGGTTGCAAAACCAAAACGAATAAAACACACTTACTTGTTATTTAAATGAAGAAAACTGTGCATCAAATATTGCACTCATTGCGTATAATAGTTAAAAGTTTAAAATGTAGGTTCGTGCCTTTTTAGTTGTGCCGTCAAAGTTTGTTACGGTAGTATATCCGGTAGGTACAAATCCATTTTTAATCATAACTTTTCCCGAGTTTACATTCTCAACAGCGTGGCAACCGTAAATCTTTGTTTGCTTTAAAGCGTTCTTTGCAAAATTAAGAATTACTGCGGCTATTTCAGTTGTAAAGCCTTTGTGCCAATAATCAAACATACAGTTGTAACCGATTTCGTACATCTGTTCATCATCATTCCATACAAGACCGCCACTGCCGAAAAGAGTACCCGCTTTTTTGTCAATAAATCCCCAATCGTATTGCTTGTCAGAATTTTCTGCATATTCAACCATTTTAAGCCATTCAATTGTATCATCAAGGCTTGTGTGAGAATTATACCGCATATACTTTGTAACTCGATTATCACTTGTCCAGTTGTTAAATGCCGTTTTAGCATCGTTAACGGTTAATGGGCGTAAAATGACTCGTTCACTTTCAAGAACAGGTGTTTTCAAAAAATCATCTCCTATAACAAAGAGGTCAGCGATTACTGACCTCTTTTCTTTTTTATATTCCGATAAATATTAATATAGTGTTAGTTCGTAAATTGACAACCAAGCTACGCTCGGGTGACAAAAGTTTGAATATAACAAACTGTCTACACGAACCGGGTGCGAGACACTCGCATTAGTCAACCTTTGGCAAGCCGTCAAAGCCCTGCTGGAGGTCGGCGTCTGTCGGAATGTAGTCGCTCATTTCGCCGTCATTATACTTCTGATAAGCAACCATATCAAAGTAGCCTGTACCTGTAAGACCGAAGAGAATTGTCTTTTCTTCGCCTGTTTCCTTGCACTTGAGAGCCTCGTCAATTGCAACTCTGATTGCGTGACTGCTTTCGGGAGCAGGAAGAATACCTTCAACTCTTGCAAACTGCTCTGCTGCTGCAAATACGCTTGTCTGCTCAACTGCTCTTGCCTCCATAAGACCGTCATGATACAGCTGAGAAAGTGTTGAACTCATACCGTGGAAACGAAGTCCGCCTGCGTGGTTGGCTGACGGAATAAATCCGCTGCCGAGTGTGTACATCTTTGCGAGAGGACAAATCATACCTGTGTCGCAGAAATCATATGCAAACTTACCTCTTGTAAGGCTTGGGCATGATGCCGGCTCAACAGCGATAAACTTGTAGTCATTTTCGCCACGGAGCTTTTCACCCATAAACGGAGAGATAAGACCGCCGAGGTTTGAACCGCCGCCTGCACAGCCGATGATAATGTCAGGCTTTACATTGTATTTTTCAAGCGCCGCCTTTGCCTCAAGACCGATAACGGACTGATGAAGAAGTACCTGATTAAGCACACTTCCGAGTACATAACGGTAGCCGTCTGTATGAGTTGCAACCTCAACAGCCTCAGAAATAGCACAGCCAAGGCTTCCTGTTGTACCGGGGTGAGCCTCAAGAATCTTTCTGCCGACTTCCGTTGTTGTTGACGGTGACGGAGTAACGCTTGCACCGTAGGTTCTCATAACCTCTCTTCTGAAAGGCTTTTGCTCGTATGAAACCTTTACCATAAATACCTTGCAGTCAAGGCCGAAATATGAACAAGCCATTGAAAGGGCAGTACCCCACTGACCTGCACCTGTCTCGGTTGTAACACCTTTAAGTCCCTGCTTTTTAGCGTAGTAAGCCTGAGCAATTGCGCTGTTGAGCTTGTGGCTTCCGCTTGTGTTGTTGCCCTCGAATTTGTAGTAAATCTTTGCGGGAGTGTCAAGAGCCTTTTCAAGAAAATATGCTCTTATAAGCGGAGATGGACGGTACATTTTATAGAAGTTCTGAATTTCTTCCGGAATGTCAATGTATGCGTCTGTATCGTCAAGCTCCTGGTCAATAAGCTCATCACAGAACACGGGAGCAAGGTCTGCGTGTGTCATAGGCTTGAGTGTTGCAGGATTTAAAAGCGGTGCAGGCTTGTTTTTCATATCTGCACGAACATTGTACCATTTTGTCGGGATTTCGCTTTCGTCAAGGTATATTTTGTATGGGATTTTGTTTTCAGCCACTAAAATGACCTCCTTGGAATAATATTTCTCTGTAAATCTTATGTAAGTTGATTTTGAAATTTTGCAGGAATTATTTTACATCCTGCACACTTCTGTAATATTGTACCACAAATAAAAGGCTTTGTCACGCAAATTTGTAAAAATTTATTTCAGCATACAAAACCTATATTTTTATTTACACTTTTTTTACAATTGACAAACAGCGTATTTTACAAAACAGTCATAGACTGATGTTGTACGAAAGAGGTACACAAATGATATGAATTTAAGGAGAAAATTCAAATGAAATCTATGACTAAAAAAATTACGGCAACAGCATTATTCGGTGTTCTTGCAGTTTCTGCATTTGCAGGCTGCGGCAGTGCAGGCTCTTCATCAAACGGTTCATCCGACACAGGTTCGGATGCCGCAAAGTTTGACGCATCAAAAACAATCTCTGTTGTAACAAGAGAAGAGGGCTCAGGCACAAGAGACGCATTCACAGAGCTTACAGGCGTTCTTGTTAAGGACGGCGACAACAAGACAGACAACACAACTACTTCGGCTGTAACAATCAACAGCACAGAGGCTGTTATCACAAATGTTAAGGATAACGATGCGGCAATCGGTTACATTTCACTCGGTTCACTCAACGATACGGTAAAGGCTCTTAAAATCGGCGGTGTTGAGGCAACAGCCGATAATGTAAAATCAGGTGACTATGCAGTAAGCCGTCCGTTCAACATTGCTTACAAGGGTGAACTCAGCGATGTTGCTCAGGATTTTGTTGATTACATAATGAGCTCAGACGGTCAGAAGATTGTTTCGGACAACGGTTATGTAACAGTTTCGGAAAATGCCGCATACAGCGGTAAGAAGCCGTCAGGCAAAATCAGCGTAGCAGGTTCTTCTTCGGTATCACCTGTAATGGAAAAGCTTGCCGAGGCTTATCAGAAGGTAAACACAAACGCTAAGGTTGAAATCCAGACATCCGACTCATCGGCAGGTATGCAGTCAGCTATGGGCGGTACATGTGATATCGGTATGGCGTCCCGTGACCTTAAGGATGAGGAAAAGAGCGCACTCAAGGTTGAAACAATCGCAAAAGACGGTATCGCAGTAATCGTAAACAATGCAAACACATGTGATGACCTCACACTTGATCAGGTAAAATCAATTTACACAGGTGAAACAACTGTTTGGAGTGACATAATTAAATGAGATTAAACAGATTTCGTGAAAAGGCAATGCAGGGGGTTTTCTTCCTCACAGCTGTAACAAGTATAGCGGCGGTTGTCATAATCTGTATATTCTTATTCTGTAACGGTGTTCCTGCAATGGCAGAAATAGGCTTCTTTGATTTCGTAGGCGGACAGAAATGGGCGCCTACGAATGTGCCTGCATCATATGGAATTTTTGATATGATTATCGCAAGCATATATGTTACTGCGGGAGCAATCATAATCGGCGTCCCGATAGGAATTCTCACAGCAGTACTTCTTGCAAGATTTTGTCCTGCACCGCTTTACAAGGTGCTTAAACCGGCAACAGAGCTTTTGGCAGGCATCCCGTCAATTGTTTACGGCTTCTTCGGACTTACGGTAGTTGTACCGTTCATCCGTGATAACTTCGGCGGTGACGGTTCAAGCTGGCTTGCGGCGTCAATCGTACTCGGAGTTATGATTCTTCCGACAATCATCGGTGTGTCGGAGTCGGCAATCAAGGCAGTTCCCGAAAGCTACTACGAAGGTGCTCTGGCACTTGGAGCAACAAAGGAAAGAAGTGTGTTCAAAACAATTCTTCCGGCATCAAAATCAGGCGTTCTTGCAGGAGTTGTTCTCGGCATAGGCAGAGCGTTGGGCGAAACAATGGCAGTTGTACTCATTGCAGGCAATAAGGTTCAGATTCCGCACAGCGTTACGGACGGACTTCGCACCCTGACCGCAAACATTGTTCTTGAAATGGGTTATTCAACAGGCTTGCACCGTCAGGCACTTATTGCAACGGGTGTTGTTCTGTTCGTATTTGTTCTGCTCATCACACTTTCAATGCAGGCTATAAAGAGTAGGAGTGAAAAGCGTGGCTAACAGCGATAACATAAAAAACGATGCCGCTTTGGTTGATGTGTCACAGATTAAGGCAATCAACAAAGTATCGTTTAAACAGAGAATGAAAGCCTACAAAAGAAAGCCCCTTTCACTTGTACTGCTCATTCTTGTAGGTCTTGCGGCGGCACTTTCAGCGGCGGCTCTCATATTTATCATTGTCTATGTTCTTGTGCGAGGTGTTCCGAACCTTACCCCCGAGCTGTTCTCACTTGAGTACAACAGCGACAATGTATCGTGTATGCCGTCAATTATCAACACAATTGTTCTTACGCTTGTAACCCTTATAATTTCCGTACCGTTCGGTGTGGGAGCGGCAATCTATCTTGCCGAGTATGCAAAGCGTGGCAACAAGCTTGTTAAGGTAATCAGAACAATGGCAGAAACCCTTGCCGGTATTCCGTCAATTGTTTACGGTCTTTTCGGTATGCTTTTCTTTGTGTATGCCCTTAACTGGGGTTATTCACTTCTTGCCGGTGCATTTACGCTTGCAATTATGGTACTTCCCACAATTATGCGTACAACCGAGGAGGCACTTCTCACAGTTCCCGATTCATACCGTGAGGGCAGTTACGGACTCGGTTCGGGCAAGCTCAGAACAATTATGAGAATTATTCTTCCGAGTGCGATGCCCGGTATTCTTGCCGGAATCATTCTTGCTGTCGGCAGAATAGTAGGCGAAACAGCCGCACTTATTTATACTTACGGTTCGGCAACAGGCTATGCGGCAGGCCCTCTCAATTCGGGACGATCACTTGCCGTTCATATGTATGTACTTACCAACGAAGGACTTCATACAGATCAGGCATGGGGTACCGCAGTTGTACTTCTTGTACTTGTTTTTGCAATCAATACACTCTCGGCATTTGTTGCAAAGAAACTCGGAAACAACAAGAAGTAACAGGAAAGGATAATTATTTTACAATGGATAAATTTACCATAGAAAACATGAATCTTTACTACGGAAAATTTCATGCGTTAAAGGATGTAAATATCCGTATGAAGAAAAACAGAATCACAGCCTTCATCGGTCCGTCAGGCTGCGGTAAGTCAACTCTTTTAAAGTCGCTCAACCGAATGAACGACCTTGTTGAGGGTTGTAAGATAACAGGCGACATTCGTCTTGACAACGAGAATATTTACGGAGATATGGATGTAAACATTCTCCGCAAAAGGGTTGGTATGGTGTTCCAGAAAGCCAATCCGTTCCCGATGAGCATTTACGATAACATCGCTTTCGGTCCTCGCACACACGGAATCAAAAGTAAGAAAGAACTTGACCAGATTGTTGAAGAATCTTTGCGTGACGCCGCAATCTGGGATGAGCTTAAAGACAGACTCAAAAAGAGCGCTCTCGGTCTTTCGGGCGGTCAGCAACAAAGACTTTGTATTGCAAGAGCACTTGCCG
>OLQM01003491.1_pt1 | contig 13514 bp, 10 predicted proteins | sample 1673161 | NCBI WGS metagenome assembly OLQM01 (sample SAMEA3136761, study PRJEB25190) | human gut metagenome | reverse complement strand
GCCCACATCAATTGCCACGGCGGAGAACCGTTCACCCTTGCAAGGGATGAAGCATGCTTTTATCGTATGGCTGTGCCGATGACGTGCTGGGCCTTCGCCTGCGGAGTGCGTCTTCCGAAGATCCGTCCATGGATGCGCCAGAGCATGTTCCTTTATGCGATCCATTATATCGTTGTACGATTCGTAAACAAAGGAATAGCTGTTGCGGCAAGACAGCTTGCCGGATCTGTATCCGCTGCGGGAATCGCGTTGATTGTTTATTTCCTGCTTCCTGCGATCGCCGTGATGGTTTCTTACATCCTCGCCAAATTCCTTGTCCGCTTCCTGCCGGGAGTGTGGAGAGTGCTGTCGGGAGGGCGGAAGTTGGAAGGATAGGGGGGAATAAGAAATGCAGAAAATCCGTTACTGTCGGCGTACCGCATGAACAGCAGCATGTAAAATTCAAGTGTTCTTTTTTGTAAAAAATGCTAATAGTATTTCGATAAGAAATCCATTATACTATCAGTGAAAGAGCTAATCTTTCCTTCGCGGATGAGACGAGTGACGGTTCCGACTCGTCGGTAAAATAAAAAGTGACCGAATGATGAAGCTGATTACGAGAGGCTGTATAGTCTCTCGTTTCTTTTTACTCAGTCGAGTGGCTATTTCCAGAGGAGACAATTGAATGAATTTACCACAGAATGATTATCAGATTCTTAGGTTGACGGAACATTTTTATAATGCATATCCTGATCCGCCATATAGAGAAGTATTGAAGAAGAACCAGAGAGCATATAATTGCTTATTATTTCAGACTCATTATGATTTTTTTATATGCATTCCATATAGAACAGAAATACATCATCCATATGCTTTTCATTTTTCAAAAACCAAAAGATCTAAAGCACATAAATCGGGATTGGACTATAGTAAAATAATCATTATAACTAAGACAAATTATTTGGATTCTACAGATGCTATCGTTGATAAAGATGAATATAATGAGACGATGATAAATTTAGAACGGATAAAAAAAGATGCACTTTATTATGTAGAAGAATATATGGAATGTATGAATGGGAAAAGAAAGCTACATAAAAAAATGTTTGATAGAAAATATGGATTTTCAACATTACAATATTTTCATAAAGAGTTAGGGATAGAAGGCTTGAAACAGACATAAATGGATTTATTATGAACATGGCAGTCTGCTTTTCAGATTGATAAAAAGACAATAAAAAGACACGATATACTATAAAAATATTTACAATGGGGGGGGTAAAGTGCTATAATCCTCACGATAATTCTATGTAAGAATTGTACAATATGAGAATGAGGAGAGGATTAAAATGCAGACAAGAAAAATAGCATATGCAGTAATGGGAGCATTGATGATTACATCAGTATTAGCAGGATGTGGAAAGAAGGAGAATACAACAACTGCTGGTAATGAAGGAAACTCACAGGTTAGCCAGACGCAGGAAAGTAGTTCTAAGAGTGAAGAAAAGTCAACTAGTCAGAGTAATGATTTATTGGAGAGTCAAATTGCTATTTTTGCTGGATATAAAGCACAATTACCAAAAGGTTACCGCCCCTCATCAGTCGGCAGGCAGAGCCGCCGACAGCTTTCCCCTTGGGGGAAGCCACTCTGACGAAAACTCCCACGTATGCCGGAACGGCACCGCAACCGGGCTGTATCCGGCGGGAAAGGAACAACTATGTCCGAAATCATTCGTGTAGAAAACCTGAGCTACATCTATAACCAGGGTATGCCCGACGCGACGAAGGCGCTGGATGACGTGTCCTTCACCGTCGAGGAGGGCGACTTTGTCGGTATCATCGGCTCGACGGGCAGCGGAAAATCCACGCTTATCAGCCATTTCAACGGCCTGAACCGCCCGACGTCGGGCCGCGTCCTTGTGGACGGCAGGGACCTGTGGGAGCAGGGCGCAGACCTGCGCAGCTTCCGTTTTCTCGTCGGCCTTGTCATGCAGTACCCAGAGTACCAGCTGTTTGAGGAGACCTGCGCCCGCGACATCGCCTACGGCCCGCGCAACATGGGCCTGGACGAGGCCGAGGTCCAGCGCCGCGTCAGGGAGGCCGCCGCGTTCGTCGGCCTGTCCGATGAACTGTTGGAAAAAAGCCCGTTTGAGCTTTCGGGCGGGCAGAAGCGCCGCGTTGCGATTGCGGGCGTCATGGCCATGCACCCCCGCGTGCTGGTGCTGGACGAGCCCGCCGCCGGTCTGGACCCCGAGGGCCGCGACACGATCCTGAGCCAGATCAGGGACTACCATGAGAAAACCGGCATCACGGTGCTGCTGGTCAGCCACTCGATGGAGGATATTGCCAAGTACGCCAACCGCGTGCTGGTCATGCACCGCGCCAAAATTGCCATGTATGACACGGTGGAAAACGTCTTTGCCCGCGCGCAGGAGCTGCTGGAGCTGGGGCTTTCGGTGCCGCAGGTCACGCAGATCTTTTTAAAGCTGCGCCAGATGGGGCTGGACATCCCCGCGGACGTCTACACGATCCCCTATGCGGTCAAAACGATTCAAAAGGCGCTGGCCGCCAAACAGGGAGGTGGGGCAAATGCTTAAAGATATTACGATAGGTCAGCATTTTCCCGGGCATTCCATCCTGCACCGCTGCGACCCGCGGCTCAAGCTGGTCGCGACGATTGCCTATATCGTCGTGCTGTTTGTGGCCCCGAACCCGCTGGGGCTGGCACTGTCCATCCTGCTGCTGGCCGCGCTGTACAAGGTAGCACAGATTCCCGGCAAGATGATTTTGAAAAGCCTAAAGCCCATCGTACCCATCGTGATTTTTACGGCGGTGCTGAACCTGTTCTTCGTCACGGGGCAGGGGGAGCCGCTTGTGCACTTCTGGATTTTTAACATTTACGTCGAAGGTGTCAAGTATGCCATTCTGCTGGCGGTGCGCGTCTGCGCACTGATTGCAGGCACGAGCCTGCTGACCTACACGACCAGTCCCATCGTGCTGACCGACGCCATCGAGAGCCTGCTGCGCCCGCTGGCGAAGCTGCACTTTCCCGTGCATGAGCTGGCCATGATGATGACGATTGCGCTGCGGTTCATCCCGACCCTGATCGAGGAGACGGAAAAGATCATGAACGCCCAGAAGGCCCGCGGCGCGATGCTGGACAGCGGCACATTTACCCAGCGCATCAAGGCGCTGGTGCCGATCCTGATTCCACTGTTCATCTCGGCGTTCCGCCGCGCCGACGAGCTGGCCATGGCGATGGAATGCCGCTGCTATCACGGCGGCGAGGGCCGCACCCGGCTCAAGCAGCTGAAATTCACCGGCGAGGACTTCAAATGCCTGGCGGTCATTGCCGTGGCGCTGGTGGCCATTGCCTGCACACGATTCTTTGTGCCGGGACTGGCGTAAGAATCAGCCGCCTTGTAGGGGCCGGGCATGCCCGGCCCGCAGCCTTCCCGCAAGCGTCTGCTTGCCTTACACAACCGGGCCGGGGATGCCCGGCCCCTACCTGGTTCTGACATGAATTATTTACTTTGGATTTCCTACAAGGGCACCCGCTATGCCGGGTTCCAGGTCCAGCCAAATGCGCCCACAGTCTGCGCGGTTTTGCAGGACGCGATGCAGGCGGTGTTCGGCTGCCGCCCCGACGTCAAGGGCTGCTCCCGCACCGATGCCGGCGTCCATGCGCGGCGTTTCGCGCTCAGCTTCTGCTATACTGGCAAAGTGCCGATGCAGAAAATCGTGCCCGCGCTCAACGCCCACCTGCCGCCGGACATCCGCGCGGTGGACATCCGGTCCGTGCCGGACGGCTTCCACGCGCGTTACGCCGCCCACGCCAAGACCTACCGCTACTACATTTTGAACGCGCGGGTGGATGATCCGTTCACCTACGACACCTGCCACAGGGTAGGGGCAGCGCTCAATCTGGCCGCCATGCAGGCCGCTGCGGCGCAGTTCATAGGCACGCACGATTTTTCCGCCCTCTGCGCGTCCGGGTCCAGCGCCGCCGCCCACGGGGATACCGTGCGGACGATTACGGATTGTACTGTTGTACAAAGCGGCGATTTGTTTACAATTTCCGTGACCGCCGACGGTTACCTCTATAATATGGTGCGCATTCTGGCGGGCACGCTCGCGGACGTGGGTCTTGGCAAGCGGACGCCGGAGAGCATCCCCGCCCTGCTGGAAAGCGGAGACCGACGCCGGGCCGGGCCGACGCTACCCGCAAAGGGGCTGTTTTTGGAAAAGGTCGATTACCCGGAATTGGATGATGTTTAAACGTATTCTGTAGGGGCGGGACATGTCCCGCCCGCGGCCTTCCCGCAGGATGTCATTTCCGTACAGTGGCGGGCCGGGCATGCCCGGCCCCTACATTTCTACACAAAACACGAAAGGAGGGGGCCCACCTATGAGTAAGGCGGACAGAGATCGGCAGGCATTGCTGCAGCGGCTGGCGCGTGAGCAGAGGCGGGCCCTGAACGCCGCCGCCCGCGACGCAGACCGCGCCCGCACGCTGCGCACCGCTCCCACACCGCGGCGCGATGACAGCCCGCCGTCCCGGACATCCGAGCAGCCGTCCGCACAGAGCGCCGCACGGCTCAAATCCCTGACGCCGCTCTACAAGCAGCGCCAGCAGCGGCGGCTCACCGTCCTGATCGTCATTATCATTGCGCTGGCGCTGGCGCTCACCGTTGTGACCGGCACACTGTCGGCCTCGCTGGCGCTGCTGGGTGATGCCGTGGACAGCGCATCGCTCTACCTGAACCGCGCCGACGGCGGCTGGCCGACCACCACCGGCATCACCGAGCCGCTGCAAATCGAACCGCTGGCGGACGGCTTCGTCGAGCTGGGCAATGAGGATGTGCTCGTCTACTCGGCCTACGGCTCCAAAATTCTGAGCCTGCAGCCGTCCTACGCGCGGCCCGTGCTGGCTGTGGGCGGCACCCACTTTGTGGTCTACAACCGCGCGGGCAGTGAGCTGACCGTATGCAGCCGCACCCGCACGCTCTACACACAGCGCTTTGACGAGGACATTCTGCTCTGCGCCATGTCAAACAACAACTCGCTGGCCGTCGTGACCGACGCGGACCGTTTTGCCGGCTGGGTACACATCTATGACCCTTCGATGCGGGAGCTGTACAGCTGGCGGATGCCCCAGTCGATGGGCACACCGATTGCGCTGGACTTTGCCCCCGACAACCGCAGGTTTGCCTCGGGCATGATTGCCGCGCGGGACGGGCAGCTGAACTGCTCGGTCTATTTTATGAACATCGACTCCGACACCGAGGGACTGCTCTACACCGCCGACGCGGGCAGCATGCTGTTGCGGCTGGACTGGCAGAGCGAGAACCGCGTCATGGCCGTGTTTGACACCTACATTGCGGTCATCGACCCCCGCACCGCCGCCGAGGTCGCACGCTACGACTACGGCGGGGCCGCGCTGCAAAGCGTTGCACCCGGACGCCGCCAGACCGCGCTGCTTCTGAACGTACACGGCGGAAACAGCCTGGTCACCCTGTCCGAAAGCCTCACCGTTATGTCGGAGATTCCCGCACGGCAGGCGTTTGCGGTCTCGGCCACCGACACCGACATTTATCTGCTCTGCCCCGATGCCGTCGAGTGCTACGGCTACGACGGCGTGCAGAACTGGGTGCAGACCGGCCTGCCGTCCCGCCCGCTGGCGGTCCTGCACGGCAAGCAGACGCTGGTCTTTACCGGCAGTCAGGCGGACGTTTTGGCGAAGCCAACCGACTAGTTCCGAAGCCTTCCCCCTCGGGGGAAGGTAGCCCCGCAGGGCCGGATGAGGGGCTGCCTTGCCGCAATAACCAATTTGCGGGCAATAATGGCGAGGTTCGCCCTCATCAGTCAGCGGGCGGGGCCGCTGACAGCTTCCCCCTCGGGGGAAGCCTTTCGACCCGCAAGTAATTCAACAGAAAGAAGTACCCATCTATGTCTTTTTCTCCCGCACTTGTCTATGATTTTATTTTTCTGGCCGTATTTTCCTTTGCCGCTGTCAAAAGCTGGCAGAAGGGCTTTCTCGCCGGGCTGACCGAGCTGATCGGCGCGGTGCTGGGCGTCGGCATTGCCTCCTGGGGCAGCCGCACGCTGGCCCCGGAAGTCTACCTTAGCTTTTTCAGCGACTCCGTCTCCACCCGGGTCGAGCAGGCCGTCGCACAGTCGGGCGGCGATATTGCCGCTGCGGTGCAGGGGCTGGACTTTCTGCCGGAATCCATCCGTGCCGCGCTGGCCGCGGGTCTGCAGACTGCCGGGGACCAGCTGCCCGAAAAGATCAACGCCCTGCTGGAGCCGCTTTTTCTGCCGCTGGTGCAGGCGGTGCTGTTTGTGCTGCTCTGCATGATCGTGCGCTGGGTGTTCGCCCTGCTGGTGCGGCTGCTGCGCGGCGTCAATCTTATCCCGCTGGTGGGCGGTGCCAACCGGCTGCTGGGTCTGGTGCTGGGCCTTGTGACCGGCGCGTTCGACTGCTGGCTGCTGGCGCTGCTGCTTTGGTTCGCCGCCAGCATCACCACCGGCCAGATCGACTGGCTGACCACCGGCGTTTTGCAGCGCAGCGTCGGGTACAGCCTTTTTGGTGCGTTCAACCCGTTTTTGCTCCATTATTAAACAAATTCTGAACAAGCCCCGCCAAAACTTGCAATTTGGCAGGGTTTGTTTAATAATAGTAGTGTAGCTGCGGTGCGGCGGGCGTCGAGGACGCCGCCCCCTACAACAATTTATCGCGATCCCACGTGCCTCTTATCGGGCACTTTTCATAGAGGTGAAGTAGATGCTTTGTGTTAAATGCCAAAAACGCCCCGCTGTCGTGTTTGTGCAGCGGCTTGAAAACGGCAAGACCGTGCAGGAGGGCTACTGCCTGACCTGCGCCCGTGCCATGCACATCCAGCCTGTGGATGATCTGATGAAACAGTTCGGCATGTCCGACCAGGATCTGGAAAACATGGAGGAGCGGATGTCCAGCTTTTTGCAGGAGGCCTCCGACTCCGGCATGCTGGCCCCCATGATGAACGGCGACGACACCGACGCCGGTGACGAGCCCGCCCCGCAGGACGATTTTGTCCCGGGCGGCAGCCCCGTGTTCCCGTTTGGCTTTGGTGCGCGCCAGAATAAGGACGACGCCAAGCCCAAAAACGGCAAGAAGGAAAAGGCTCCCCGCCGCAAGTTCCTTGAGACCTACTGCGAGAACCTGACCCAGAAGGCCCACGACGGCAAGACGGACCGCATCATTGGCCGTGACCGCGAAATTTACCGCACGATCCAGATTTTGTGCCGCCGCCAGAAGAACAACCCCTGCCTGATCGGCGAGGCCGGTGTCGGCAAGACTGCGATTGCCGAGGGCATCGCCCAGCGCATTGCCGAGGGCAAGGTCCCCGCGCGTCTGCAGGACAAGGAAATTTACCTGCTCGACATGACGTCCCTCGTCGCAGGCACCCAGTTCCGCGGCCAGTTTGAGCAGCGTGTCAAGGGCCTCATCAGCGAGGTCAAGGCTGCGGGCAACATCATCCTGTTTATTGATGAGATCCACTCCATCGTCGGTGCGGGCGACTCCGACGGCTCTATGAACGCCGCCAACATCATGAAGCCCGCGCTGTCCCGCGGGCAGATGCAGGTCATCGGCGCAACGACGTTTGCCGAGTATCGCAAGTATATCGAGAAGGATTCCGCGTTGGAGCGCCGTTTCCAGCCCGTCAAGGTCGAGGAACCGTCGCTGCTGGACACCATCGAGGTCATCAAGGGCATCCGCGTCTACTATGAAAAGCACCACTGCGTCCGTGTGTCCGACCCCATCGTGACGAGCATCGTCAAGCTGTCGGAACGCTACATCACGGACCGTTTCCTGCCGGACAAGGCCATTGACCTGCTGGATGAATCCTGCGCCTGCTGCAACCTGCGCCATCCTGAAATTACAGAGCTCATGGAGACCCAGCGCACCGTGGCCGATTTGGAGACCCGCGAGCACGAACTGGAGAACCCCGAGCCGCAGAACGGCCAGGACGCTGCCATCGACTACGAGGCACTGGCCGCGGTCAAGACCGATCTGGCGAAGCAGCGCGAAAAGCTGCCCGCCCTGCAGCTGAAGGTCGCGGAAATTGAAGTGACCATGGACGACGTCGCACAGGTCATTGAGCTTTGGACCGGTGTGCCTGCTGTGAAGATCAAAGAGACCGAGTATGGCCGCCTGCAGGGGCTGGAGGATGCCCTCAAGGCGCACATCATCGGCCAGGACGAGGCTGTCCACGCCGTGGCCGGGGCCATCAAGCGCGCCCGCGCCGACCTGTCTGGCCGTCACCGCCCGGCCAGCTTTATCTTCGTCGGCCCCACCGGCGTCGGCAAGACCGAGCTGGTCAAGCAGCTGGCCAGCCAGCTGTTCGACACCGTTGACCCGCTCATCTCCATCGACATGAGCGAGTACATGGAAAAGTACGCGGTGTCCCGCCTCATCGGCTCGCCCCCGGGCTATGTCGGCTACGACGAGGCCGGGCAGCTGACCGAGAAGGTCCGCCGCCATCCCTACAGCGTCGTGCTGTTCGACGAGATCGAAAAAGCACATCCTGACGTTATGAATATCCTGCTGCAGATTCTGGACGAGGGCAAGATCAACGACGCGCAGGGCCGCACGGTGGACTTCTCGAACACGGTCATCTGCATGACCTCCAACGCGGGCTCCACCGACCAGAGCGGCGCGACGGGCTTCGGCAAAAAGGCCGAGGTCGCCAGCGCGGACCGCAGTATGAAGGCGCTGCAGGAGTTCCTGCGCCCCGAGTTCATCGGCCGTGTGGACGAGATCATTACGTTCAAGCCGCTGAGCGAGGAAGACCTTGAGAAGATCGCCGCGCTCATGCTCGACGAGTACAAGCCCGGCCTGGCCGCGCACGGCATCACGCTGCACTACACGCAGTCCGCGCTGGCGGACATCGTAGCCGAAAGCTCCACCAAATACGGTGCGCGTGAGCTGCGCCGCACGATCCGCAAGACCATTGAGGATCCCGTCTCCGACGCGCTCGTCGATGGCCGCCTGGATGGCCGCGAGGTCACGCTGGAGCTGGCCGACCACGACGGCAGGGCCGTGCTGGAAATTTAAGGGGCGCACCATGTACAGAAAACTGGCTGCCCTGGTGCTGGCCGCGGCGCTGCTGTGCAGCTGCTCGGCCCGCGTCACGGTGCAGCGTTATCCCGCGGAACTGCCCCGGGCCGAAAGCCCCGCCGCCACCCCGACGCCGGAGCCAGTGCCCACCTTTACCGAGGAGCAGAAGGCCTACGGCAGCGCCGCACTGCTGACCGATGCCACCGTGCTCGTCAATGTGTTTTTGAACGACGCCGCCCACGGGCATACCTGGGACGCCGAGAGCCGCGCTGCCGCCGTGCAGCGCACCCAGCTGGCCGTGGACTGGATCACCGAGCAGGCCGCGGGCTACGAGGCCGCGGTGAATCTGATCTGTGATCGCAGCGCGGACGGCAGCGATTCAACGCTGACACGCAGTTATCTTGTGCAGTCCGCCATGCAGGGCGGCGAAAATTCCGAGGAAAGCTCCGCTTTTCTCGACGAGATGGATACGCTGTGCGCGTCGCTGGCCGCCGACAGCCGTCTGGCTGCCTACGGGGCCCGGCACATCGCGTTTTTGTTCTTCCTGCCCATCAGCGGGACATCCTTCACGATGGCTCACTACGCCGACGACGGCGACAGCTTTTATTATGAATACAGCTGCCTGTACAAAACCGACGCCTACACCGACGGCGAGGCGGAATCCCCGGCGACCTACGCCCACGAGATCCTGCATCTGTTCGGCGCGCCCGATCTGTATGAGGGCAGCAGCGACCCCTACGTCGACGAGGCACTTGTGAGCTATGTGGCCGACACCTACCCCGGCGATATTATGCTGAGCACCTACGAGGACGACGGCTCAAGCCGGTTTGACGCCATCACAAAGGAGATCAGTCCGCTGACGGCCTACTGTCTGGGGCTGACCGACACCTGCCCCGAGCTTGCGCAGTTCCCCCTGCTGGCCGACATGACCCCCGGCGTTTTCTCTTACGGAGCCGACGGGGAAGCGGGGAGTGCGGAGGCCGGCGAGAGCTGGCCGGGCGCGGTAGCGGTGTAAGGAAAATAAGCACCGCCCGGAGGGAGAGAGCCTTCCCGCAGGCAGCTGGTCGCCATACACATGCGGGCCGGGCATACCCGGCCCCTACAGCGGTGTCAAGCCGGGGAAGGGAGGTCACACCCATGCTGAACGATACCTTTCCGCTGCGGGTCGAAGCGATCCCGGCGGCACATGCGTCGGAGTGGCGCGCGGACGACTCATTCCCGCCCAGCGAGACGCAGGCCTGGCAGCTGGTCTTTGTGCGCAGCGGCACCATTGAGGAACGCTGCGATGCCCGCCATGTGCTGCTGCGGGCAGGCGGACTGCTGTTCCACCAGCCGGGGGAGGTCTTTGCTATGGCCACCGTCGGCGAGGTCCCGCCCGAGACGCTGCGCATCGACTTTTACTGCACCGGCGCGGCCATGGACCGTTTCCGCGGCGCGATGCTGCACACGGAGCCTGCCGAGCAGCATGACCTGAACTGGCTGGCAAATGCCGCCAACGAGCTGTTCGACGCCGCCCCCGTGCCGGGCGGACGGCCTGTCTTAAAGGAGGAACTGCCCTTCGGCGCGATGCAGCAGTTCATCATCCATCTGGAAAATCTGCTGATTTTGCTGGCCCGCCGCTGCCGCCGCACCAAGCGCCCCGTGGCCCGCGTCCGGCGGGAGCGCCGCCAGAACGCGCTGGTCGAGGACGCCCGCGCCTATTTTGCCGAAAATCTTGCGCATGAACTGAAGATCGACGACATCTGCACGGCGCTGGGCTGCACGCGGCCCCAGCTGCAGCAGGCGTTCCGCGCGCGGCTCCACCGCACGGCCATGGAGGAATTTTCCGCCATGCGCATCGAGTACGCGGCCCAGCTGCTGGCCCGCGGGGCATCCCCCGGCGAGGTCGCCGCGCAGATGGGCTACTGCTCCGGCGCGTATTTCAGCCAGAAATTCCGCGCTGCCACGGGGCACACGCCGTCCGCCTACCGCCGCATTCAGCAGGGGCTGCCCGCACGGCGGCAAAACAGGCAACAAAAAGGCAAATCAGAATCAAAAACTCCTATTGCAGAAACTCCGCAGAAAGAGTAGAATACAAGCAAAGAGAGGCGAGCCGCTCGGTTCGCACGCAACAATATCATATAACATAAGGAGACGACTGTTATGGCAATTCTGGTTAGCGGTGGCGCCGGCTACATCGGCAGCCACACCTGTGTGGAACTTCTGGCCGCAGGGTACGACATCGTTGTAGCCGATAACTACTACAACTCCTGCCCCGAGGCCCTGGCCCGCGTCAAGAAGATTGCCGGCAAGGACTTCCGTTTTGTCGAAGCCGACATGACCGACAAGGACGCCGTGGAGAAGATCTTTGCCGAGAACGAGGACATTGACTGTGTCATCCAGTTCGCCGCCTACAAGGCCGTCGGCGAGAGCGTTTCCAAGCCCATCGAGTACTACTCCAACAATCTGGCCTGCACGCTGAACATTCTGGATGTCATGCGCCGCCACAACTGCCACAACATCATCTTCTCCTCCTCCGCCACGGTCTACGGCGACCCCGCCAGCGTGCCCATCCGCGAGGATTTCCCCGTCGGCGGCACCACGAACCCCTACGGCACCACGAAGGTGTTCACCGAGCGCATCCTGACCGACTGCTGCCACGCCGACCCCGAGCTGAACGTTGCGCTGCTGCGTTACTTCAACCCCATCGGTGCGCATCCGTCCGGCCTGATCGGCGAGGACCCCAACGGCATCCCTAACAACCTCGTGCCCTATATCGCCAAGGTCGCTGTCGGCAAGCTGGAGAAGGTCCACGTCTTTGGCAATGACTACCCGACCCCCGACGGCACCGGCGTGCGCGACTACATCCATGTTGTCGACCTGGCCCGCGGCCATGTTGCTGCCATCAAAAAGCTGGAGCAGAAGCCCGGCCTGTTCATCTGCAATCTGGGCACCGGCCACGGCTACAGCGTGCTGGACGTCATCAACGCCTTCAGCAAGGCCTGCGGCAAGGAGATTCCCTATGTCATCGACCCGCGCCGCCCCGGCGACATCGCCGAGTGCTGGTGCGATCCCTCCAAGGCTAAGCGTGAGCTCGGCTGGGAGGCCCAGTACGGCATTGAGGAAATGTGCGCCCACAGCTGGAACTGGCAGAGCCACAACCCGGACGGGTATAAGACTGCGGAATAAAGCTGCATAAAGTTAAGAATGCCCGATGCGGTGACGAGCCGTATCGGGCATTTGTTTTGTATGCCTTCCCCCTCGGGGGAAGGTGGCCGAGGCCCCGACCGAGGCCGGATGATGGACGGGTCTGCCACAGCTGCCCGTAAACGGGTTGCAATGGCAAGGTTGTCCCTCATCAGTCAGCGGGCGGAGCCGCTGACAGCTTTCCCCGAGGGGGAAGCCTTTCTTTTACACATACATCTCCTGACTTCTCGGCGGGAGCTTGGGTACGGCGGGCAGGGGTGCGGCGGCGGTGCGCCAGGCCGCGGGGGAGAGGCCCACCTCCCGCTTAAAGACGCGGCACAGATAATTGGCCCCGGAAAACCCCGTCAGGCCCGCGATCATGTCCAGATTGTACTCATCGGTCAGCAGCAGCGTCTTGACTGCCTCGATGCGCACATTCGTCATGTACTTGCCCGGCGGCACCCCCATCTCCTGCTTAAAGACGCGCACCAGATGGCTTTTTGTCACGCCGAGCTGCTCGCTCAGCTCCTCGACGCCGTAGAGCGCCATATAATTCTGGCGGATGGCCGCCACGGCCTCGGCCACAAGCGGCGGCAGGGGACGGGCGGTCTCGTCGGCCTTGGCTGCGGCGCAGAGCAGCGCGTAGGCCATGGGGGCCGTCTGCGCGCCGCACAGCTGTGCGATCAGCTCCGCCGCGCCGGGGCAGGCAGCGCCGTCCGCCCAGCGCGCCGCCCCCAGTTGCAACAGGTAGGCGTCCGTGCAGTGGCCGGTCAGCCGCACGGCCAGCAGGTGGCAGTCGCTCTGCGGCGTCAGTACCAGGGGGGCAGGGCCCAGCAGAATATCGCCGCTTTGGCCCGGGCGGTCAACGCCGCCCAGCAGGCACGCCCCGCGGGAAAGCACCCCCACCCACAGGCCGTCTCCGGCCAGAGCCAGCGGCGCTGTGCCGTCCAATTCCGCCGTTTCGGCAGCGGTGCAGTAAATTTCCGGGTCAAATATCAATTTCGACACCTCTATATCAATAAAATGCTATTTTCAAATAGATTATAACCTGTTATTATAATCATGTCAACAGAAACAGCCCCCTCTACACGGGCTGAAACCACTGAATACATTTGGAGGATGAGCATTATGGCTTCCATTAGCTGCCGTCACGTTAAGAAAGTTTACCCCGGCAATGTTGTTGCTGTTCCCGATTTCAGCCTTGAGATCGCCGACAAGGAATTTATCGTTTTCGTCGGTCCTTCCGGCTGCGGTAAGTCCACCACCCTGC
>OLQM01003490.1_pt1 | contig 13518 bp, 19 predicted proteins | sample 1673161 | NCBI WGS metagenome assembly OLQM01 (sample SAMEA3136761, study PRJEB25190) | human gut metagenome | reverse complement strand
TTACGGAATAGAAATTATAAGACTATGTTGAGGCAGCCATCTGTTACAGGAGCAAAATTCAGACGGCAGGTATACCTATATCTACACCGATACCGACAGCTACGAACCCCTGCACAGGTACACAACTGGATCAACGAAGACGGAGAAAGCGGCCAACAAACACACTACTTCCACTGCGATAAAATCGGCATCCCACGTGAGATGAGCGATAAGGACGGCAACCTCTTGTGGTTCGGCGAATACATCACATGGAAAAATCACTATAAATGTAAAAGTTATCTAACATAATGGAGATAAATATGCCCTTCTTGAAAATTCCTTATAGAGATTATCCTAAAAAAGGATTGTTCAAAAAACTTTATCGAGAAAACATCTATAAAATAGAGGAATTTAAAGATGAATTTAAGTATTACGAATATACCCCAATAGAGAAAATTATTATTGATGAACATAATTTAGTACCATTTATCTTTTTTTCACCAGAAGAAATAAATTATTTAATGCCTAAAATTATTGATAGCATCAGCAATAGTATTAGATATGATAATATTCCAGTAAATATAGAAGAATTTATTATAAATATACCTACCGCAGAAAACATTACTCATGCTTTAAATCTCTTAAAAAAAGATGAGCTTATAATTCTCAAAAAGTATTTAGAAAAAATATTATTTGGGGACTCATCAAATTTGATACAGCAAATAGGTGAACATTATTTATTCAGAAGTATTGATTATCTCGAAAAGTTAATAAATAATTCCTAAATCTACTTATTATTTTGTTAATCGAATACATAAGCCAAGGTTTCTAGAAAAATAGCCGTAGATTGGTTAAAGATCTAACAATCTTGCAAGGTCGTCTAAAAGAGGAAACTAAGGTTACGGATAGCGCATACCAACCCTTCCGCCTGCAAAACCAGTATTGCGACCTTGAAACGGGGCTGCACTACAACTTCTTTAGGTATTACGAGCCTGATGCGGGTCGGTTTGTGAATCCGGATCCGATTGGGGTGGATGGCTGTGATAACCTTTATTGGTTTGTACCGAATGTACAAATTTGGGTAGACTTTCTAGGATTAGTAAAAGGAGCTGCGAATCCCGTTGTTAAAGCAGCAATTGAAGCTGGGAAAAGAGCTCATAAAAATTACTCTCTTACATTAGGTGGTGGATATGACTTTGAAAGTAGTTTTAGAACAAAGTCAGGGAAATTATACCGATTTGATGCAATTGACTATAAAAATTGTATTGTGCGTGAATTAAAGCCTGATACAAAATCAGGAAGATGTAAAGGAAATAAACAATTAAATAACTATGTGAGAGTTCTTAATAGTGAAGGCCCTGATTCTTGCAAAGGGAAATGGAAAGGTATACTTGATCTTTATAAACCATAAACCTAAAATTTCCTAAAATTTAAAGTGTAATAAGGAGAAATTCAATATGAATGCTGATTTTGAAAAAAATTTTTTTAAAGAGTTAAGAGCTATTTTGAAAAAAAATGATTTTTTAAAATTGAATACCTCGAATTATTTCTATAATAATAGTCATATTCAATGTATGTTTAATATTCAAAAAAGTAAATACTCTAAGCAATATTACTTTAATCTTTATGCAAAAAAAACTTCTCCTAATATCTCGCCAAAAGAAATTTCTTGGGGAGCGGATCTTATTTTAAGATTAGAGAATCTATTTCCTAAGTACTCATTTCTAATTAAAGGGATAAATTTTGATGAAAATAAAGATAAACAAAATTATTTCGATTTTCTTGATTTATTAGACACCTATTTTTTAATCGAAATAAAAAAACTAACAAATATAGAAATATTCGAAAACTACATTAAAATGCAACAGGTACAATAAATTTAATTTAAAAAATTCATTATGTATATTATATTTAGCCTCTACAACTTGGCAATGTCGTCTGAAAATTTTCAGCAAGCGTAGGTTAGGTCGAGTTCCAACACCCCATAAACAAGCCGTAGCCTGTATGTAGGTGTATGCCCAAAGGCATGCACACGGTTTCTGCTTTTCAGACGACTCCGAAGAAGTAACTGGATTCGTTCGAGACGGCAGATGTACCTATATCTACATCAATCCCGACAGCTACGAACCCTTGGCACAGGTACACAATCGGACTAACATGGTAATAAATACTCTTTAAAGATCGCACATAATTTTATTTGAGGAATTAATTATGAAAAAAAAAGAAATTATTTTAAGTATGCAAACGGCTTTTCTTGGGGCAATTTGTAACAAAGTCAGACTTATTGCATTTGATATGACCGAAGAATTATTTACTCTTTATGTATATATTGATTCACCACTGACAGATGATGAGTATGAAGCAATAGATAGTGCAGTTACAGATGTATTGGCTGATTTTCCAAATTTTCTATATGAGAAAATATATATTATTGAAAATAATGATGATATTCTTTCATTAAATATATATAAGGGATGTTTTTTTATGAGATTTGAAAATCAAATGTCAGATAAACAAAAAAATGAAAATGCTTTACATTTAAATACACTTTTACTAAGCTCGATAGAAAATCCTAGTATAGATAATGATTGATGGACTGCCAAATAGAGAAGCAGCTTTAGCGTGGAAAGAGGCACAGGTACGATTACATAAACTAAAATATGGCTCCCAGCCTCCAAGGCAAAAACGACCTATAGTTGATTAGGAGAAATTTATGGTTAAAGTTATAGACTTACAAAGTGAATATAGTATAAATCCAATATTTGTGAATTTTAATAGACAAGCCCACGCCATTCCAACGCTATATGCTAAATCTTTGCCTAAATTTGAATCAAAACAGATTAGTACCTGTTTGATTATTTTGTATCCTCATGATGATTTCCCAGAAAAACCAAATATAAAAGGATTTGCAGATTTCTATCTGTATTTTAATTTTGATAAATATTTTGTGTCTTCTGATGCTGAGAAAAAAATGATGCAATTAGAAGCAGTCCATCAAGGAATGTTGGGAATTGCAGTTGAACAGGGGTGGAATACAGAACCATTTGAAATAGCATATCAAGCATGCTTAGATGCTAATCTCGTCTTAAGTACTCAAATTAAAAAACGCAAAATGAGTCCGAATAGAAAACAGTATTTGTCCATATTTGCACATTGTGATCTCTATCATTTTAAAATTAATTGGGTAGTATCTGATAAAAAAGGGGCAATCCTTCACGAGGGATCTCTATTTTCAGAAGAACCTTCTTTCTTGGCTATGGGCTATCGGTTGAATTTTCATTGGATAGACGACGAACATTTTATTGTTCAGTCCGATTACAAAGGGCTGATTTCAGATACTTGGGAAGTTGATATTTTAAATAGGGTTGTTCTAACAACTCATAGGCAGTAGCCCGTATAACGCTTTCAATTTCGGCGTAGCGTGCAGAGGAAAGCACGAACGCGGTTCCTGCTTTTCAGACGACTTTTGTTGTAGCGCGCTCAACCGCTGCTATACCTACGACAAAGCCGGCAACCTAATTCAAAGCACCGACCAAAGAAGCGGCGTCCTCCATTACGTTTATGACAAAATCGGACGCATTCAGGAAGCCCGCAACAGCCAAACCGGCCGCAGCGAAACCTTCGCCTTCGACCCGTTCGGACGACGCCTATCCAAAGAACGCCAGGACAAACTCGCCTGGACCAGTACCGAACCGAAACGCACCCACTTCGTCTGGGACGGAACACGATTACTTCAGGAGTACACCTACAAAGGCTGCTACACCGATCCCGACAGCTACGAACCCTTGGCACAGATACACAACTCTTTATTACAGAAAGTTTTCATAGAGATAAAGCACAAGCTGAGGCGAACGATAAATTTCGTGAGGCCTATTGGAAAAAAACGTACACGGGATTATATTGAAAGTTATACAAAAAATTCATATTGAAAGGACTAATCATGAAAGAATTATCAAGCATAGAAAGAAATTTAAACATCTTATTTCCTCAGTCATATAAAAATACCCTTGATAAATTCAAGTTGTTTATGGAAATAGAATTTAAAGATTATGAAATTGATTTATTTAATAATAATTTATTGTTTGACGAGTTGAATTCTTTTCCAAGATGGAATTATATGGAATATTTAGTTGAAATAAACAAGAAAAAACAAAAGGCAGAAAATATTGTACAAAGGCATGACTCCACAGAATTTGTAGACTCTGAACGCGTAAAGAAAGGTTTTATGTTTGGATCTTCTTCAGAGGGGGGACGCTTATATTTCGATTTAAATGATAATCTATCAATATGGGAATATTGGCTAGATGATGGAAGTATTGGAAAAGTAGCAGATACTTTTGATGAAATTCTTGAATATGGAAAAATTATAGATTTCGAGTAAATGTAAATTGTATCAAGGTTGTCTCAAATGCAACTTTCAGACGGCCTTACAGATTCCTGAGGAGTTAGTTTTCAAAGATGTAGATGGTAATAAATACTCTTTAAAGAATGCACATATGGTCCAGGCAACTGTTCCCGTGGAGCAAAGAGCAAAGAACGCTATAAGAAACCTCGCAAGCCTAAAAATGGAAAATTACCTAAAGGTTGTTAATCTAAGAAGGATAAATTATGTATTTAGATCAAGTAAATTATGAATTAAACAAGAAAATCAATGATTTTGTATGTAACTCAAATGACGCGCCCACACCGGAGGAAAGAATTGATATTCTAAAGCAGGCATGGGAACTTTTACCCAAACCAGCAACTCAATTTGTTGAACCTACTTCTGCAATTGCTTGTGGTATTTCAGGAAACTATAAAAAATTAGGTGATTATCCCAAAGCTCTTGAGTGGATACTTATTGCGCTTGAGGCTAGAAAAGCAGTGCCTGATGGCGGACCATTTCTATGGGCGGGTATTATCTATTACGAACTAGGTGATATGGAAAATGCCTATAAATATTTTGACCTAACTTATAATGAGCTACGTTACACACCTTTCTCTATGGAAGACAAAAAATATTGGCAATTTTATAAGCAACGTAAAGAAGAATTAAATCCTAAGAGAAAAAACAAAAAGTAAGATTCGATATTTTCAGACGACCTTTTTGGTACCGTACTTAACCGCCGCTACGCCTACGACCCGTTCGGCATCCCAAGAGAGATGACCGACATCCACGGCAACCTCTTGTGGTTCGGCGAATACACCGCTTGGGGTCATCTAAAAAAAGATGAGCGGGTTTACAAGGATGCGCATCAGCCGTTCAGATTGCAAAACCAATACTTTGATAAAGAAATAGGGCTGCATTACAACCTGATGAGATATTACGAGCCTGAGGCCGGGCAGTTTGTGAATCAGGATCTGATTGGGTTGTGGGCTGAGGAGTTGTAATTACTTTCGCAGTCGTAGCTGATGCAGGAATATGGATATTATTAATGGAAAACAAGAGAGATGAGCGACATCCACGGCAACCTCTTGTGGTTCAGCGAATACACCGCTTGGGGTCGTCTAAAAAAAGATGAGCGGGTTTACAAGAACGCGCACCAGCCGTTTAGATTGCAAAACCAATACTTCGATGAAGAGACGGGGCTGCATTACAACCTGATGTGGTATTACGAGCCTGAGGCTGGGCGGTTTGTGAATCAGGATTCGATTGGGTTGATGAGTGGGGACAACCTTTATCAGTTTGCACTGTATACACAAAAGTGGATCGATTCATTGGGATTATCAAAAATTCTTTAGATACACAACATGGAAGGTTTGAAAAACTAAATAAGAAGGGTAAACACATGGGTGAAGTTGATATGTGTTTAAATGAAAAAGGTAATCAAGATTCTAGTAGTGAACACGATATAAGGATTAAATGATGCAGAAATTAGTAAATTATCATAGTAATTTGGCGCATGGTACCGTTTTTAGATTTCCAGGTTCATATCCACATGAAAAATATGTTGATCTGATGTTAGTTGAATTTCCAGATAGTGATAGAAAATTTGGTCTTGTTGTATCTACTGGTCATAAAGCGGGATTGATTTTAGTTAAACTTCCAAAGGAAGCTGAATCAAATAACTTTGCTGGAATAGATAGACAATGGGTAATAGATAACTGGAATAAATGGATATATGAGACTTGTAATGTTGATGATGTCTATGTAATTCAAAACTATTCAATTCCTGTTATTGATTACAGCAAGCCGTAGCCCGGAGAAAACGTTCAGTCCTGACGTAGGATATGTGCGGTACGTACGCACACGGTTTCGCCTATCAAAACCACATCAACGAAGACGGAGAAAGCCGCCAACAAACCCACTACTTCCACTGCGACCAAATCGGCATCCCGCGTGAGATGACCGATAAGGACAGCAAGCTCTTGTGGTTCGTCAACTATACCGGCTGGGGTCATCTGAAAGAGGAAACCAAGGTAACGGATAGCGCATACCAGCCGTTCCGCCTGCAAAACCAGTATGCCGACCTTGAAACAGGGCTGCACTAAACTTCTTCAGGTATTATGAGACTGATGCAGGGCCGTTTGCGAATCAGGACCCGATTGGGTTGTATGGTGGGACAAACTTTTATCAGTTTGCGATGAATGCGCTGGGATGGGTTGATCCATTGGGGCTAGCTAGAAAACGAATTAGCAGTAGGCTACCAGAAGGTAGTAGAACTGGGCAATTTGGACCAAAAAATGGAAAATTAACAAAATTAGATCCCAAAACAGGTAAACCTATACAAATTAGAAGCTATGATGCAAAAGGAAACCCCGTAAAAGACATCGACTTTGGTCATAACCATGGTTTTGGAGACCCTCATGCACATGACTGGAAATATCCATCAGATAAAGCACCAAATAAAGTTCGAGGAGAAGGATGAGTATTAACAAAAATGGAAAAATTTAACTTAAAATTTGGCAAATGTGCACAAGTATTCCCTGGATTAAGTAGCTTAACAACCAGATTTATAAGTGGAGTAAGTCTTTTGTTATTACCTAATTCAATTAGCCAATGTCAAGATTTAGATTTTTCCATGAAAAATCCAGATAAATGTGGAGCAAAAAAGAAATGAATATACATGACAAGGAAATTATTGGTTTTTTATATAAGAAAAATGATCAATTACTCGTATTACTTTCATCCGATGAAAATAATATTTTTTTTAAATCAGTAATTTTTTTTCATTTTAACAACGTTTCGGACCAAAATATTATTTTTGATATATATGAATGGGGAAAAGAAGATATTCCAAATGAAATTATTAAACTTTTTCCTTGTATAAATCCCTTTATGGAAGATAGAGAAATATATAATTTTCATTATATAAATTCATCTGTTGGACTAGAGGGTATTGTTATCACTAAAAAATAACATTTCTGCGCAAAATATCATTATGCTGAGATGCTACTGACGTCTAAAGAGACCTTAACCTACGATAACAGGCTATCAGAAAAACGACTTGGAAGCTTCCAACGGCACGACCTATTACTACGACCTGCATGACCAACTGGTTAAAGCTGAAATCTTCAAAAAAGACAGTACAAAATTCTTAGAGATTCCGTAACAGGTGAGTCTCGTAAGCTTGATTTTGTTATAAAGGAATCTGGTAAAAATGGTGGTGGACATGCTCAAGAAATTACTAGCAAGACTGCTTCATAAAGGAGTCAACTTGCAAAAGAAGAAAGGATTAGAGATGCAGGTGGCGTATATGTCAGAGATGGTAAAAGCTTAGTTCATATTGACGGAATATCCGAAATTATTCGATTACCTTAGGAGATTATCATGGATATAACACTATTTAATTTTCGGACATTTTGGGAAGCAAATGCTGATGAAGATTATCGTGAAGATATTATCAGAATGTCTATTGCACTTATGACGTTTCTCAAAAACAATAACTTACTTGTTGATATTGACCCATTTAATGAGGATGGTTCTATCAAAGAAGATATAATCATTAGAAAGTCGAATGTAACTGATGAAGGATTCCAATTATTTGTTAAACCAGTAAATAATTGGTGGAATGCTTTGGATAGAGGAACTCCTCCCGAGAAAGTTACTATTTTAGAGAACGGGTTGAAAAAAATTCGTGCTGCAAAAAAGTAATTTTCTAGCAAACTGTAGCCAATGAAACCTACAATTCCTTTGTAGGGTGCGAACGAAACGCAACCACTTCGACTAGGACGGAACGCGATTACTTCATGAATATACCTACAAAGGTAGCTACACCTATATCTACACCGATCCCGACAACTATGAACCTTTAGCACAAATCCGCGATTGAACCAACGAAGACGGTGAAAGCTGACAACGAACCCACTACTTCCACTGCGACCAAATCGGCATCCCGCGAGAGATGACCGACATCTACGGCAATCTCTTATGGTACGGCGAATACACCGCCTGGGGTCGTTTGAAAAAGGATGAGAGATTCAAATAACTATAGGCTTGAAAAAGGTACGGGAAAAGGTGGAAACTGTTCTCGTGGCGCACAAAATCGAAGTAGATATGATATGACTGACCCAATCGTACCTAGACAGAAATCTAATTATGGTCATGATTGACATATAAAATCTACATTTGAAATTGTTTCATTTTTATTGAGGAGTTGTATGCTATGAATTTAGATGCAGTTAACCCAGAATTAGAATCAAAGATTAATGATTTAGTCTGTGAGGCTTATAATAAACCTTTTTTAGAACAAGAAAAGTTATTAAAAGAAGCATTTGAGCTAATCCCCAAGCCAGTAAGCCAATGGGCGCATCCAACGACAATGGTTACGATTGCTTTGTTTGAGTTATATTATAAAAATCAAAAATATGAACAGGCTAAGGACTGGCTGAGTATTGCTTTAAGTGTTGCTGACTTAGGAACCACTAATGCAGGGACGTATCTGTTAGCTGGTATTTTTTATTATGACCTTGAAAAATATGATGAAGCTTATAAATATTTTGATATTGCTTATAATGATGCTGGATATTATCCATTTAGTATTGAGGACAAAAAATATTGGCAGTTTTATAAGCAGCGTAAAGACGAATTAAATCCTAAGAGAAAAAACAAAAAGTAAGATTCGATATTTTCAGACGACCTCAATCCTTTTTTGAGGTCATCTGAAATATTTCTTCCATAACAATCTAAGCCAAAACAGCCTACGAATACGGCCAAGACGGTCTGCCGACCCTATGACAACCTCGGCAACCTGATCCACCGCGAATTGGCAAACGGCGAAGTGCAGAACTACTTCCACTGCGACCAAATCGGCATTCCAAGAGACATGACTGATGATAAAGGCGACCTGATTTGGGGATTATTACGGTTGGGGTAACCTGAAGAGTGAAATCAACATATCTAGAACTGCTCACAAACCCTTCCGATTGCAAAACACCCTTGTCCACAGTGGCATGTAGCTACTGCCAAAATGGATAGAAATCTTATTCAAAAAAGAAATAATGGGAATCGTACATTTTCTTGGGAGTAATACAAAGATAATGTAACCGTACAACATAGGAAACAATATCATGACAACTTTAGAAGATAAGATCTTTACTTTAAAACAGAATAATATAATGAAAAAAATGAAAGAAATTCATTTTTTAAATAATTTAATTTCAGATTCTGAAAAAATCATTCCATATCCACTCTCATGTGAAATAATAAATCGTACTTTTACCCCCTATAGAAATATAGAATTATCAAAAGAAAAATTTAGTTTATCGATAAAAAATGAAATATTAAAATTTCTTACACCAGAGGAAAATGATATTGCTTATGTATACTTTTATGGAGGAATAAATGATTCGGCTGAAATACCAATAGAATTATTCCCCTTGTTTATTATCAAAATAAAAAATATTAGCAGTTGGCTAGAATTAATAAACAAACCTAATTTTTATTGTTTAAAGTTATCGATATATCTCTACTCGACAATGAGGAAGATGTGTTATCTATTTCTATTGGAGTGAACGCTTAACTTTAAAAATAAATAAACTATTCCAGCAGAAGCAATCCTTGGTTTTGTATAACTTAGAGGTGTTTACCATGAAAGAATTATTAGAAAAACTTGAAAATAATAGTTTTATTTATAAGGTCAGAATGGATCTTGAATTCGATGTAAAGGACTATCAAGAATTATTAAAAATTTTAAATGAAATAAAGCATTATACTCATAATCATAATCTAATTGAAAAAAGACTAGCGTCTATTTTATATGAAATACCGAAATTAACACATATTTGGTATCTCAATTTAAAAGACGATCCAAATAAAAATGAATCTTCTATTGTTAATCAACTTGAAGATGCATGGATAGAGTTAGATGCAATAATTGGAGAAGAAATTCTTGGTCAAGGACAATAAACTCCTCTTAACAAACATAGATCATGGCTTAAACTTAACAAACAGTAGTCGTAGGTTAGGTCGAGTTCCACCAAATATCAAGAGTATCTGAAATAGGAAACCCGAGTAACGAATAGCGCATACTAACCCTTCCGCATACAGAACCAGTATACTGACCGTGAAACCGGGTTGCATTATAACTTCTTCAGTACTACGACCCGAACTGCGGACGATTTATCAATCAGGATCCGATTGAGTTGTGGGGCGGGATAATTTTTATTGGTTTGCCAGCAATGCTCAAATTTGGTTAGATCCATTGGGATAAAAAATATTCTGTTTATGGATTGCATAGGTCCGGGGATAGTAAACCTTTTTATATCGGTATTACGGATAATATAAAGACGCGTGCAAAACAACACAGGTAATCAGGAAGATTAGTTGGAACAGAACGCTTAATAGAATTATATAGCGATTTGGATTACGAAACCGCCCGTAAATATGAGAAAAGCTGTATTCGACAACATGGAACACTGACAGGAAAAAAATTAAAAAGGTCAGAAAAGTAATTCTAATCCTAAAAAACTAAAACCAGAAGAAATAAATGTCATTCATTTGTTGATGAATAAGACCCGTGATGCCAAAAGACAAAAAGCAATGGTTGCGGGAAGAAACCATATTCTCAAAATGGTTGTAAAAATCTTCCAATAATTTAATATTCTATGCTATAGGAAAAGAAAAGTATTATGAAAATCTTTAATTGGGAAAAAAACAGAACTTTATATAGATATCTTAAGAATGGTGATTTATTTTGTTTTATAATAGCTGATAAATTATTCGGTTACGGTAGAATAATCGCTAAAAATAAGCTTGGTGCCACTGTAGGAATTTTTGATTTGTTTACTTCAAGCCCAGTTGAGCCATTTGATTATAAAAATGCTGGAAATTACCCAATCCTATTCAAAACCGTTTTAGACTGTCATACCTTATTTGAATCAAAGCTAGAGTCAGATTGGCGGATAATTGCTCAGGATCCCGATTACCAAGATCCAACCCCAAGTGAAATTACTTCCATTAATCCTGCTTTAGGAGTGGCTCACAATGCAGATTTTTCTATTGCACAAAAAATAGATGAAGAGGAAGGTAAACAAAGAATATTCGAGAGAATTGAATTACGTGAAACACCAAGAAGTCATTATCATATCCTAAGTTTGCTTATTCGTTATAAACCAGAAATTTTTAATTTACCTATTGAATCATTTGCAGAATTTGGAGATTTTATTTCGGATGAGTTTCAAAAAATTCACCACCGGAATTTAAAAGCGTGAAAAGCAAGCCGTAGCCCGCACAAAACCTTCAGTCCTGACGTAGCAAGGTAGCCGTGGTCATGATTTTACTGCTGCCTTTAAGAAGGCAGGTATTCCTAGAGCTGATGCTAAAGGTCACACATGGCATCATGTTGATGATTTTGATCCAAAAACTGGTAAGACAACAATGCAGTTGGTTAACAGGAAGAAAACCGCCTGAAAAGAGAAGGAAAAAGAAAAAAACTGGTACTTGTTAAATTATTAAAGGAGTTTGTTATGCTTAATTTTTATGATTGCGATAAAAATTTATCTGAAAATGATTTCAATGAGGTTGAAAAAAAATTAGGAGTATCTTTTCCATCTTCATTCAAGTCACATTACTTCAAATGGAATGGAGGTACTCCCAATCTTTCTTGTTTTGTCAATGATAATATTGATTATGACTATATTGAAATTCGCGACTTCATTCCAATGAAATATTCTAAGCAGTTTGAGGATGATCCAGATTTCACATTAGAAGGAAGAGCAATAAATGAATGGGATCTTAATGAGTTACCTAGGGATTTAATTCCTTTTGCTTTTGATTGGGGAGGTAATTACCTCTGTTTAGAAAAAAATAGTTGGCAAATTATTTATTATGTCAGGGACGTATGGAGTGAAAATATATCAAGGGAAGCTAATTTTGAAAAAAATTCAATTATTATAGCGAAATCATTTGATGAGTTTCTAAATTGTTTAGAAGAAAATCCTGATGATTAATAAACTGGCGTAGCGTCGTGTATATATAGTAAGTGTAGCAAACCATAGCTCGCATGAAGCCTTCAATCTCGAAGTAGCAAGCCGTAGCCCTGACAAACCCTTCCGCCTTCAGAACCAGTTTGCTCCGAATACTCAAGAATGGATTGATCCTTTGGGAGAGAGTGGCTATTGCTTGCGTAAGAGCATGGAATCTCAGGGAATATTCCGTCTAGCTTCTTCTTGGCAGACACACCATTTAATTCCACAGGCTGTTTGGAAAGAAAACAAAACTATTATCTTAGGAGGGTATTATGAAAAAGTTATTAGTATGGGGATATGCTCTGCAGAGTATGGATAAAGTAGAAAAAATGGGGTTGCCACAAGTAAGTAGTGGAGTCCTAGGTATATCAGAGGTATTCAACCCTAAAAAAACGCATCCTGATTTTGACTTTCCCTGGAGTTGGTTCGTAAAGGGACAAGAAATTCCTCCAATGCCTGAACAAGTGTATGTATGCTTGAAAAAAGCCCGAGGTGTTACTTTTGATTTTCTTCCATATAATGATTTCTTTATCATGTCAGCGCGCTTTTTGGAATTTATAAAAAAATATGGATTTGACTATGAATTTGGTATGAGTAAAGCAATTATTGTCAATACAAAAGGTGAGCTATTGACGAATGAAATCTATTATTTGGTAAGAATAGTTGCTTGGGAAATTGAGGATGAAATTGTTTATCCAGATTTAGCATTAGATGAAGATGGTTTTTCACTGGAGGCATATACTAATTCGGGTAAGGATATTTTATTGTCTTCCAATCACAATTATTCAGGAGCATTCATGGTATCAGAAAGCTTAAAGGGTAAATTATTGGAAAAATTTTCTTTGCCTTTTCTTTATTCTTTGGAAGAGTGGAAGGAATTAAATAATTTAGACTTTTATTGGGATTAATAAAATATATAACATTTTGAATTATGAGGTATTATATGATTGAAACAACTAAAGATATGATTTCTGTGTGGATGGGGACATCTTTTAAAACACCTGATGAGTTTAATGAATATACAGATGGAATGGAGGACTTAGATTCTCATTGTCCAGCTTTTGCAGATTTTGGAGTTTCATTTATTGATTCTGATTATTTTGTGGCATTTCAGACAGATAATGGAGAAATTGTGCCAGTTGAAGTGTTAGC
>OLQM01003444.1_pt1 | contig 13656 bp, 17 predicted proteins | sample 1673161 | NCBI WGS metagenome assembly OLQM01 (sample SAMEA3136761, study PRJEB25190) | human gut metagenome | reverse complement strand
TCGCAATTTTCAAAAATAGTGCCGATCAAAACGGCATATTTGCGATATGCAGTTTGCGGATGTTGCTTGAGCATCAAAAACGCAAACTGCTATACTTTGGATTCAGTATACCACGCTTTTTCCCCACAGAAAAGATTCCGTACGCAAAACAGGCTCCTGCAAGCGTCAACCACTGGCAGGAGCCTGTTTATTTCTTAAAGCTTCGTCATCCACAGACCATGCAGGTTGCAGTAAGCGTAGACCGCCACCGGCTTTTCGCTGCCCAGCTCAAACACCGCCTTGGGTGCCTGCCCGGGAGTAAGATAGCGGAGCTGTCCGCCGTTTTCGGTCTCCACAAAGAGCCACTGGATGTGGTGTACATCCACCATGGGGTGCTCCACTGCACCCACCGTGACGGTGAGGGTGCTGCCGGAAAGCTCTGCCACCGGCAGATGCTTTTCGCCGCTGGCTTCCACGGTGTTGGGGAGCAGTTCCTTCATCTTTTCGCCGCAGCAGACCAGCGGGACGCCTGCGTTGTGGATGGTGGTGACCAGGTTGCCACAGTGCTCACAGATATAAAACTTTGCCTTCATATTCAAATCCTCCATCGGAATGTTGTTGGTGTTTTCTGTGACTATATGATAACATTTCCTAGTTAGATTTTCTGTGACTGGGTCACGCAAGCAGCCTAGTGCTGTGGAAATGCCCTCAGCTTCCCATGCCGAGGAGCACCAGCACGACCACCACCGCAATGGCGATGAGGCAGCCGCAGCCGCTGCCGTCTCCGCCACCGCCGCCGCCATTGTTGTGGTTTCCGTCGCCGCCACCGCCGCCGGACGAGCCGCCGAAGTTGCGGTTGAACGCCGTCATGTACTGGGCATAGCCCGCATCACCTTTGCCGAAGTAACCATAATCACCGTTTGACATTGTTTTGTCCTCCTCAGAAGTTTCTTTTTGTTTCTTCTAAGGTCATTTTAGCAGAAGTAATGTCCCATAAAGTTCTCTTTTGCAAAATTTTCTTCAGGTTTCTTGCAAACTATTGCGTAAATCAGTGTAGGCTTGCCATCCTGCAACATTTCGACCGCAAGAACGCAACAGAACACAGAATTCTTCTCACATACTTTCCTTCGAATCAATTTAGCACTCACAGAAGGCAGCATGCCGTGATCGTCTGATACCATTGCTGCTCCCGTACTGCCAATACTTTTTTCATAGAGGCTTCCTTTTCTCGGTGGTGTCCTTTTCAGGTCACTCGCTTATGGAATCTATTTTTTCGCGTTTTGCCTTACGGATCTTCATTTCATTTTGCACCTTCCCGTTTTTCAATTTTACGAATTCAGTATCCCACACCCAATCCCATTGTAAAAGAGAATATGTACGCCGCCCGCAGGCGGCACACTCTATTCCACCGACGATTCTTGAAGCCAACCTTTGCGCAACTGATTCAGTGCGTGGGTCTCGAGCCTTGAGACATAACTTCTGCTGATCTGGAGCAGCTGTGCCGTTTCCAGCTGGGTCAGGGGCGGCTGACCCGCCAGCCCGTACCGCAGCAGAATCAGCTTGCGCTCCCGGGCGGGCAGACCCTCGATCAGCCTGCGCAGCCGCCGGGCCTCGTCCTGCCGCTCACAGGCATCCTCCATGCAGAAACCGTCCTGTAGTACATCGGAAAGGGTCAGTGCGCTGTCCTCCTTTCCCGCTTCCAGTGTTTCCTGCAGGGAAACGACCACACCATTTCTGCGCTCCCTGCGAAAATGCATCCGCAGCTCATTTGCTATCCTCTCCCCAGCGCACTTTCAGATGGAAAAGAGAATCCATCTCTTTCATGCAATGACGCATCTACGTCAAAATGGATTTTTTGGAGCCGAGAGAGCGGTTCCTTTTTTCTGCTTCAGAGGGTGTCATGTGAGGGGCATGGTCTAACCCCTCTGTACATCTTACAGGTAACTTTGACAGGCCCCCGCACCACCGTAGAGGCGCAGGCGTTCTACCGTATGTACCACTCTTACGCCGACATCCCGAACCCATGGGACCGTCTGCGTTGGTGCCGCTATGGTCTTGACCTGCTGCAAAAAGAGGTTGCCGTCATGGTGGGCATGGAGGAATGGCTCTATCGGGATCTGGAAAGCGGCATATTTCACCGCAGCTTTACGCCGGAACTTGCGGACAAGCTCGCCGCCCTTTACGGCATCCCGGTGGAGGACATTCTGGACGACTACACCCTGTTTCTGCACCGGGGCGGCGGAGACTTCCTCCGCAGATACCGGGAAGCAAAAGGCTGGAGCCGTCAGCAGCTTGCCGACCATGCCAAGGTAGGCAGGACAAGTATTCGCTGCTGGGAGACCGGACAGAAAACCATCAGTCAGAGGTGCTTTTGCCATCTGGTGGAAAACCTTGGTTCCGATTTTCCATCTATATTTCGCATGTGAGGTATGGTAATTTTTCTCCGGCCAAACGAAAAAGCTCGTCTGCAAGCCACGATATGTGGCAGCGCAGACGGGCTTTCGTTATGGAATCATTCTGTTTCAATTGTTCTGATATTCGCTCTGACTTACATGGCGTTCCGTAAAACACGCAGTCGTTCTTCAAACGTTGCTTTCCATGCCGGATGCTCGGAGAATACGGTGTGCTCCACCTGACGGACTTGGTTCAGTCCGATGTTCCGCACCGCTTCCACTGCAGCATCTTTTTGGCTCAGATGGCGTTTTCCCACGGTCAGACAGTTTGCGCCTTCTGGCGTGTCGTACTGCTGAAACGCCCGGTTGAAGTCCATCAGGTCATGCAGACGGATGGGCTGATTGGTTTCGTTGTCTACCAGCAGACCCCAATTTTCCCAATGACGGTCGGTATTGCCCACCAGATAATCCAGAATGTTCATCATATAGTAGCTGGGAGCATCCAACTCTAAGATCTTATCCAGCGTGTTCCAATCATGGTTCGTGCAGTAGACGTCATAGGCTGCATAGGTCACAAGACTGTATCGCTGAGATGTCATGATTTTGCTGATAGAAACCGGCTCATTTTCAAACATCCCCTGCTCATACAGTACCTGATGGCAGTCAAAGCACCGGCAGATTTTGCTTGCCAGCACTTCACGTTCCACCGCTTCCCTGCCACCATCCTTGTAAAGATAGAAGCCATCCTCTTTTCGCACCCACGCCTTGGGGTACAAGCCGCCCGTAGACAGGTCATTTGCCAGAAGATGGGCGTTTGTCACCGTCATTTGGTGCCCCCGCAGCGCAATATCCACAAGCGCATTGCTTAAGGAGTGTGCAAAAAGGTTGATATCCTCGAATCGAATCTTCTCGTTTTCTTCTTTCACCCAGAACACATCCAGCAAAGACAGACAATGGTAGGATAATGCAATCTGTGCTCGTTCCCTGTCCGTAACACTCTGAGATGCACCGATACTGTTCAGGATTTCCTTGGCGTAGGTGCGATCCAACGTCAACATCCGGGAGGCGCACCAATAGTAAAAGTTCGTTACATTATTGATGCGCTCGTCAAAATCATCCGATTCCACCAGAACCAGATCATAGGGCATGAAATCCTCGAGGCAGACCCTGCATTCCCCTGTCGTGCTGAGTTGTGCCACACAGCTTTCCCGGTGCATGATCTCGTAAAACATGGTTTTCATCCCTCCCTGCGTTCTGTGTCTTGCTCTGTATTTATATTACCTTCTTTTTTCACGGGACGCAAGAGCTTTTACTTTTCAAAAAGCTTTTTCTGCTGCCCCATCAGGACGGTTTCGATACGCTCTTTCAGCAAAAAGCGGAACTGTTTTGGGTAATATGCAGCGTCAAATAATTTCCAGCCATTTGTGATCCTCCGCCATTCTTCCCTGCGTCTTTTCAACAAGCAGAACCGGGTCATATTCCGGAACGCCAACAGCATCCAGATAGTAATCCAAGCCCTTTCGTGTTTTCGGAATGCATCGGTCTGCCAGAAAGGCCAGGAAGTCTTCCCATGAGGGCGTTTCGTTCACACCAAACGCAGTATCCAGCACATCGTCGATCTTATTTTCAACGCAGACCTGCTGGGCTGTAAAATCTGCCAGGATCACGGTACACAGAACATCTCCGTCATAGTACCTGTATTCTTTCAGCCGATGACCTTTCTGTTCTGCATTTCTGCGGAACAGTTCCGAGTCTGTTGATGCAAGCGGTCGGACGGTGATTTTTTCACCGTCAAAAGAAAGTTCTACCCGGTCCTTTTTTGAAAGTCCCATCGCATGAAGCCACACTGCCGGGAGATTGACCGAATACTTTTCTGCATTCTTTCCTGCTGTTCCCCCGGCTTTTCTTCTCATAATTTTCACGCTGCGACGATTCATGCACTTCACCTTCCCTTGCAAAAAGAATACCATATTGGCCGCCAACAATCAATGATTTTATTTTGTCAGCAAAATTCCAAAAACTTATGTAACACAAAAAGCCCCACGCTCAACACTGCCTCTGAATCTGACCGTCTCTGGTCGGAGCAGAAAAGCATATGTTGAGCGTGGGGCTTTGTTTATCGGCTCGGCTGCCAGCCGGGCTTTTGGTGTTCCTTGGGTTTGTAAGTTCCTTTGGTAGTATCGATCACCGCCTGCAGCAATTCGAGCTTCTGCCATGTGGGGCAGTTCAGACGGTCGATTTTTTCGATCACATAGTTGGCGTGGGCGGTTGCGACCCGTTTTCCGAGTTCGTCCCATCCCTCTTTCGTTTTGGGGTAATGTACCACCACTTCAATGGGGGCACTCTTTCGCATGGCTCACTCACCTCCGATTACATCGCTATCACCTCATTTTTACGGGTTACTGGTTGTCCGCTATTCGCTGCGGTTTCCGCTCAGAACATTCAGAGCCAGACTGACCAGCAAAGCCATATCAATGCGGAGCATTTCAGCCTTGCTGGCATAGCCCATAAAGCGTTCGATGCGGGATTTATCGATCGTGAAGATCTGCTCCAGAAGAATCATGGACGGTTCTTCAAAGGCCGGGTTGGAATCCACCAGCACATGGGTGGGCTGGTTTTTCTTCTTTTCCGTCCGGGTAGTAACAGTTGCAACGATCAATGTAGGCGAATGACGGTTTCCAATGTTGTTCTGCAGAACTACCACAGGGCGTTTCCCGCCCTGTTCCGAGCCGATATGCGGCTCCATGTCTGCATAGTAGATGTCCCCTCTGAGATATCTCCAATTGTTCGGTAACATAAAAATCAACCTCCTTTTTATGTAAGAAACAGCCGCCGCAGACGGATATCACGACGGCTGTTGTTCAGGAGGTAAAACGAAACTGTCAGTTTTTCAGCGGCAGACTCATCTCACGGCTGGCACCGTTATAGATGCGGAGAATCTGCCGCATGTGGCGGTTTGCAGAACTGCCGGTGTCTTTCTGTGCCAGCTGCGTGATGGTTTTCGGATGTGTCCTTGCCAGCTGCTGCACCAGCCGCTCCCGGCTGTACTCGCCCTCGTATACGGAGATGAAGCGGGCCACACCCCGGATTACACCGGCAAGGTAGGCATCCACATTGCCCTTCCACGCCTCGTTGATGATGTGAAGCATCTCGACGTAGCGCTCACAGCCATACTGCTTGTACAGCTCGTATGCCGTTTCGATGCAGTAGATTTTCCAGGGTGCCCGGATGCCGTCATAGGCAAATTCCACACCGGCATTCGACGTGATCCCCACAAAGTAAAGTGCATCCGGGTTTTCGGCCACCAGATTTGCACGCAGACGTTCGCCCGCCGTCAGGCAGGTGGAAATGCCGGTCTGCAACGCAAACAGCGTTGCTTCGTCTTCTTTGGTAAGGCCGTAGAAGACTTTGCAGCGAATCGTCACATCCTTGCCACCGTTGCAGGTTCGACGGGCTTCCACCGTGTTCTGCCCGTCAAAAACGTAATAGCGGCCATCCCGGAAGCTGACCTTCGGATCATTCGCAATGTACTCCGAGAAGTTTTCCGCAATGGATGCCACCTTCTCCGTGCGCAGAAGGCGCTGGTATTCCATGCAGGGGAAGAGCAATGCGCCGTTCACGAACTGGTAGGTAAAGGTGCTTTCGGGCAGGGTGCTGAGGTTCAGGTTGGAATTCAACATATTTACATCTCCTTTACAGTGTTCAGGTAGGTCGTCATTCGGTCGATCAATGCAGAAACTTCTTCCCTGCTGGTTTCATTGGTTAAAACATCCGGATAGTTCTGGAAAATAATGCCCCATCGGAACATAAAATCCTCTGCTGCGCCTTGCAACTCGCACAGCATGATGGAACCACTTTTTGCAATGCGGTCTCGGTACCGGCTGTCCACCGATACCTTCAACCGTGCCATGTCCTCCTCCGAGAGGTGGCGCTTGTGCCCCTGTATCTTCTGAAGAAAACTTGGTGGTCCGTTGCTGGCAGGTTCGATTTCCTCCTCCGGTGGGGAGGGTGTCACCGGCTCCGGTGCTGCGGGTTCCTCGTTCTGCGGAGGTTCCGGCGGTTTCGGCGGCGCAGACTTTGGCGGCGGACGCTCCGGCTTCAGTCTGGAAAGCAGATTCTCGTTCCGTTTGCCTTTTTCTTTCCGAAGCTCGTCCAAAATGGCCGGACGCTCTTCCTTGGGGATCGCAGGCAAAGCAGCAATCTGTGCATCCGTTGCCTTGATGCGCCCGGTCAGGATCTCCTCCTGTGCTCCGGGCACCGCTTCCTCAGCGGCATCTATGCCCTGCGAGTATTTTTCGGCACGTCGCACCGTCTTTTCTCCAACGCCGTGCTCGGAAGCAATGCGTTGACAGGTTCTGGATTCTGTGAAAATGTGGTCATTTTGACCACATTTTCGTATTCCATGTTTGCTGCCGAGAGGTGCGCCCACCGCCAGCTTGGTCGATTCATACTCCTTGCCCAGAAGAAACTTCTTTCGTTCTGGGCTGAGATTTCTGCGGCCAAGCTGATTTTTGCAGATCCATGCAAGCGCTTCGTACTTGTTCGCAAGCTGGATTTCTTCCACTTCAAACTTGATAAAGCCGTGCTTTTTCAAGATGCGGTAGCGGGTGTGCCCATCCAGAATGTAGCCATTCCATGTGATGATGGGATTCAGAAGACGACCCTCGGCAATGATGTTCTGCTCAAGCTGCTGTTCTTCCTCAAACTGCAGCGGCGGAATTTTGCTTTGGAACTCCGGGTCAATTTTAAGCTGGCTCAGTTTCACGTCGGTTCTCCTTTCCGGTTATTTTCGATTTACGGACAATGGGCTGAACGTAGTAGTCAAACCCATATCGTGTCTGGCAATACGTGCAGACATCCTTGACGAGCTGCCTGGGGTCGGCTCTGCGGAGCCGGACGCCCTTTGCGTCCAAAAATGCCCCTCGGCAGACGGCGCACAAAGTTGTCAGGGTGGATTCATCCACCTTTTTTGTGGTCTTGCGGTTCATTTGCGTACTCCTTTTCGCTGATATATAAAAACGCCGTCCGTGGTTCCCCTCGAACGGCGTTTGGAAAAGGTTTTGTATGGTTTCTCTTAATTTGCCCCCGGCACCCCTGAGAAAGGGAAACATTCAGGCGTTGGATTTGCACCACTCCATTGGCCTCTCGGCCACCCCGTCTTCTTTATGACCGGGCCGCGAATTACGGAAGTATCATTATCTGGAAGTACCTGAAGCTGCATATTCAATTTTCAAGGTCCGCCCGGCTGCGGCTCCCGCTCCCTTTCGGAGGTGGGCCGCTGCCGTGACAATAGTGTATCGTACTTTCGAGCAAAAGTTTATGGACTCGTAGTCCAAGTCACCCACCCTCTTAGTCCATATATTGTATACAACAGTCCCAAAAAGCAAAAAAATCCCGCCTGAAAAGCAAAACCTTCGCTTTGCCCTCAGACGGGATGTCTTTCTATAAAATTTCAAAAAGGGATTGACTTGAAATCAACTTCAAAGGTTATACTGAACGTCTCAGAAAATTTCAGTTGCCTCCTGTGCGGCAGGTACAGGCCCCCCAAAATACCCCTCCCGGCCATCACATGGTCAGGAGAGGTTTGCCTAATTATTTGGTTTATCAGTATTTTCCCTTTGGTACAATGAGTGGTGCTCCAGAAAGTGGATCCTTCATAACAATGCAATTAAGTTGATACACCTTTTGCATCAACTCTTCTGTAATGACATCTGCCGGTTTACCTTCTGCAATCAATTTTCCACGGCAGAGCGCAAACAAATGATCCGCATATCGTGCAGAAAGGTTCACATCATGCAAAATCATGACGATAGTCGTTCCCTTTCTGCGGTTCAACTCTGTCAGCAAATCAAGAATTTCCACCTGATAGGCAATATCCAGATAGGTCGTCGGTTCATCCAGCAGCAGAATGTCTGTTTCCTGTGCCAGTGCCAGAGCAATCCATACCCGCTGCCTCTGACCACCAGAAAGCTCATCCACACATCGGTTGGCCAGTTCTGTGATTCCCATCCGTTCCAGAGCATCCTCAACTGCGGCATAATCCTCTTTGGTCATATTCTGCATGAACTTCCGGTATGGATATCGTCCACGTGCGACCAAATCTGCCACCGTGATTCCCTCCGGTACTGTTGGAGACTGGGGAAGAAGTCCAAGCATCTGCGCCAGCTGCGTAGAAGGATAACTGTGAACTGCTTTTCCGTCCAGAACCACCTGTCCTTTTCCGGGCTTCAGCAACCGTGAAAGGGTTTTCATCAGAGTAGATTTTCCGCAGCCGTTTGATCCAATAATTACGCTAACCTTGTGAGCCGGGATTTCCAGATTCAAATCTTCAATGATGGTGGTTTCATCGTAGCCCACAGAGAGATTCTGAATTTGCAATGTATACTCTGTCATCAGACACGCTCTCCTTTCTTATTGATTTGCAGCAGGAGCAGCAGCAGATACGGTGCACCCAAAATTCCAGTGATAACACCCACCGGATATCGCACTGCAAAGAGATTTTGTCCTACCAGTTCCGAAGCCAGAATCAGAACCACACCTACCAGTGCCGAAGCAAGCAGATTGGAACGTCCTTTCCCAACGATTCTTGATGCGATTGGACCTGACAGAAAAGCAACGGACGCGATGGGGCCAGTGATAGAAGTTGCCACAGCTGTAAGAAGTAATGCGCACAGAATGGAGCCCAACCGTACACGCTGGACAGGCGCTCCAAGCGTGATGGGGTATTCTTCTCCCAACTGCATAACCTGCAAGCTTCGATTTAGCACTATTAAAATGAAGCCACCTACCAAAACTGTGATGCTCAGCACCGGAACATCTGACATCTGGACACCATTCAAGCTGCCCCGCAGCCATCGTAATGCTGTGGCAACATCGTATTCAGAGCCTTTCAATAACATCCATGAAATCAAGGCATTGAGCATAGCCTGCATTCCGATGCCAATCAGGATCATCCGACTGCCGGAATAGCCATGTCGGTCACGCGCCAGCAGGTAAATCAACGCTGCGACGAAAAGTCCGGCCAACACAGCAACGAGCGATACGATACCGCCGCTCCATTTGAGCATCAGAATACAAAACACTGCTGCTGCACTGGCTCCACTTGTAACACCAATAATATCCGGGCTTGCCAGTGGATTCCGAAGCAAGGTTTGAAATGTGTTTCCGGACACCCCGAATGCGATTCCAGCAAGAATTCCAATGAGCATTTTAGGCAGCCGGAGAGTTTTGATGGTAAATGCGGCTCCTTTTGTACCTTCACTGGTAAGAATGTTCCAGACCTCTGCTAACGAGTAGTAAGTGTTGCCGCATGTCATCACCAGACAAGCCAGAACAACACTCAAGATGATGAGTACAGCAGTTGCCAATACAGAACGACGGCGTCTTTGGGCAAACCCTTGCCGCATAGAAATGTTCGGCTTGTTCATAAGCTGCGCACCTTCGCTTTCTTTGCTACAAGAATAAAGACGGGTGCTCCCAGAACAGCCGTTACAATTCCTACTTCCAGTTCACCAGGGCTGCCCAGAACACGGCCAAGCACATCGGCGAGAACCAGCAAGGCGGCACCGTACAATGCAGAAAGCGGAATTACTGTTTTAAGATCAGCACCAAGCGTCAACCGGACAAAGTGCGGCACCATCAGCCCTACAAAGCCGATTGGTCCTGCCAGTGCAGTGGTGGCTGCACACAGCAGTACCCCACCCAGTGCAGCCAGTGCTCGCACCAGCTGCACATTGACCCCCAGACCAGCAGCCAGTTCATCACCCAAAGCCAACGCGTTCAAGGCAGGAATCAACACCACTGCCAGCACAAACCCTACCAAAAGATACGGCAGAATGCTCTGAATCTCTGTCCAACTTGTACCACTGATGCTGCCGACCTGCCAGAAGCGAAATTCTTTCATAACAGAACTGTCCGGCAGCATAACGGTATTGACAAGGGCAGAAAGAGCCGTGCCCGTAGCCGTACCAGCCAATGCAAGTTTGATCGAAGTCGGACCGCCATAACCTACCGATGCGATACCGTAGACAAAAACAGCAGTCAAGGCCGCACCTGCAAAGGCCAGCCAGATATATTGCTGGCTGGATGTAATGTGCATCCACGCGATTCCAATCACGACAAACAGGGATGCGCCGGTATTGACTCCAAGTACACTGGGATCAGCAATCGGGTTTCGGGTCACAGCCTGCATGAGAGCACCTGATACGCCCAGTGCGGCTCCCGCCAGTACGCCAAACACAGTGCGCGGAATACGAGCCCAGACCACCGATGCCTCAAAAGTTCCTGAATCTGGATTTTGAAGAGCCTGCAGAACCTGCCCGATGGGAATAAGATTGGAACCATATGCTACGGAAGCCAGCATACATCCTGCCAAAATGATCATACCCAGCAGAGTGATCCCAATCACACGCTGCCCATTCTTCATACAGCTTTCTCTGCCGCAGCATTCAGGACTTCCAGATAGCGGTCAATCGTATACGGAATCGACAGGATAGAGGGTGTGCTGGAAGCAGCCAGATCATCCGAGGAATCCAGCAGAACCACAGCACCGTTCTTCACCGCCGGAATTTCACTCAGCAGGTGATCAGCCTGAAGCGCGGTCAAAAGTTCATCCGTACCATAGGTAATGATAATCTCTACATCGCTGAACTGATTTGCATTTTCAGCACTGACTGTCAGAGCAAAATCCTTTCCGTTATCCAGTGCGGCAACACTATCCGGCAGCGGCATACCAAGATCCGTCAGGAATGCGGCGCGCGGATCCAATGTGGTATAAATATAGAATGTGCTCAGATCTGAAGCACTCAGCCAGAAGAAGGCTGCCTTTTTGCCCTCAATAGCAGGATACTCTGCCAGCTTTTTCTGAATCATAGCGTCAGTCTCAGCCACCAGAGCTTCGCCTTCACTCTTCATACCCATCGCCGTAGCATCTACAATTGTTTCCTCACGCCAAGTAGCAGACCATGCAACGCTGGGATATGCGACCGTTGGAGCAATCTGGCTCAACATATTATATTCTTCTTCGGAGAAACCGGAGTAAGCAGCCAGAATCACATCCGGAGCGCAATCACTGATGGCCTCATAATCCCAGCCGTCCGTATCACTGAAGACATTCGGCGATGCACCCAGCTTTTCAAATCCGGCAGCAGTCCAAGGCAGCAGGCCTTCTTCGTTGACCGGGCCGAAGTTTGTTTTGGAAACACCAGTGGGCACGACACCCAGTGCCAGAGGCACATCCGGGTTGCCCCACGCAATTGCAACAATGCTTTCGGGCTTCTCTTCAATAACTGTTTCACCATAAGCGTGCTGGATGGTGATGGGATATTCCACCGCTTCATTGGAAGCTGCACTTTCCGCAGAAGAAGCCGTGCTTTCGGAAGCAGACTCACTGCTTACAGCGGAAGCAGAATTGCCGCAGGCGGCCAGCAAAGCGGCGGCACTGACCACACCTGCGGTCAGAAGAAAATTACGACGCGAAATCTTTCTCATAGTTCCCTCCAAAAATAGAACATCATTTCAGATAACATAAATGCATTCCGTCAGTTAGTAAGTTATAACTAACGCCAACGGCGAATATTATACGCTCCCTTTTGATGGTTGTCAATTAAAATTTTATTTTTAGCTAAAGTTATTTTAATTTCTTGACAAAATTTAATTCTTCATGCAAAATAGAAAAAAGCATTGCAAAAGGGGTATTTCTTTATGGCTGTAATGAAAGATGTTGCAAAACTGGCCGGCGTTTCCATCTCGACTGTCAGTTTTGTTTTGAATGGAACTGCAAAAGAGCACAAAGTTGCGGATAAAACTGCCCAAAAAGTACTCTGTGCTGCGCGTGATTTGGGATACCAGCTGAATGCGCCGTCTGTTATTTCCCCTTCTCAGCTTACCATCGCACTGTTTTTTCCATCTGTCTCTCTCAGCGCAGAAGTCAACCTCTTCGCTTCTGCAATGGAACGACAGATTCAACAGACAGACACCCCTTTTAATCTTCTGCTCTGCCTCTACGAACGAGGTCAATTGGAAATGCGAATCCGGAACCTTGCACCTTCCGCATATACAGCAGCCATTGTTGTTGCTGAATCCGAATCCGACCGAAATGCATTGGAAAAACTGCCAAACACGCTGCCGTTGATTCTTTTCAATGGCACAAGTCGTAATTTCTGCAGCGTATCCTGCCAGACAGAGGATTCCATCCGACAGGCCGCGCAAATCATCTCCGCAAAAAACTATCACAACATCGTCATTCTATCCGGGGTTCAGCCTGATTGTTCCGAAGATGATACGCTGAATCAGCTAATGATTATTTTGCATCAGCAGGGAATCCCGATTTCACTCCAGCAATGTTTCTCCACAGAAAACTCTTATCAAGGAGGGGCTATCGCAGCAAGACGTATCCTGAACCTTTCTGAGAAGCCGGAACTTGTGATCACGATGAACACAACTCTTGCCTTTGGTGCGATCCCTCTTCTGGCTCGAAATGACTTTATTTTTACGCAGCAGGCCGAACTTCTCAGTTTTGGACGAATGGAAGACCGGAATCACCTGAGCAACTATATTCCCTCAATCTCTTTTATTGGAATCCCGATGTCTTTAATTGCAGAAGATTGCTTTACGCTGGCACTTCGTCTTGCTCGTGGGGAACTAAAAGCCGCCGAGCATGTTCGCTGTCAGTCCAATCTGATGCTGAATGCCAGTTTTACGATTTGATACTAGGAGCCTGCTGCATCCGTTCTCTTTATACAAAATGCCGCCAGTGTATCATGTGAAATCCATCACACGGTACACTGGCGGATATGCTTTTATCCCTTATGGCCAGTTACAGCCCCCCACATCCATATTCATTTAGACAGACGGCGGAATTCCAGTGGGGTGACGCTATAAGTTTCTGCGAATACCTGCGCAAACTTGCCTTGATTTTCATATCCGACGGCATTTGCGATCTCAATAACTTTCATATTATGCTGGGAGCAACCTTCCAGTTGACGGCCAATGGGGCCAAAGTTCTTTAATGTGTGGCCATCTCCGCAAAGAACAGGAACTAGCCTTTATAATAAAAAACAAAAAGTCCCGCCTGAAAGTAAAGCCTTCACTTTCAGGCGGGATGTCTTTCAATATGACTGCTATGGCGGCATGCGTGACCATACCCTGTCAGATACAGCGTACTCCAGAGGTTATCTTCCGAGGCGTGCAGATAATCATAGGTCAGGTTTTCATCCACACGCTCAACGATGCAACCACCCGCCATCAGCGTTTCCAGTTTTTTTGTGATCGTACTGCCGGCATA
>OLQM01003426.1_pt1 | contig 13705 bp, 12 predicted proteins | sample 1673161 | NCBI WGS metagenome assembly OLQM01 (sample SAMEA3136761, study PRJEB25190) | human gut metagenome | reverse complement strand
TTCCGTGCCGCTATCGCGGCAGCGGTGCGTCGAGGTCGCCGCACCCTACAAGATGCACGACAATAAATCACCGCAGATTTCGCAGATGGATAATATCCGCCCCTACTGCACAACTTTGGGCGAAGCGAAATAACCCCTCAGTCTTGGCTTCGCCAATCCAGCTCCCCTGCAGGGGAGCCAAAATATATTATTCGACAAACAACGTGCTTCTACGCACATTTCGGCGTCCCGTACCATCTGCAATTCTGCGTGACAGAACAGCATAAACCCCGACTACAAATCATAGTCGGGGTTTGTTATTTGGTTTATGCCGAATATGCCTCTTATTTCGGCAGGTTGGCGAACAGCTTTACATTGTCGAATGTGTATGTATACTTGCCGTCCTCAATGTCATGGATTATCTCGCAGACCTTGTCGTTATACGGAGTCGTCACACCGTACTTTCTGCCGTAGGCGCAGACAACGCCGTTTATCGCATCAACTTCGCACTTCTTGCCCTTTTCAAGATCCTGGAGCATGCTCGCCTTGAGAAGCCTGTGCTTCTTGATGCAGATCGGGATGAGCGCGAAGGATATCTTCTTCTTTATGCCGTTGCCCTTGTAGTCGAGAAGCTTGACGATATCCTTGCCCTGAACCGGCTCGATTTTTATTCCCGCCGCCGCGGCAACATCGATGCACTCTTTTATAAGATTCTGGCAGCAGACACGGGAGGTCTTGTTCTCCGCGGCGTCGCCGAAAGTGCCGCCGATAACGGCGGACATGCCGCTGAACGCGGCATTGATGAGCAGCTTCGACCAGCGGACGCCCATGAAGTTATCCTCAACCTCGACGGGGCACATCTTCTCAAGCAGAGCCTTGACCTGCATGAGTTTGTCGTCCTTCTGACCGTTCATCCTGCCCAGACCGAAGCTCATGCTGTCGGGCTCGCTCGTAAGCTCCGAAACGCCCTTGCCGTGGAGCGTTGCGCCCCAAGCGACGGTGCAGCCCATAGTCCTGTCCTCCCCGACGACCTCGGAGACCGAGAGCTCCGGGAGTCCATTCTGAAGCGTGCAAACGATGCATTCATCGGTCATGTTCTTCTGAAGATTCTTCAGAACATTTACATTGTCGAGCTGCTTTGTCAGCAGGATTATCAGCTCATATTTTTCGGTCATCTCGTCGGGAGTCAGCGCGTGAACCGGGACGGTCATATTGACAGTGCCAATTATCTTCGCGCCATCTTTGTTGAGCGCGTCGACATGTTCGCGGTTGCGCGTGATAAGATCGACATCCACGCCCGCCTTTGCGAGATATGCGCCGAGCACGGTGCCGAGCGACCCTGCGCCGTAAATTGCGGTTTTCATAGGAATCCCCTCTTTGATAAAATTTTATCGATATGATTATATCACGCAGAGCGGCGATTTACAAGAAAACTTTTCGTCCCCTGCGGAGTATGTCCGCGAGGATTATTTTGATTTATCCCAATAGGGGTAATCGGTAAACACGAACTTTCCCTCCGCATTTTTCCCTGTCGGCAGCTTGACATAGATGATATCGTCAACCGAGCGTTTTCTTACGGCCATAACAACCGTGAAATTCCCGTTGCCGTCATCCTCGACGTGATGCATCCAGCTGTTATAGGAAACTTCGCCGTCGTTTTTCTTATATGCTACATATATGTTGTCGTTATGCTCTATCAAATCCCTGTCGGCGACAGCTTGGCTCAGTATTTTATCTGTAAACTCCTCGGAAAAGACCTCTAAAAATTTTTTGCGGACCTCTTCCATCGTGGTCACATACCGGTATTGGGGGAACATTGGAATATACTTTCTGAATCTTATTGTCACGGGCTTCTCCCCGGCGGAATACTCGCCCGCAAAATTCAGAGTCAGCCAGAGGCTTCGCGCCTTATCTGCCAAATCCCGCGCGTCGGTCTCATACAGAATAGACCCGTCCTCGGGATAAAGCTCATATCCGTTTATGCCGTGCAGGCTTTCTATTATTTCTCGCTTGTCGCTCTCATAGGTCTCCCAAAGCGCAAGCGCGGCCTCGGAAACTTTTTCCGAGTATGCGTTTATCCGATAATGGTCGCGCGCCGTAACAAACAGGGTGTTTTCGTCCGAAACAAGCCGCCCCACTTCCACCCTGCCCTTGTAGGAGTCCGAGGAATAGCCGTTGCCGGTATCGATTATAAAGAACGTGAGCTCATCGCCGTCCGTTTTATCGACTGAAAACGCCACCATGCCCTCCGAAAAACTGGCGCTGACTACGCCTACCCAACTTTTGGGCAGCGAAATCGCATAGCTTCCTTCGGAAAACTCGGTGCTTCTTATTTTATTCGAGGTTATCAGCCTGTTAATCCCGGCTCTTAATGTTTGGTAATTTTTCGGGAAGTTGTTGCTCCCGCTCGCCTCAATCTCCGTTCCGTCCGCCAAGACAGCAGAAAAGCTCATCGAGCTTCCGTCGAGAACATCGGGGGGATTTGCGCCTCGGAAGCCCGCCCATTCATCTATTCTGCAATTTCCGAACAGGGCGCACACCTCACGGTAGAGATTCTCGTCCCCGTCAACCGAGCGGATGACGTCGCGGGATTCGACAAAGCAGGACAGCTCGTTATCCCAGTCGTTCGAGCTCATATAATACTCAAGATGCACTCCGTCCTCTGTTTTGCATCCCTCATACACGGCGTTCTGTGCCGAGCAGTTGTTCTCCGTCAGCTTAAAGCTTTTAAATTCCATAGGATCGCCTCCGTAGTCATTGTTCTGTTTCGATGAGCACGCGGGAAAAATCAGTAAGAGAATGCACACGAGTGCAAAAGAAATAAAGCGCCTTTTCATTTTCCTGTTACCTTTCCTTGATATGCCACACTACGCCAAAAGAGCAAGGGCTTCGGTTCTCTTATGTCCGTTATATTTTCTGTTCCGAACAAGTCACTCCTTTATAAGCTCATTTCTCAATATTAATTATATCATAACGCATTGATTTTTCAAGAAATAACCGAAAACTCGGGAGTTTGCCTCCAAAAAAAGCTGCCGGGCGCAAAAAGCCCTTCAAAAATGCAAAAAAAAACTCCCGAACAGCAATGCTGCCCGGGAGCTGATATTCGTCTTGTAAGCGGTAAAAATTCAGCGCTTCGAGAACTGGGGTGCACGGCGAGCGCCCTTGAGACCGTATTTCTTTCTTTCGGTCATTCTCGGGTCTCTGGTCAGGAAGCCTGCCTTCTTGAGTGCGGGGCGAAGCTCTGCATCATACTGAAGGAGTGCTCTGGAAATACCGTGGCGGATAGCACCTGCCTGGCCGGTCACGCCACCGCCGTTGACGCGGCAGATGACATCGAGCTTTTCGCTGGTGCCTGTAAGAGCGAGAGGCTGGCGGACGATGAGCTTGAGGGTCTCAAGGCCGAAATAATTGTCAATCTCTCTGTCGTTGATGATGATCTTGCCGGTGCCGGCATAAAGACGGACTCTGGCGACTGATTTCTTTCTGCGGCCTGTGCCGTAGAAGTAAGGAACTGAATCGTACATTATTTATTGCCTCCCTTCATTAAAGAGCCCACTCTTCGGGCTTCTGTGCTTCGTGCTTGTGCTCAGCGCCTCTGTAAACGCGGAGTCTGGTCAGAGCGGTGCGGCCCAGAGTAGAATCGGGCAGCATACCCTTGACTGCAAGCTCGACAGCGAACTCGGGCTTTGTCTTCATGAGGGTGCTGTACTTGACCTCTTTCATGTTGCCGATATAGCCGGTGTGATGATAATACATCTTCTGGTTGAGCTTGTTGCCGGTGAGGACAGCCTTCTCAGCGTTGATGATGATTACATGATCGCCGCAGTCGGCGTGAGGAGCGAATGTGGGCTTATGCTTGCCGCGAAGAAGGACGGCAGCCTGAACTGCTACCTTGCCGAGAGGCTTACCGGCAGCATCGATGACATACCACTTACGGGTGATGTCGCCCGCTTTGGGCATATAAGTTGACATACTTGTTACCTCCGATTTCTTAATGCTACGATATATTACCACATCGCTCTATGCTTGTCAAGCACTTTTTCTTTAAATTTTAATTTATGTTTTGCTATCTCCGTTTTTCTCAAGTTTTCTCGTTTTTTCATACCATTTGCTCGCTTATGATTTACGAAAAATTTTGCCGATAGCGCGATAAAATCGACAATCTACCGCTCAAATTGACTTTATCCCCGGCATAGTATATAATAAATGTATTATATACGCTCACGGAGGCAGACATGAAAAAAGAAGAGATAAAGCGCATGAACGATCTCTATCACCTGTCGCAGGAGAGGGATCTGAGCGAAGAGGAATTCGCCGAATGGGAGGGTCTCAAAAAGCAGTATGTCGCCGATTTCAAGGCGAGCCTTACAGCCCAGCTCGACAATACATATATAATAGACGACAAAGGCACCAAGCGCAAGCTCGAGAAGAAGTCGGGCGACAAGTAATCTGCGCAGACACAAAAACGAAAGAGTGATATTATGTTTTGCAGAAATTGCGGAAAACAGCTCGAAGACGGATTCAAGGTCTGCCCGTACTGCGGCGAGCCGGTGAGCCTCGCGGAGAGCGACGCCATGCGCGCGGCGCAGAAGCAGACCGCCGCAGAAGATACTCAGCCCGTACATAATGATATTCCGAAAGAGCCGGCTCCCCTGCCTGCTCCCGCACCTGTTCAGCCGAAAGTGAACAAGAAGCCCGAGCAGGAAAGCGAAAGCACCGGCGGATGGAAAGTTCTCGGATTTTTCCTCGGCTTCTTCGGTCCGCTGCTGTGGTTCCTTCCGCTCGTCAGCCTCGTGCTCTATCTAATATGGAAGAGCGACAAGCCGAAGGTCGCAAATGGTATCGGTCAGTTCACGCTGATAGGTCTCGCGGTCGGCGTGGGACTCGCAGTTATTATTGCGATAATCGTCGGAGTGCTGTTTGCGATAACCGCGTCGATGACTGTGTTTGAAATGATACACAGCTTCTTCCACGGCTCGCTCGGCGGGATAAACGATCTCGTCAGAAGTCTCCCGTTCATCGACTGAGCAACATAAAAATATTGAAACCGCCCGTGTTTTTTCCTTCAGAAATTCGGGCGGTATTTTTTGCGCAATTTTGAATTTATTCATTGATATTCATTCAATATTCAGCAATTATTCATTGATTCTTTTCCGCAAGCGGTAAAGCTTTTCTCCTTGCTGATGTGGATAACTATGTGGATAATGTGGATAACTTTTATGTTTTGATGACTATTTGGAATATATGTGTAAAGCAAAAAACTTTACAGTTTGATTTTAATAACTATATAGAAATATTCTGCATAAGCCGCATATGCAGTGACAAAAAATTAACCCGGTTGCAGGAAAACTTGCAGCCGGGTTTTATGCATAAAATTTTACGCGTGATTTTTGTCTATTTTGCCAATATCAGACGTTCGCGAGAGCCGCGTCAAGATCGGCAATTATGTCATCGACATTCTCTGTTCCGACAGAAAGTCTGACAAGATTTTCATAGACTCCGCAGTCGTCGAGCTCCTGCGCGGTGAGCTGGCGGTGGGTCGTGCTCGCCGGGTGCAGGCAGCAGGTGCGGCTGTCCGCAACATGGGTGACTATCGCCGCGAGCTTGAGGCTGTCCATGAATCTGACCGCGTCCTCTCTGCCACCCTTTATTCTCAGCGAAATGACGCCGCAGGTGCCGTTGGGCATATACTTCTGCGCAAGGTCATAGTATTCGTCGCCCTCAAGGCCGGGATAGCGGACGGACTCGATCTTCGGATGAGCCTTCAGGAACTTTGCAACAGCGAGAGCGTTTGAGCAATGGCGCGGCATACGCAGATGCAAGGTCTCGAGTCCAAGATTGAGCAGGAATGCATTCATCGGAGACTGAATTGAGCCAAGGTCGCGCATGAGCTGAGTCGTACACTTTGTTATATATGCAGCCTTGCCGAACTGCTCGGTGTATACAACACCGTGGTACGACTCGTCGGGAGTTGTAAGTCCCGGGAACTTGTCGTTCTGAGTCCAGTCGAAGTTGCCGCTGTCAACTATAACTCCGCCTACGCTTGTCGCGTGGCCGTCCATATATTTTGTGGTCGAATGGGTAACTATATCCGCGCCGAACTCAAACGGGCGGCAGTTTATCGGGGTCGGGAAAGTGTTGTCGACTATCAGCGGCACGCCGTGGGAATGAGCCGCTCGCGCATACTTCTCAATATCGAGCACAACGAGCGAGGGATTAGATATAGTCTCGGCGAACACGGCTTTTGTGTTATCTTTGAATGCCGCGTTGAGCTCCTCCTCCGTCGCATCGGGGCGAACGAAGGTGAAATCGATGCCGAGCTTTCTCATCGTGACATTGAAGAGATTGAATGTTCCGCCGTATATCGCGGACGCGGCAACGACATGGTCGCCTGCGGAGCAGATATTGAAAACGGAGAAGAACGACGCCGCCTGGCCGGACGAAGTGAGCATCGCGCCGACGCCGCCCTCAAGGTCGGCTATCTTCGCGGCTACGCAGTCGTTTGTCGGGTTCTGGAGACGGGTGTAGAAATATCCGGACTCCTGCAGATCGAAGAGCCTGCCCATCTGCTCGCTCGATTCGTATTTATATGTCGTGCTCTGGACTATCGGCACAACGCGCGGCTCGCCGTTTTTCGGAGTATAGCCGGACTGCACGCACTTTGTTTCTATATTAAAGCTCATTTTGTCTCCTCCTTTTTGTCAGTCTTTGAGAAAATGACCCATAAGGTCGAAGCCGGGATCAACAAAGTTGCCGGTCTCGGATGCTGATTTTTCATTTATGCTCGCAACGCCGCTGTCAAGCTCTTTGCCTTTACGATAAATCAGATACGGCACGGGGTCGGATGCGTGGGTGCGGGTCGATATCGGGGTCGGATGATCCGGCAGAACCATGACTTTATAATCGTCCTGAGTGTTGAGATAGTCAAGGATTATAGGCATTATACGGCTGTCAATAAGCTCGATTGCTTTGACTTTATTTTCGGGCTCGTTTCTGTGGCCGCACTCGTCGGGAGCCTCGACATGGATATAGACAAGGTCCTGACCTTTACACCATTCGTCGATTGCAGCATTCGCTTTGCCCTCGAAATTCGTGTCGATATAGCCGGTTGCGCCCTCGACTTCGGGTGTGTTCATGCCGGCGCAGATGCCGATGCCCTTGAGCAGATCGACTGCCGAGACGATGCTGCCCTTCACGCCGAACTTCTCTTCAAAGGACGGCAGAGCCGGGCGGCTTCCCTCGCCCCAGAGCCAGATTGAATTTGCGGGGAGCTTGCCCTCGGCGATTCTCTTCTTGTTCACGGGGTGATCTTTAAGAAGGTCGTAGCTCTCGCGCATCATGGCAATGAGCTTTTCGGCGTTTGGAGAAGTCGAAAGATATTCACCGATAACTCTGCCGGAGATATCATGCGGAGGGGTCATCTTGCCGAGATCCGTCGTGCCGTTATGTACGATAAGGCAATGGCGATAAGCCACGCCGCTGTAAAAATCAAATTCGCTGCTGCCGAAATGCTCCTGCACGGTCTCGATTATCTGCGCCGCCTCTTCGGTCGAGATATCGCCGCCGGAGTAGTCGAGCATGGTCTTTGCGCCGTAATCCGCCTCGTCGCTCAAGGTGACAAGGTTGCAGCGCAGAGCGATATCCGTTTCGCTCATCTTGACTCCGATGCTGACCGCCTCAAGGGGCGAGCGTCCTGTGTAGCACTTCTTCGGATCGAAACCGAGCACGCTCATATTTGCAACATCGCTGCCGGGTTTGAGTCCGGCGGCAACGGTCCTGACAAGTCCGACTTCACCCTTCGACGCGAGCGCATCGATATTGGGCTTCTTTGCAACTTCCATCGGCGTCTTGCCGCCGAGAGCCTCAACGGGATAATCCGCCATGCCGTCGCAGAGAACTACAGCATATTTCATATATCTTCACCCTTTCAGAGAATTTATGCACAAACGATGCATATCGGGCGCGGCAAGTTCGGTTAGCATATGCATACTTGCCCGCCGCTGCTTTAATTATATCATAAAGTATCAGCGCATTAAAGCAAAAATTAAGAGAGAATATACATATATACTATATAAAAAAGAGTGCAAAATGACGAAAAATTATTTGTCAAAATGCGCTTGCGGCATATAATTGAGCGAGGCACAATGATATAATCGATTTGGAAGAAATATTCAAAAGGAGGATACATATGACAAGAAAATTATTCGCGCTTTTGCTCGCGTGCCTGCTCATTCTTATAAGCTTCACGGCGTGCGGCAGCAAAACGCCCGAAGCGGACACAACTGCGGCAGAAGTCAATGCGCAGACGAGCGCAGAAGAGACGAACTCCGAAGCGGTATCCGAACCCGCAGAGGAGAGCACTGCTCAGAGCGCACAGAAACCGACGGCAGACAAGCCGGCATCAAAGCCCGCAACAACTGCAAAATCAAATAATTCCGGTTCAGCTTCAAAAGGCAAGCTTGAAGTCAGCGCAGGAAGCGTAAAAAGCATCACCGGCGCAAAAGTGCTCAGGGCGTGGAAACTCAATTCAAACGGAGTGAATATAGAAATCCACCGAATAGCCTATGGACCGCAGATAACTCAGGCTTTCAAAAAAGCGAACGCTGACGGCGCTATCGACTACGACAAGACGGTCACTTATCAGCCGGTAGTCAATATAGCGATAATCACCTGCTCGCCCGAGCACATCGGCGTTGCATCGAGCCAACAGCTCCTCGGCACGAATGTCGGCAAGGTCGAGGATATGGGCAGAAAGAGCGGCGCGCTCATAGCAATAAACGGCGAGGCAGGCTCAACATATAAAAAAGGCGCTCCGACAATTCGCAACGGCTCGGTAGTTTCGACCGACGGCAGCGGGCAAAAGCGACTGCTGATCTACAAAAACGGCACATGGAAAGTCGAAACGCTCACAAACGAGAACTGCAAATCGTATATCTCGCAGGGCGTTTACAATTCCCTGCGCTACCAGCGGCAAGTCATAACAAACGGCAAGGCGACCAACGAGCACGACACTTATTATCACAACCGCACGGTGTTCGCGCAGATATCGGAGAACAAGTATATCATGGCTGTCGGCGAATTTATGCCGCTCGACAATATGATGAAAGTCCTCATAGCATACGGCGCGAGAAATGCGTTTTTGCTAAACGGCGGCAACTGCTCGTCGATGTATGTCAAGGGCATCGGCAACACGACCGGCACAAAAGCGACTCAGCTCAAGAATCTCAACAAGCCGTGCGTTATCGAGAGCGAATTTTTCGCGGCAAACGGCATGCTCGGGCTCAACTCCGCCGGGAAGCAGAAGCTGGGCGGACCTTGCAACGAGCTCGACATAGTATATGTAAAATAAAACAGAAGGGGTGAGCCGATGAAAAAGGCGTTCAGAGCGGCTGCAATTGCGGCAATATTGCTATTTGCGCTGACTTTTATCGGGAACGCAAAAATCAAAAGCGCATCGGCTCACCTACTGTTTTCTTCGTCCGTCGGCGTCGGTGGCAATGAATCGCGGGAAGTCACGCTCAAGAGCGGCGACAGAATAGCCATCGGCTCATATCTCGGCGAGCCTATTATATGGAGAGTCATCGAAACGGGCGACAAAACTCTGCTCATGAGCGAAAAAGTGCTGTGCTTCAGGGCGTTCGACACGTCCGAGGACGGCATCGGCAGTTCCGATTATCTCGCCTCTCCCCTGCGCGAATGGCTCAATTCGGAGAGCGGATTTTTAAATCCGGAGAATTTTTCAGAGTTTAACCTTTCACTCATATCGCCTGACAAAAACGGCGATTCAATATTCCTGCCGTCAAAAGATATGCTCAAAAATATAAGCGCCGCCGACCGCCGCAGAAGCCCGACCGAGCAGTGCATCAAAAATGATACTTCGCGCTATTTAACTCTGCGCAAATACTGCTGGTATTGGACAAGCTCCCCGGTTTCGACAAATCAGAGCAGCGTTACGGCGGTCACCACGACCGGCGGATTCTATAAAACGCTCGCGGCGGACGAGCTGTGCGGCGTATGCCCGGCGATGTATCTTCGCAGCAGTATTCTCGTTCTTTGCGGAAGCGGAACCGCCGAAAATCCGTATGCGTTGGCGGGAGGTGGAGAAAGATGAGAGAAAAGCTGAAAGAATTTCAAAACTCTCCGCGCTCGATAATCGCCGCATTCTCCGCCGCCGTGCTGTTTTTCTGCACGGTGTTCACGCGGCTGATCCTCAAAACCGACGACGGTCACTTTCTCGGCATACTCCACCGAAACGGATTCACAGTAACAAGCTGGCTGCACGAGCGGTACACGACCGTGTCCGGGCGGATAGTCGGCGAATGGCTGATGATAAACTTCCTGCGCCTGCCGCTCATTTTCTGGAAGCTGTTCATCGCCGCGCTGATTATATATATAATGTATTTTCTCTGCCGCCTGTCGGACTTTTTAGGCGAAAAGACAGATATAAGACAAAGATATATCTTCGCCTGCTCGGTGCCGTTGGCAGTATTCCTGCCATGCCTCAACCCGTCGGTGTTCTGGTTTGCGGGTTCGTTCACATTCCTCGTTCCGTTCACTGCCTTGCTTATCACGGTGACTCCGCTCACATTCGAGGTGTTCGGCGGGCGCGTGAATCCCATGGCATATGTCGCCGCCGCGATTGCTTCTGTCGTCGCGGCATCTCAGGAGCAGTCCTGCGCCGCAGCGCTCGCGCTGCAAGTGATTCTGCTGATTTTTTCGGCATATCAACGCAAACTCGGATTCAGTCAATTCATCCCGCTCCTGCCGAGCGCAGTTTCCGCCGCGGTGTTAGTTCTCTCGCCCGGACTTCGCGGGCGCGGAGCGATGGAAGCGGCGTCGGGTTTTGAAAGATTCTCTAAAATGAATATATTTGAAAAACTGCTCTGCGGATTTTCAAATTATTTCGCATTTTCGTTTTTCTTCTCGCTGATAACCACGGCTGTTTTTCTCGTTCTGCTTGGCGCATCGGTATATGAAGCATTCGGAGACTCGCGAAGAATAAAGATAATTACATCAATCTTTTCAATATTCGCCTCGATGCTGTGCGTCGGAGTCAACGCCGCATATATTATTATCCGCCGCACCACCCCTGACAAGGGCTTTGAAAAGATGTTCAAGAGCGGCAATTATCTTCCGCTCGAACTCGCGGTTATCGCGCTCTGCTTTGTATTTCTCTTTAGTATTCTCATTCTTATAGCGGCGCTCATCAAAAAGAACAAAAAGCTCGGTTTCACCGTCGGCGTGCTGTTCAGCGCCGCCGTCTGCTGCGCCGCAGTGCTCGGATTCTCTTCGTCCGTCTACGCCTCCGGTCAGCGCGTGTTTTACTACACCGAGATGTTCACGTTCATCGCCTGCGCAGCGATGTATTCTTCACTTTCCGATAGCAAAGCAAAAAAATTCGCGGGATATGCAGTCCCGACAGCCGCATTTATTTTCTATATTATCAATTGTTTCACCTACACATTCCTTGAGATACCCATAATGGGCTAAATCAAATTGTAAAGCGATTTACTTTACAATTTACACACCTATTTTTTAGCGCAAAAATCAAAGCTCCCGTGCGACTTTCCCGATATATCAACATATTCGGGGACGCATGGGAGCTTTTGTTTTTTATTTATAAATCATGTAAAGCTTAACAGCTTGTCATCAATGACCGTGCGGAACGACATCGAGTTTATCATGTTCCTCGCCGAGATCGGCGCGCAGGAGCGCAAAGAACACTATCGCGAGCAATATTTCGGCGCACCAGATGGTCTTGCCGCCGAGATAGCTGCAGAGAAAAGTTGAAGCGACCGCGCCCGCGACAAACGAGCTTATCATCAGCAGATGCGCGAACATCTTGCCGCGCGCCTCTTTATTACCGCTGCGAAGCCACTTGACGAGGTTAGAGCCGACCTGGCGGACATGGTTGGTGCAGAAGGTAGTCGCCATCGGAATCTTTTTCGCCTGGCGGAATGTATTGAACTGCATCGAAGCGATAAAATTCACAGCCACCTGGCAGATCTGCGGCGGCGCATCGTCCGGGACGAAGCCGAGCGCAAATATCCACGCCATTTCAAACGCCACGAACGCCGTGTCCCAGCGGACTATCTTGCGGCGGTTTATATGCTTGGGCAGAAATTCCGAAATGACCGTGCCGAGCAGATAAGCCGAAGCGGGCAGAAGATAATACAGCGCCTTGCGCCAGTTCCCGCGCCCGAGCTGAACCGCCATGAGCACGAAGTTTGCCGTCTGCGCGTTGCAGAACACGCCGCCCTTTTGAACATAAGTATATGCGCCGAAAAATCCGCCGACCGCTATCATGACGGCAAATATCCAGAGCTTTTCGCATTCGAGAAGCTCTTCCTCTTTTTTGAGAGCCTTTTCTTTCATCGTTCACCACACCGTTTCTTTTCTACAACGCATAAGTTTATCACTGCTCCCCGTCTCTGTCAAGGAACGTGAAATAGCCGCAGCATCTTGAAAAAAAGCCGTTTTCATGGTATTATTTAGGGTATTATATACCATTATAGAATGCAGTATAAAACAAGAGGAGAATAGCATGTCAAAGCTTTTGAAGTATTTGAAAAAATACAAAATTGAAAGTATTCTCGCGCCGTTTTTCAAGCTCATTGAAGTGGCGTTCGAGCTGATTGTTCCGCTGATAGTCTCAACTATAATCGACATCGGCATAGAGAACGGCGACAAGGTTTATATTATCAAACGCTGCCTGCTGCTCGGTCTGTTCGGCATACTGGGTCTTTGCAGTACGCTTGTGGCGCAGTATTTCTCGGCGAAAGCGTCGGTCGGCTTCGCTACCGATATCCGCCACGCGCTCTTCCAGCATATCGGCAAGCTCTCTTATTCCCAGCTCGATTCGCTCGGCGCGCCGACGCTTATAACCCGCCTGACGGGCGACATAAATCAGGTTCAGACCGGAACAAACCTGACTCTGCGCCTCGTCCTGCGCTCGCCGTTCGTCGTATTCGGTGCGGTGATAATGGCGTTCACGGTCGACGCAAAATCGTCGCTCGTGTTCGTCGTTGCGGTGCCCGCTCTCGCTGCGGTCGTGTTCGCGATAATGCTCGTGTGCATACCGATGTACCGCAAGGTTCAGCAGAAACTGGACGGACTGCTGAGCAAGACCCGCGAAAACCTGCTCGGTACCCGCGTTGTCAGAGCGTTCTGCAAAGAGGAAGAGGAAATTGCGGACTTTGACGTCAAGAACAACGCCCTGACCGAGATGCAGACAGCTGTCGGCAGGATATCCGCTTTCATGAACCCCGCAACCTTCGTGCTCATAAACCTCGCGATAATCGCGCTGATATATGTCGGCGCAATACGCGTTGATTCCGGCGCCATTTCGCGCGGCGCGGTCGTTGCGCTCTATAACTATATGTCCCAGATTCTCGTTGAGCTGATAAAGCTCGCGAATCTCATAATCAGCGTCACAAAGGCGATAGCCTGCGGCAACCGAATTCAATCGGTGCTCGATATCGAGCCCGGCACCGTCCCCGGTCATGTAATCAACGGCAACGAAAACAGCGAATACTCAGTTGAGTTTGACAAGGCGTGCCTGTCATATAACGGCAGCGAAGAATCGCTGCACAATATCGACCTCAAAATAAAGTGCGGCAGCTCGATAGGCGTTATCGGCTCGACCGGATCGGGCAAAACCTCGCTCGTCAATCTTATTCCGCGATTCTACGATGTCACCGGCGGGTGCGTGCTCGTTGACGGCGTT
>OLQM01003411.1_pt1 | contig 13752 bp, 8 predicted proteins | sample 1673161 | NCBI WGS metagenome assembly OLQM01 (sample SAMEA3136761, study PRJEB25190) | human gut metagenome | reverse complement strand
TGAACCTGTTGGCTGTAGGCATCGTAGTGTTAAATATTGCTGTTGCATTGGGGCTCTATTACCTTTGGAACGGTCGTGTTGAATTGCCGATGATGGTAGGTATTCTCTACGGAGCTGTGACGAACACTCCGGGACTTGGTGCTGCCAACGAAGCACTGAACCAGTTGAGCTACAACGGCCCGCAGATCGCATTGGGTTATGCCTGTGCTTATCCGCTCGGCGTAGTAGGTATTATCGGTTCTATCATCGCTATCCGCTACATCTTCCGTGTCAATATGGCAAAAGAAGAAGAAAGCCTGAAAATGCAGAGCGGAGATGCACACCATAAGCCGCATATGTTAAGCCTTGAGGTACGCAACGAGTCTATCAGTGGAAAGACACTGATTGAGATTAAAGAATTTCTAGGACGTCAGTTCGTTTGCTCCCGCATTCGTCACGAAGGACACGTAAGCATTCCGAACCATGAGACTATTTTCAATGTAGGCGACCAGCTATTTATCGTCTGCTCTGAAGAAGATGCACCCGCCATTACCGTATTCATCGGTAAGGAAGTAGATATAGACTGGGAGAAACAAGATCTCCCAATGGTATCCCGCCGTATCCTGGTCACCAAACCGGAAATCAACGGAAAGACGCTGGGTTCTATGCACTTCCGTAGTATGTACGATGTTAATGTAACCCGTGTCAATCGTTCCGGTATGGACTTGTTTGCTGATCCCAACCTGATACTGCAAGTAGGCGACCGTGTTATGGTAGTAGGCCAGCAGGATGCAGTAGAGCGTGTAGCAGGTGTCTTAGGTAATCAATTGAAGCGCTTGGATACTCCGAATATCGTAACTATTTTCGTAGGTATTTTCCTGGGTATCCTTTTGGGTAGTCTTCCTATCGCATTCCCCGGTATGCCGACACCATTGAAACTTGGTCTGGCAGGTGGTCCGCTGGTAGTTGCAATCCTTATCGGACGCTTCGGTCATAAACTCCACCTGGTGACTTATACCACCATGAGCGCCAACCTGATGCTTCGTGAAATCGGTATTGTGCTGTTCCTTGCCAGTGTGGGTATAGATGCCGGCGCCAACTTCGTACAAACGGTTGTCGAGGGTGATGGATTACTTTATGTAGGTTGTGGTTTCTTAATTACCGTCATTCCGTTACTCATTATCGGTGCTATCGCCAGACTATATTATAAAGTAAACTACTTTACCCTCATGGGATTGATTGCCGGTAGTAATACCGACCCTCCCGCATTGGCGTACGCCAATCAGACAACATCCGGAGATGCTCCGGCAGTAGGTTACTCTACTGTTTATCCATTATCTATGTTCCTCCGCATTCTGACGGGACAAATGATATTACTGGCAATGATGTAAATCAAGCTTAGCTTATATAAATGATAAAGCCGGCCAACTCCATAAAAGGAATAGCCGGCTTTATTTTATTTACTACCCAGTCAGTTTCTCCGAATCAAAACCTTAATTGTAACTTCTTAGCCACAAATTCTTCTACAAACCGTACCGTTTCTTCAATCCCTAAAGAAGACGAATCAATACACAGATGATAAGTAGCTGCCGCTCCCCATGTCTTATAACTATAATAATTATAATATTCCGAACGTCTTTTATCGGCTTTCTCTATCATCTCTTCCGCCACTTCTTCATTCACATTATGAATCCGGCAAAGACGTATGATACGGTCTTCTTTGGAAGCCGAGATAAAAACATTGGCACAACGGGGATGTTCCCTTAAAATATAGTCAGCACAGCGCCCTACAAACACACAGGATTTTTCTGCCGCCAAACGACGGATAACGTCACTCTGTACCTTGAACAGTGCATCATTACTCAAACAATTGTTACAAGGCATGGCTCCCTCACTGATAAAGGGGAAACGCATACCAAATAATCCGCCGATAATTCCCTGCGAAGCTTTCTCGTCCGCCTTCTCAAAAAACTCTTTGCATAATCCGCTCTCCTCAGATGCCAGATTAATCAGTTCTTTATCGTAAAAGTCAATGCCCAGACGAGCAGCCAGTTTCTCTCCTATTTCTTTTCCGCCGCTACCTAGTTGGCGACCGATATTAATGACATAATTACCGTTCATAGTAAACTTAATTTTATGGTTGTGTAGCAAACATACGACTTTTTTCTAAAACTCACATCATCAAACGAAAGTTATATTTAAAAGTGACGATGAAATATCCCTTTATTTCCTGCGTACGATACTCATAAAAGCCATCAGAAGTAGCCATACGCCCATAACTTTTTTTCTTTCCCAGAATATCCGCCCAATAAGCCGACAATTCCGCTTCCTTCTTCTTCAGGAAACGCCATGTAGCACCGGCATTCCACAATATTTCATCATCTTCCCCTTTCTGAATATTCGTTCCGCTACGAAGATTATACGTAGCATCTGTGCGCAACTGCAACCCGAAAGGAAAATCAACATAACCATTCAGACCGAAATTATAATAACGCGTATAGGTATCATTATCGTTCAAAGAATTAAGCGAGTATTGGTAATTCCAGGAAGTAGATAAGTCAATGCCTCCCCAAGAAGGTTGATAAGACGCCTGTGCCTCACAATTCAATCCGGTATCACGGGTTGTACTCTTTTCCGGCTGTAAGCTTTTATCTTCATTAATCATACCTACACGGTTACTATGATTACCGGACATATCCAATCTTAAAGAGAAATGTCCAAAACGTTTCCACCAGCTAGCCCCTCCGGACAAATTCCAATTACCGTTTATATTGACCGGATACGTTTCGCGTCCACCGGTCTGCACGTCATATATCATGACTTGTGTAACACTGTTTTGCTCCACCTGTCCGCCTAGGTTTGCAGATATACCTTTAGGTGAGTTCTGAAAATTCAGACGTATATTATGACTAAACATCTGCTTCAAGTCAGGATTTCCACGGGTGATATACAGCGGATTGCTATTATCCGTCAACGGCATCAAATCCGACAAAGAAGGCTGCCGGGTATTACCGTTATAATTCAGGCTGACACGCATCTCTTTCTTCCGCCAACTCATCCATATCATAGGTTGGAAATCAATCATATTCATGGCAGTATCCGCATAAAGTTTCCCTACTTTCCGGTCAATGGTACGCCTTTGCGGCGTAACCCCCAGTGATGCGTTAAACATCCATGTGTCATCCGAATAGTTGACTCCTACATTCAGGTCGTGCCCATTACTGCGGCTGTGGCTACGGTTGCTCAAACTATCTACATACCCCGCCTCGTAACCGGAAGGTAACTCACCGTAAATATCCGAACTCGCCAAGGAAGACAATTCATAAGTATCGCGGTTACTCCGTTCATACCGGGTACTCCAGTTATATGCCACCCGCAGACGTACCTTCTTTCCGACAGGTTGAGTAAACGAAAGTCCCACCCTCCAGGAATTATTGCGCTGGGGTGACTTCAAATACTGGTTACGATAAAGTACCGAGTCATTCCCATTCTTATCCTTCAAGCGAAAATAGGTAGTCTCGGAAAGAGAGAAACTTTCATTATTTCCCCACGAATCGGAATTCTGAATATTCAGTCCCAGAGTTGTTCCTTTTTCGTTCAGGCGTCTCATCACTCCCATTGCCCAATGGTAGCGGTGGGATTCATTTTCCGACCGTGACCGATTCTCACTACGGTTCACCTTTATATCCCGGGGAACAGACTCAAAATCACTGAACAAGTTCTCATGGTTTACGCCGGGAGGAGCGTCAAAAGAAGCACTCTGACTGTTACTTTCATTTTGATTGGGAGTATACCCGAAATTTCCACTGAAGTTGACACGCGTGCTTTTATCTACTTTCCACTCTCCCATCAAGCTGGAATTGACCGACCGCCCTTTAGAGTTTCCTTCGTTGGCAGAGGCCGAATATTGGTTGCCACCAGTCAAATACTGCTCCTGATACATAGAAGATATATTCCCGTTCCTGTTAAGATTATAATTCACATGGCCATTCAAAGAAAACTTTCCACCAAATTTATGTGCCATATTCAATCCCAGCGAATTATTGATATTATCTTTGTATGTACTGTTCTGATATCTATTAGTAGAACGGGCTATAAAAGACAGGTTTTCCCCATTCTTACGGAAATAATTCACTTGTGCCTCCAGATCCTTCTTCTTATTATTGCCATACCCTACCGTCGCATTTGTCAGCCAAGTCTTATTCAGTTCATCCTTGGTTTGCAAGTCAAGCACATATTTCTTTTCTCCCGAACTGATTCCCGTAAATTCTTCCTCTTTTGATTTCTTGTCGTACACCTTTAACTTGCTAATCAAGTTTGCCGGCAGATTCTCAAGCGCGGTCTTTTTATCTCCTGAAAAGAAAGACTCCCCATTTACATTAATTTCGCTGATAGGCTGACCGTTGTAAGTCAATGAATGGTCTTTTTTGTTATACACCAGTCCGGGAATACGTTTCACCAAGTCTTCCAGATAAGCTCCTTCGGGAGTTTTGTAGGCAGAAGCATTGATAACAGTCGTATCTCCTTCCATAACCACTTCCCTCAATTTTCCGGTCACTACCACCTCATCAATCTGAAGGTCATCATCCTTCAGTACGATAGTGCCCGCATTTATAGATACGGAATCTCCCAATGCACGGTAGAAAGACTGCATTCCCATAAATGAAACCTTCAACAGATATTCTTTCTTTTTCTGTGGCTGATAAGTTAGAGTAAATCGACCGTTTTTGTCACTTGCCGTACCTTTTACAAAAGCAGAGTCCATCTTTTCCAAGACGACAATACTGGCAGAAGGCAAAGATTGTTTCCTTTCACTTCCGGTTTCCAGCATTTGTACCCTTCCCCTGACAGTCCTCACCTGTTGCGCATACACTGTTGTATGCATACAAAATAACAGTAAAAGTAATCCGCCCAGTCTGCAAATTTTCATGTCAATAGCAGTATAAGTCTATATTTTAGTTTGAGTCTTAGTAAACAATGTAAAATTAAGGAGTTTCTTTAGAAAGCTTACTATTTTATTCATTTTATTAAAACAAATTACATTCCAATCACACAAGGTCACAATATAAACTAACAAAAAGACTTCCTCCACATATAAAAATATACTCTTTGAGAAGAATATCCTTTTTATAGAGGAAGAAGTCTCCCTATCAACAAAAACTATCAATTAGAAACTCATGATCACTTAAAATTCTCCGTAAAGAAAACTCCTGCCGGAAAACTATTCTTATTTTTTATATCAAACTGTAAAGCCGGTGTTTTATTGAAATCAAAAATAGCAATATCATTGGTTTTATAATCTGCATATCCTTTCAGAGTGGCAAAATAAACTTCCCCGCTCACCGGATCAACTCCCAAACTGTTATAATAAATCCCTGCATCCTCCACATACTCTTTTATATCAGCAACTTCTTCCGTCTCATTCTGAGAAAAAATATGCCGATATAGCTTAAAGCCGGCATTACTGAAATAGATAATATCATCTTTAGCAGAAAAAGCAGGGGCAACTCCCCACCCGGCACCAATACTGACATTCAAAGTATGAGAATCAATAGTCTTATAATCAACCGGACTGACTTTTATAATACTCGCAGGCTTTGTACATGAAACCCACAAATTTCCATCATATGTTTTAGCAACACCGGATAAAGCGCTTTCAAAAGAAATAGTATGTATAACAGTCCCGTTTTGAATAACAAAAAGTTGCTTATTGCCCATCACAAAAGCTTTGTCTCCAACCACAGCCATACGATTTTTCAAAGCGCCTTTCGTCCCCTCAACAAAAGTCAGAACTTCGGTGGAAGTATCCAGCATATAAACTCCATTATTATCACGAATATAAAGATTCTCTCCGACTACAGCCAAATTGGACGGCCAGGACAAAGTAGTATTATCATAAACCTTTTCTTTCTCCAAACTAGTAGCATTCGCAATAGTCAGCAGCCCTTCACCACCATTTTTGGCTCCATTTTGAGAAAGTATATACATCTTATTATCACTGATAAACAGGTCTTGACAGACATTACCAAGCAAAGTTTGATTTACCCGATAATATGCACTATCTACCGCTATGCCTTTTGAATCCACAAAAGTCAAAGTTCCGGTTTCATTCCCCATATTTCCTTCATTCAAAATAAAGGCACCTTTGCCAAACCGCCCTTCCACCTTGGCTATCATAGTCGTTTGAAGGTTTTCTCCCTTATCATCCGATACCGCCAGTCCTATAACATACTCTCCAGTCTTAGGCTGTGAAAACTTATATGTTGAAGCGGTTGAAACTTCCTTTCCGTCTACTGTCCACAAATATCTCATCGCCCCAGACAGATTTTCAATCCGGGCATCCAGATACAATGTATCTAACTGCGCAATCACATTACTTTCCGATTCACTCCCGATCCATACAGATGAGTTCAAATTTTCCTCCTCATCACATGCTGTAAAAAACAGCCCCAAGGCAACAACTACCAATACAAAATACCTTTTCATTTCAAATTCTTATTATCAATTATTTCTTAACTTATTTGCGGGTATCGATATCAACTCCTAAAACATGCAAATCCTCAACCCCTGATATCTCAGTGGAACATTCACCTAACCAACCATTTTCCTGATTGACACCGGTATATATCTTTATGAAATCAATTCCCGGCAAATGTACCTTCTGACCTTTTGAATTTACTGCCCAATCTATATCAATAGCAGACTCATCTTTAGTGTTCACCTCATTATCAGCATAACCATAACGGAATTTATACAAAACAAAATAATTACCTTGTCCACTTTCATCAACAGCATTTTGAGGTAAACAAGTCCCTTTAAATGTTATCTTATCTTCTTTTATCCATTCCGGAAAATAACACTGATTATGAAATGTATTTTTCACTTTATATCCCGAATTTCCCCGGTTATCTTCCCACCGGATATATTTCTCTCTTTCTTCCGAAGTTTCCGGTTCTTTTTCCGGACGATAATAAGTGATTTCATAGTTTCGATAAGTCTCCACATCATTTCCCGCAGCTACAGCCTTGTCATACCATAATTCCAGTGCAGCGTCTTCATGAGCACTACCGGCAATCTCATACCATTCGTCCTCATCCGGCATACCATTCTGATTTTTATCATAAGCTACCATGATCACTCCCGGCTCACAACTTCCTCCCTCCGGTGCATCAGAGTCCGGATTGGCCGCAGAATAAAAAGCATTGCCAAGTACCCGGAAATCGCGTTTTCCGGTAACATTAGTTATTGTATGGTCAAAACCTACTACGACATATCCTCCGAACCCTCCTAAAGAAATCATCCCCTTTTTATTGTTACCGATAGCTGCCAATACTTTTTCGTTCATAGCCTCTTGTGTGTATCCTTCGTCATATGCCGGCAACGCATTAGTAAATTGTCCCACGGCCGGAACAAAATCAAGAACTTTAGTGATATAAGCCGTTGCTCCTTCAGGAGCCGGTTCGATATTATCAAAAGTTACTGTGACCGTAAAAAGATAATCATAATGATTCTCACCTTGTGACGCACGTAAAATCAGTTCGTATTCTCCTACCTCCTCAAACATATACTCCAAATCTTTTGTCCGGGCAATTTCACTGCCGTCCAGCAACCATAAATAAGAGATCCCTTCATCCGACTCACTTTCAACCCGTACCTTCAACAGTTGATCAACAACAACCGCAAAGCCACCCTCCGGTTGCGACACACGGATGTCTTCCTTTTTCAGTAGGTAAGGCTCCGAAGCATCTTCTCCATCATTACATCCTGTGAATACAGTTCCTACAAACAAAGAAACTGCAATGACTAATGCTAGTCTTAAAATTTTCCTGTCCATTTTTATTCATTATTAGTTATTGAAATGTTTTCGTTGTAAAAGCAAAATGAGCCGGTATATCCCCCGCCCTGACTTTCCATCTTTTCTTTCCTTCAGGACTGAAACAGTAGAGATAACCGGGTACAACATAACTTTTTGCATCCGTTACAAATATTTCTTTGGTCTCGGGATTTACAGCTATCCCATACGGAATTGTTATTTCTGTTTCAGTTCCATCAGTAATAAAATTGCGGGATACTATTTTATTTTGTTTCACGTCATAGAGGGCGTAAGTAATAGTATTACTTTCCGTCACATAACTCCATTCTACACTTGTCATGTAAATCGAATCTCCACTCAAACACATTTCACTGGCAGCAATTCCCAAATTTCCTGTCACACGATCTGTCTGAGTATCTATAATAAAAACATCCGATCCCGTTCCATAATAATCTCCTCTCGAACTCACATATATACGGCCGTATCTATCCAGTTTCATACGGTGAAGATTTATAGCTACATCAATTGTTTTAATAACTTGAAAAGTCTTCAAGTCAATCACCGATACCGTCCGGTCATAGTCCGGAAAACGATAACCGCCGGAATTGGCAACATAAAGTTTTCCATCTTTTATTACCATTTCTTCCGGTTGATAGCCGACTACCACTTCACGGGTTACAGCCAAACTTGTCGTATCCACTTCAACCACTTTTCCCGGACGCGCATTGGGATCTATTCCGACAGGGCCTGCATAAGAACTTACATAAGCCTTTCCATCATTAAAAGTGATATACCGGCAATTTGTCACATTTATTTGCCCCAGATGTTGTGCCGTTTCCACATCCATCACCTCTATAAAATTCGAGCAATTGATTACGGCATACAGCTTATCTCCATAAATCTGCAAATCATTTCCAACATCCCCCAGTTCTTTCACTACGGACGGATTCCGCTCGGCATAAATATTACGATGATACTTACCGGTAGTGCTGTCATAAAAATCAAGCGTACACTTATTACTTCCCATATTTCCTTCATTGAGAAGATACATTCCTTTAATACTGACGCCCCCTAAAGGATCCTTGCCAACATCTATCTCGTCAGAAGGTAGAACCGGAAGCTCGCCCCGACAAGCCAGTAAACAACAGCCTGTTAATATACCAAGCAAGACACGCGAAAGAATATTATTCACAATCATATCGTTAAGTTTAAAATGAATTTAAAGTTAGTTCCGGGCATCGGATAAGACCTCACCACCTCATATTGTTGATTAAAAATATTGTTTACTTCCAAGGTCAACTTGAAATCATACTTTCTCCAACTGAATTTCTTTGCCAAAGAAAAATCACTTGTATACCAAGGAAGACGATAATTCTCCGGAGTATTGGCCGAAACGTCATAGCGCTCTCCCGTATATATAAAGCTATAATTCAATTCCCACGATTTATATCCGGCATTTAATATAGCCGAGCCACTATGCCAGGGGATATACGATATTTGTCCCCCATACGTATCTTTATCCGACTTATCTGTAAAATCCTGTGCTTTCTGATACGTATATGATAACCGGCTGTCAAATACCCAATCGTTACCAAACTTCCAAAGTCCTTGCAAAACGACATCCACTCCTTTTATTTTAACAAGTCCCATATTAATCATTGTCCAACGAAAGAAATTATTGGTAGGAGTAGCTATTATTTTATTTTCCACCTCATTATAATACGCATCCAATTGCACATTCAGTGCTTGCAGCCAGGTTCCGGAAGATAATTTCTGATAAGTGAATCCTAGGTTATACTGATTAGTATACTCAGGTTTCAGCTTTATATTCCCTATAAATGTATAATACAAATCGTTCAAAGTCGGCATACGAAATATCCGTTTGTAAAAAGCACGCAGACTTAAATCAATATTCTTGAAAGGTTTATAGGAAGTGATAACGGTAGGAGTAAATTCCATTTTATTCCCGGCCGAAGTAGTATCTGAAGCAACGTTCTCATTTACAAAAGTTCCCAAGACACTGGCCTGCAACTTAAAACGCTCAAAATGTAAAGAGGTAGCTGCCGCTACCAGCGCCGTATTTCTCCGGGGATAAGGAAAATCTGTCAAATTAGCGTTCAGCTTATTCCATTGGTAGTCCGCTGAAATATTTATATCCCAAAAAGGAAAAAGAGTAACCCTGTTAGCCATTGACAAGTAAACTTCCTGTTGGCGATATGTATTATTTACATACATGGTAGCCTCCTCCTTTTGGGGATCTGCCAGATAATGCAGATAATCATACGCGTATTTGGCATTCAACAACAGACTGTACACATCACCGAAATCTTTTTTGAAAGAAGATTGGAAAAAGAAATTTGTATCCCATTGGCGATCCTCATGTGAGAAACGATTCCGCACAACAGCACCGGGATATCCACGTTCTGAATTATAAAAATAAGCTTTCGTACGCCAGTAACCACTTTTGATCTTGCCATATAAGCCGCCCTCAGCACGCAATGCATTGACATCCCCATTACGGCGTACTGCCGTAGTATCATATCCTCCATCCACCGCATAAGTAAATTTATACTTTCCGGTTGTATACATATATTCAGTACTAAGTGACGCACTCACATTCTCACTCAGTTTCTGTTCCCAAAGCAAAGAAGGATTGACAACTCCGAAAGAGCCCGTCTTAAAAGTCGCTTTCACATGATAAGCCCTATACTCCCGAAAAACGGGTGTTCTCGACTGGAGATAAATAGAACCTGCAGAACCAAAATCTTTCGCCGGTTGGAAAATGGCACTTTTCTGACCATTATATAAAGTGACAGCTTCCATATTATCCAAAGAGAAACGTCCCAAATCAATCACTCCATTCTGCGCATTACCCAGTTCAATACCGTCATAAAACACTCCCACATGATTCGTTCCCATACTTCGGATATTAACGGTCTTCAGCCCGCCTATTCCACCATAATCTTTTATTTGTACTCCGGAAAAATAACGTATAGCGTCCGCTACCGAATGTGTAGCCAGTTTCTCCAACTTATCCCCTGATAAAGATTGCACCGGAATTACCTCCTTATTAATTCTGGCAGTAACCACTACTTCATTAAGATGATGCAAACTGTCCAGTTTGCTTTGTGCTGACAACAATAAAGCCATACTCAAAAAGCATCCTATCCCCAATACCCTAAAATAAATCTGCCCGAACATAATCCTCCTGTTTATTAATTAAAATAATAAACTTTCATAGGGTTACAGTGAGGATGCAATTTTCCATACACTCAAACATACACACGTGCTTCTCCCCGCATAATGGAACACTCAAAAAGGCATATTCCTCCTTCCTGAAACTTCACATCACCAATCAAAGATGTATTTTGAATAAAAAACTGCACTCTTCAAACTCTAATCCCGGAAAGTTTCAAGAATTCAATTTTGGCAGGTCTTCTGACTTACTCCATTTTCCTAACGCCCTTCCCATTCCTCCAAAGCGGAACAGTGGATTTGAGTATTGTAGGAAAACTTTTGGCGGAGCTTACAGCAGCGGGTCTGTTCAGGATTTACACCTGATTCCCTTTTCACCACTCTTTCCGTAGAATCGGAAAAGTGACACCAAAATTTCTGGGGACAAAGATACACAAATAGGAACAAATCGAAAGAAAAATCCAACTAAAATAAAAACAAACTAATAATTAAGTCCTATCTTTGCCGTTCGAAAGGACCCACTATTATTTTTTTCTAATTAAACATCTTATAAAAGTGAAATCTCCTGCTCCGACTATCACGTTACTTTGCCTGCTCTTTTTGGCAAGCTGTATCACCCGTAATAATACATCTCTGGAAGCATTCAACCAAGATGTATATACCCCTGAATACGCTTCGGGATTTAAAATCCTGGGTGCTGAGAACGCTGCCAGTACGCTTATACAGATTACCAACCCGTGGCAAGGCGCCAACGACGTAACAATGTCTTATTTTGTTACACGCAACGGCGAGCAAGCGCCTGCCGGATTCAACGGTCCCGTCATCCCTGCCGGAGCCAAACAGATTGTATGCATGTCTTCTTCCTATGTTGCCATGCTCGATGAACTGGGAGAAGTCAACCGGATTGTCGGAGTTTCGGGCATTGATTATATCGCCAATCCCTACATCCTTGCCCACAAAGATTCAATCAAGGATATGGGTCCTGAAATGAACTACGAACTGCTGATTGGATTAAAGCCCGACGTAGTCTTGCTCTATGGCATAGGTGACGCCCAAACCGCTGTAACGGACAAACTGAAAGAACTTTCCATACCTTATCTATATATGGGGGAATATCTGGAAGAATCACCGCTCGGCAAAGCCGAATGGATGATTGTCCTTTCCGAACTGACAGACAAACGGGAAAAGGGAATAGAAATATTCCGGGAAATTCCCCAACGTTATTACGCACTGAAAGCCCTCACGGATTCCGTCAGCCAGCGTCCTACCGTTATGTTCAACACTCCATGGAACGACAGTTGGGTAATGCCTTCCACCCAAAGTTATATGGCACGACTGATTGCCGATGCAGGCGCAGAGTACATTTATAAAGAAAACAGTTCCAACAGTTCAACCCCAATCGGACTGGAAACAGCCTATGGCCTGATACAAAAAGCCGATTACTGGATTAATGTCGGTTCGGCAACTACACTTGAGGAGCTGAAAGCTGTCAACCCTAAATTCGCAGACGCAAAAGCCGTGAACGAAAAGACTGTTTATAACAACAACTTACGGTTGACGCCGACAGGCGGAAACGATTATTGGGAATCGGCAGTTGTCCGTCCCGATGTTGTGTTACGCGACTTGATTCATATTTTTCATCCGGAGCTTGTATCCGATTCACTTTATTATTACAGGCGTCTGGAATGAAACAACCCCGCAAACATACTGCACTTTTATTTATCGCGCTAGGCATAATCGCCCTGCTATTGCTAGTCATAGATATGGCAACCGGAGACACGTATATCCCTGTCTCCAAGGTATGGGCTGTGCTCACCGGAGGCGAATGTGATGAAATGACACGCAACATTCTTCTTTCTATCCGGTTCATACGGGTAATAGTGGCGGCACTGATAGGCGTGGCACTCTCCGTAAGCGGTTTGCAGATGCAGACAGTTTTCCAAAATCCATTGGCGGATCCCTATTTGCTGGGAGTAAGTTCCGGTGCAGGATTAGGGGTTGCCTTGTTTATATTGGGAGCTCCACTGCTCGGCTGGTCTGAATTTCCACTGCTCCAGTCATTGGGCATCGTCGGTTCCAGTTGGATAGGAACGGCTGTCATTTTACTGGGAGTAGCCGTTATCAGCCGGAAAGTAAAAAATATCCTCGGTGTATTGATTATGGGAGTCATGATAGGTTATGTGGCAGGCGCCATTATCCAGATACTGCAATATCTGAGTTCTGCCGAACAATTAAAAATGTTCACGCTTTGGTCAATGGGTTCTCTCGGACACATCACCACCACCCAACTGGGAATCATGACACCGATGTTATGCCTGGGACTGCTCATTTCCATAGTCTGCATCAAACCTTTGAACCTGTTGCTTCTTGGAGAAAACTATGCACGGACAATGGGAATGAATATCAAACGTTCACGTACACTCATCTTCATCTCCACCGCGCTGATGTTCATGTACTACACTTGGGTAATCATTCAGAATATGGGCAAAAAGCCGAAGAAGACTCAGCCCCCCGTGGACGACGGTTTCGACCGGCTCAGATAAAGAAATTCCGTGGATTAATCCACGGAATTTTTATTTATTCTCTCAACAAGCTGCGAATTTTTACGCCTGCATCTCGTCATCGGGTTCGTTTTCGACGGCGGCGATATGGCCGGTGCGGTTCATTTCGCTCTCCTTTTTCCACAGGAAGCTCAGCTTCAACTCCTGCCCCGCCGCGATCCTGAGGAAATTCTCCCGGTGCTTATAGAACATGAACGGCGACGG
>OLQM01003406.1_pt1 | contig 13761 bp, 10 predicted proteins | sample 1673161 | NCBI WGS metagenome assembly OLQM01 (sample SAMEA3136761, study PRJEB25190) | human gut metagenome | reverse complement strand
CGAGAGAACCCCGCAAACCAGGAGAATTCAGATCCAGAGATGACAAGCCAAGGGAATTCAGACCAAGAGACAGTAAACCCCGGGAGTTTGGTTCGAGAGAAGACAGGCCCAGAGGGGAATTCAAGCCAAGGGAATTCCGCAAGGATGGAGACAGGGAAAGAAAACCGTTTGACAGAGAACGTCGTCCGGGAGGAAACGGGGAGTTCAAGCCGAAAAGGGAGTTTAAACCAAGAAAGCGGGAAGAGGGAGAGTAAGTTGCTGAAAGACAGTTTGAGGTGCCAAATTGTCACCTCAAACAAAGGAGGTGTTAGATACTCTGCCTTTGCCAAGCTGAGTGCCGCCGTACAAGTGAAAAGTACACCAATGGGCAGAATAGAAGTGAAAGGTTTTAGAAAAGAGAATGACTAACAAAAGACTATGAACATGAAGATAATCAGTAAATGGATGGGAGTGATATTATTGGCATCATCCGCTCTCTTCACAACGAACGTTATGGCACAAGATTTAAAGAAACCGACGCTGGAAGACCTGATCCCCGGCGGAGAAACCTATCGCTTTGCAAAAAGCCTGTACGGACTGCAATGGTGGGGAGACACGTGCATCAAGCCCGAAATAGACTCTTTGTTTGCAGTGAACCCTAAAACAGGAAAGGAAACCCTACTCCTGACGCGTGAGAGAATCAACCAGGCACTGGAACAGGAAAAACTGGGTAAACTGAGTCATTTATATCAGGTGAGCCTGCCTTGGGCTGAAAAGACTCAGTTGCTTATCACTCTGCCCGGTAATTATATCGTTTACGACTGGAAAGCGGATAAGATCATCAGCAAACAAGCCTTGCCAGAAAAGGCAGCCAATGAGGATTATAATACCGTAAGCGGCCATATTGCTTACACTCTGAATAATAATCTTTATGTTAACGATCGCGCCGTAACCAACGAACCGGAAGGGATCGTATGCGGACAAAGCGTACACCGTAACGAGTTCGGCATCAGCAAAGGAACTTACTGGAGTCCGAAAGGTGACTTGCTCGCCTTCTACCGCATGGATGAAAGCATGGTAACACAATATCCGTTAGTGGACATCACCGCACGGGTGGGCGAATTGAACAATGTACGTTACCCGATGGCAGGTATGACGAGCCACAAAGTAACTGTAGGCATCTACAATCCCGAAACGCAGAAGACAATTTATCTGAATGCAGGTGATCCTACCGACCGTTACTTCACCAATATAAGTTGGGCACTGGATGCCAAAAGCCTTTATCTCATAGAGCTGAACCGTGATCAGAACCATGCCAAGCTATGCCAGTACAGCGTAGAAACAGGCGAACTGATAGGAACTCTTTTTGAAGAGACACATCCCAAATACGTAGAACCCCAGCATCCCATCGTATTCCTGCCGTGGGACAACAGCAAGTTTATCTACCAAAGCCAACGCGACGGCTTCAACCACCTGTACCTCTATGGCACAGACGGTAAACTGGTCAAGCAACTGACTTCCGGCAACTGGCTTGTGCAAGATGTACTTGGCTTCAACAGTGGAAAGAAAGAAATCATCATAGCTTCCACGGAATATTCCCCGTTGCAAAGCAACCTCTTCAAAGTAAGCATAGCAACAGGCAAACGTAGCCCGCTAGGCACACCGGAAGGTATACACCACGGCACACTGAGTGCAAGCGGCAGTTACCTCATAGATACCTATTCCAGCCCTGAAGTGCCACGCAGCATCAACCTTATCGCCACACAAACCGGGAAAAGCATCAATCTGCTGACAGCAGAAGATCCATTCAAGGACTTCACCATGCCGAGCATCGAAGTAGGCACCATCAAAGCTGCCGACGGTATGACTGATCTTTACTATCGTCTCATAAAACCTGCGGACTTTGATCCGAATAAGAAATACCCCACCATTGTCTATGTATACGGTGGACCGCACGCCCAAATGGTCACCGGCGGTTGGCAGAACGGTGCACGTGGCTGGGATATCTACATGGCCAACAAAGGTTATATCATGTTCAGCCTCGACAACCGTGGAAGTGACAACCGCGGACTGGAATTTGAAAATGCTACTTTCCGACATCTTGGCATTGAAGAAGGAAAAGACCAAGTGAAAGGTGTGGAATTCCTGAAAAGTCTGCCTTATGTAGATGGCAACCGCATCGGTGTGCACGGCTGGAGTTTCGGTGGTCACATGACTACGGCATTGCTGCTCCGCTATCCCGAGATATTCAAGGTAGGCGTTGCAGGTGGTCCGGTCATCGACTGGGGATATTATGAAATCATGTACGGAGAACGCTATATGGATACCCCACAGAGTAATCCGGAAGGGTACAAAGAGTGCAACCTGAAAAACCTTGCCGGCAATCTGAAAGGACATCTGCTATTGATCCATGATGATCATGACGATACTTGTGTACCTCAACATACACTTTCGTTCATAAAGGCTTGTGTGGATGCACGCACATATCCGGACCTGTTTATCTATCCCACACATAAGCACAATGTCAGGGGACGTGACCGGGTACATCTGCATGAAAAGATAACCCGTTATTTTGAAGAACATCTTTGATGTACAATTTACCATTTACAATGTACAATTTAGTGCATGAGTAAAATGGTAAAGCACAGAAGAAGAGAAAGAAATGTAAATTGTTAATTGTACTTTGTAAATTGTAAATTGTAAATGAAACCATGAAAGTATTATTATTAGGAAGTGGTGGCCGCGAGCATGCCCTGGCATGGAAAATAGCCCAAAGCCCGAAAGTAGAGAAACTTTTTATCGCCCCCGGTAATGCCGGCACCAGTGCGGTAGGTGAGAACGTATCCATCAAGGCAACCGATTTCCCTGCCTTGAAAGCCTTCGCTTTAGAACAAAAGATAGACATGATCGTGGTAGGTCCCGAAGATCCGCTGGTAGAAGGTATCTACGACAGCTTTACCGGAGATGCCTCCACCCAACATATTGCCATCATCGGCCCTACAGCTAAAGGTGCGCAACTGGAAGGCAGCAAAGAGTTCGCCAAAGGCTTCATGGAACGTCACGGTATTCCCACCGCCCGTTACAAAAGCATCACTGCTGCTAATCTGGACGAAGGCCTTGCTTTCCTCGAAACCCTCGAAGCTCCCTACGTGCTGAAAGCCGACGGTTTATGCGCCGGAAAAGGTGTGCTCATTCTCCCTACACTGGAAGAAGCCAAGCGGGAACTGGAAGAAATGCTGGGCGGTATGTTTGGCCAGGCCAGCGCCACAGTTGTTATCGAAGAATTCCTCAGCGGTATAGAGTGCTCCGTATTTGTGCTGACAGACAGTAAGAACTATAAGGTTTTGCCTGTTGCCAAAGATTACAAACGCATCGGTGAAGGCGATAAAGGCCTGAATACCGGTGGCATGGGAAGTGTAACTCCTGTTCCCTTTGCCGATGAGGTATTTATGGAAAAGGTACGTACCCGCATCATCGAACCTACCATCCGCGGATTGCAGGAAGAAAACATCCTTTACAAAGGCTTCATCTTCCTCGGCCTGATCCGTGTGAAAGGTGAACCAATGGTGATAGAATACAACGTCCGTATGGGCGATCCGGAAACAGAAAGCGTCATGTTGCGTATACAAAGCGACTTTGTAGAACTTCTGGAAGGTGTACGCGATGTCAACCTCGACACCAAGACATTGGTGATGGACCCACGGACAGCCGCCTGTGTCATGCTTGTCAGCGGTGGATACCCCGAAGCTTACGAAAAGGGCAAAGTGATGACCGGGTTTGAAGCAGCCACGGACAGCATCCTCTTCCATGCCGGAACCGCAATGAAAGACGGACAAGTGGTAACGAACGGCGGACGCGTGATTGCCGTATGTTCGTATGGTGAAACCAAGGAGGAAGCCCTTGCCAAAAGTTATAAAGTAGCGGATATGATCCACTTCGACAAGAAGTATTTCCGCCGCGACATCGGGTTCGATCTCTAATCACCCCATCACCTTTATTATAATGATACGAAGTAAACGATTACAGAACCGGATTACAGCGGGGCGCTTCACCCTCCCCGCTGCTGTCTTTCTATCACTGTTCTGTTGGGTACTGACTTCCATCTTATTACCCGAGATTCCAGTGATGAAAAGCAATTACCCATTGTGGGAAACCATCTACAACGATTGGATTCCGACATGGGCAAGTGCGCCCCTAAGCTTTCTGCTTTACGGTATAATCGGCTACTTCCTGATAGAGCTGAACAACACCTTCGCCATTATCCGTATGCGGGCATCCGTGCAGACAGCCATTTACTTTCTGCTGATATCTGTCTGCCCTGCCATGCACCAATTATATGCCGGAGACATTGCCTCGACAGCATTTCTGATATCTTTGTTCTTCCTGTTCAAGGGCTATCAACATCCACATCCGGCGGGCATCCTATTCTACTCGTTCCTGTTTATCGGGGCGGGCAGTCTGTTCTTCCCGCAACTGACATTGTTCATTCCCATTTTCTGGATCGGTGCATACAGTTTCCAGGCACTCACTCCTAAGAGCTTTTTCGGAGGTCTGATCGGCTGGACGCTCCCCTATTGGTTCCTGTTTGGACATGCCTACTTCTATGGTGAAATAGAATTATTCTATCAGCCATTCATCGAACTGGTGACGTTCCATCCCATTACTTTATGGAACTTCCCATTATGGGAAATCGCTACATTGGGCTATTTGTTCCTGTTGTTCATAGTAAGCTCCGTTCACTGCCTGGTGGCAGGTTACGAAGATAAGATACGTACCCGCAGTTATCTGCATTTCCTTATTTTCCTGACGTTCTGCATCTTCGTCTATATCCTGTTGCAACCGGCACAAACGTTTCACCTCCTGCCCTTGCTGCTGATAGGCGTCAGCATCCTGACAGGACATTTCGTGGTACTGACGAACAGTCGGGCTTCTAATGTGTTTTTCATTTGTGCCCTTGCCGGGCTTATACTCTTATTCGGATTTAACGTATGGATGCTTTTGTAGACTCATTGGTTCAACTCCTGATAGACTGGGGCTATCTCGGTTTATTTATCTCCGCCTTACTGGCAGGAAGCATCGTTCCGTTCAGTTCGGAACTGGTGATGATAGCACTGGTAAAGGTAGGGCTCAGTCCGGTGATGTGTGTACTCTTCGCCACGTTGGGTAATACGATTGGCGGTATGACGTGCTACTACATGGGGCGTCTGGGTAACGTAGTCTGGATAGAAAAATATTTCAAAGTAAAAAAAGAAAAAGTAGACAAGATGCAGACTTTCCTTCAAGGTAAAGGAGCATTGATGGGCTTTTTCGCATTCCTGCCCTTCGTGGGCGAAGTAATTGCCATTGCACTGGGTTTCATGCGCAGCAATGTATGGCTGACTACTTCGTCCATGTTTGCCGGAAAGCTGATACGGTATGCCGTGATGCTGCTGGCATTGCAGGGAGTAATATCTATGTTTTAAGTTATGAAACGAATTATAGAACGTACGGAAGATGGAAGCGCAACGCTCTTTGTGCCCGAACTGGATGAACATTATCATTCGGTGAAAGGGGCGCGTACAGAGTCGCAGCATATCTTTATCAACATGGGGCTGAAAGCCTCTGCCGCACCGCAACCGCACGTTCTTGAGATAGGCTTCGGCACCGGACTGAATGCCTTGCTCACACTGGAAGCTGCCGAACAGGATGCGCGTCCCGTACATTATACCGGTATCGAGCTCTATCCCCTTGCCTGGGAAGAAGTCGATGCACTAGGATATAGCAATAACCCGCTGTTCAAGCAGCTGCACACCGCCCCGTGGGAAGAAGACGTAAAAATATCCCCGCACTTCACCCTGCGGAAGATAAAGATGGATGCGATTAGTGATAAGTGGTTATCACTAAATCCTGATCTCGTTTACTTCGATGCTTTCGCCCCTGAAAAGCAACCAGAAATGTGGAACGAGCAATTATTTCGCTCTCTTTACGTTTATATGAATACAGGGGGAATATTGACGACGTATTGCGCCAAAGGTGTCATCCGCCGTATGTTGCAAGCTGTGGGCTTCCGTGTGGAGCGCCTTCCGGGACCTCCGGGAGGAAAGCGGGAGATACTGAGGGCAACGAAAGAGAAACCATAAAGAGTAATCAATTATAAAAACCATAAATATAATAATGAAACGAACATTCCTGTACATCCTCGCTGCCTTGCTCGCCGCATCCTGCAAGAACAGCAGCGTCCAAAATAATAAGAGTGAAGGCGATAAGCCCGTCATCACTGTCACTATTGAGCCATTACGCTATTTCACCGAAGCCATTGCAGGCGATAACTTCAACGTTATCAGCATGGTTCCCAAAGGAAGTAGCCCGGAAACCTACGACCCTACCCCCCAGCAACTCGTAGATCTTGCCAAGAGCAAAGCCTACTTCCGGATCGGCTACATCGGTTTTGAACAAACCTGGATGGACAAGCTGACGGATAACGCTCCGCACCTGCAATTCTTCGATACTTCCCGCGGCATCGACCTGATTTATGATTCCTCACACGCCCACCATCATCACGATGCCGATGAACCTCACGCCCACGATTCCATCCAAGACGATGAGCATCAGCATCTTTTGGGTGTAGAACCACACGTTTGGAGTTCTGCCTATAATGCACAGATTATTGCCGGAAATATCGTAAATGCACTGTGCGCCATCGACAAAGGCAATGAAGAAGTCTATATGGAGCGTTACAAAAGTCTCTGCAACCAGATTGAACATACCGATAGCCTTATTTGTCACATGCTGTCGGCTCCCAATGCGGACCGTGCTTTCATGATTTATCATCCGGCATTATCTTACTTTGCCCGCGACTACGGTCTGCATCAGATTTCCATCGAAGAAAATGGTAAAGAGCCTTCTCCCTCCCACCTCAAGAATCTGATAGACACTTGTAAAAAGGAGAAAGTCCGTGTTATCTTCGTACAACCTGAATTTGACCGTCGCAATGCAGAGATTATTGCCAAACAGACGGGAACGAAGGTAATCCCTATCAATCCGCTTTCTTACGATTGGGAAGAAGAAATGTTGAACATTGCCAAGGAATTGGTCGTTAAGAACTAAAGACATCGTCAAGCAGTAAACAAATGGGTACGCCTCTTATTGAAATAAAGAATCTCAGTGCCGGCTATGACAGCCGCACGGTATTACGCAACATAAACCTCACCGTTTACGACCGGGACTTTCTGGGCATCATCGGCCCTAATGGCGGCGGAAAAACAACTCTCATCAAATGTATACTTGGTCTGTTGAAACCTACTGGAGGGGAAATTCTTTATAGAGGTGGACGAGCACTCAAAATGGGATATCTGCCACAATACAACAGTATAGATCGTAAGTTTCCTATTACAGTGGAAGAAGTAATCCTTTCCGGACTCAGCTCGCAAAAGTCACTTATTTCACGCTTCACCGCAGCACATCGGGAGAAAGCCCACCAAGTGATTGCCCGCATGGGATTGGAAGGATTGGAAGAACGTGCCATCGGTGCACTAAGCGGCGGACAATTGCAACGTGCTTTGCTGGGGCGTGCCATCATCTCCGATCCTCAACTCGTTGTCCTAGACGAACCCAGTACCTATATCGACAAGCGTTTCGAAGCCCGCCTTTACGAACTATTGGCAGAGATTAACCACGACTGCGCCATCATTCTTGTCAGCCATGATATCGGCACAGTACTGCAACAAGTGAAGTCCATCGCCTGTGTGAATGAAACACTGGATTATCATCCCGACACGGGGATAAGTGAGGAATGGTTGGAACGGAACTTCAACTGTCCGATAGAGTTATTAGGGCACGGAGCACTGCCCCATCGCATATTGGCAGAGCATAAACATGGCGACGAATGTGGATGCTGTAATTGCGAACATTAAACATCAAAGCTATAATATTTGAAACTTTTCTCTACAAAAAATCAATGTATATCTTTTAACCTATCCTAATAAATATGCCTTACCTCCACGCATTTAGCAGTTAAATCACTATATTTGCGGCCGTATATACAAAAATACAGAGCTATAACTTAAAAACATAACGAATTCTTTCCGAATGAAACAGTACAGAACCGTAAACAACCTTGTGGGTTGGATTACTTTCCTCATTGCAGCTACGGTCTATTGCATGACTATTGAACCGACTGCAAGTTTTTGGGACTGCCCGGAGTTCATCACTACCGGCTACAAACTGGAAGTAGGACACCCGCCCGGAGCACCTTTCTTCATGCTGGTAGCCAACCTGTTCTCACAATTTGCCTCCGACCCGAGCACCGTTGCCAAAATGGTAAACTATATGAGTGCACTGATGAGTGGCGCTTGTATCCTGTTCCTGTTCTGGAGCATCACGCACCTGGTGCGCAAACTTGTTGTTACAGATGAGAATAATATTACCCGCGGACAACTGATTACCATCATGGGTAGCGGTCTGGTAGGCGCACTGGCATATACATTCAGTGACACCTTCTGGTTCAGTGCCGTCGAAGGTGAAGTTTACGCATTCTCTTCTCTTTTCACAGCCGTTGTATTCTGGCTGATACTGAAATGGGAGGATGTGGCGAACGAACCTCACAGCGACCGCTGGCTTATCCTCATCGCTTACCTGACGGGACTTAGTATCGGCGTACACTTGCTGAACTTGCTCTGCTTGCCTGCCATCGTACTGGTTTACTATTACAAGAAAGTGCCCAACGCAAATGCCAAGGGTTCATTACTGGCATTGCTCGCTTCGGGCATTCTGGTTGCCGCTGTACTTTATGGCATGGTACCGGGTATTGTAAAAGTAGGAGGCTGGTTCGAACTGTTCTTCGTGAATACACTGGGAATGTCCTTCAACAGCGGTGTAATGGTTTACATCATTGTATTGGCAGCTTCCATCATCTGGGGAGTATACGAAAGCTACACGGAAAAGAACAAGATGCGCATGTCCGTCTCCTTCGTACTGACAATTGCCTTGTTGGGTATTCCCTTCTACGGACACGGAACGAGCGCTGTTATTATAGGTATTATTGTTATCGCCTTCCTGTTCTTCTACCTCAGCCCGAAGATGCAGGCAAGTATGAAAGAGAAATACCGTGTTTCTGCGCGTACGCTCAACACCTCGCTGTTGTGTACCATGATGATTGTCATCGGATATTCTTCCTACGCCATTATCGTGATCCGCTCTACAGCCAACACCCCCATGGATCAGAACTCACCCGAAGACATCTTCACGCTGGGTGAATATCTGGGCCGTGAACAATACGGAACCCGCCCGTTATTCTACGGACAGGCATTCTCTTCCAAAGTAGCCCTCGATGTAAAAGATGGCTATTGCGAACCGCGTATCTCGTACAACGGAACCAAATTTATCCGCAAGGAAAAAGCCACTCCCGATGAAAAGGACAGCTATATTGAAATCCCCGGACGTATCGAATACGAATACGCGCAGAATATGCTTTTCCCGCGTATGTACAGCAGTCAGCACGCCAGGGAATATCAAGCCTGGGTGGACATTAAGGGCGAAGACGTTCCCTATGATCAGTGCGGACAAATGGTGATGGTGAACATGCCCACACAATGGGAAAACATCAAGTTCTTCTTCACCTACCAGCTCAACTGGATGTACTGGCGCTACTTCATGTGGAACTTCGCCGGACGCCAGAACGACCTGCAAGGCAGCGGAGAAATAGAACATGGTAACTGGATCACCGGCATCCCGTTCATTGACAACTTCCTGGTGGGCGACCAGAGTCTGTTGCCGCAGGAACTGCAAAACAATAAGGGCCACAACGTCTTCTACTGTCTGCCTTTATTGCTCGGTATCATCGGCCTTTTATGGCAGGCATACCGCGGACAGAAGGGTATTCAACAATTCTGGGTAGTGTTCTTCCTGTTCTTCATGACGGGTATCGCCATTGTGCTCTACCTGAATCAGACACCGAGCCAGCCGCGTGAACGCGACTATGCATACGCCGGATCATTCTACGCCTTTGCCATTTGGATAGGTATGGGTGTGGCAGGTATTATCCGCCTGTTGCAACACTACGCCAAGATGAAGGAACTTCCGGCCGCAACACTGGCATCCGTTGTCTGCCTGTTCGTGCCCATACAGATGGCAAGCCAGACGTGGGACGACCATGACCGCAGCGACCGCTACTTGGCACGTGACTTCGGCCAGAACTATCTGATGTCTCTGCAAGAAACCGGCAATCCAATTATCTTCACCAACGGTGATAACGATACATTCCCCTTGTGGTACAATCAGGAAACAGAAGGATTCCGCACGGATGCACGTACTTGTAACCTCAGTTACTTACAGACAGATTGGTATATCGACCAGATGAAGCGTCCTGCCTACGATTCTCCGTCATTACCCATCACTTGGGACCGTATGGATTACGTGGAAGGAACCAATGAATACATTCCTGTACAGGCCGATTACAAGAAGAGCATCGACGCCCTCTATGCCGAAGCTGAAAAGCAGGCACTGAACGGTAACCCGGAAGCTCTGGTAAATGTGAAGAAAGAGTTCGGTGAAAACCCGTACGAATTGCAGAACATCCTGAAATATTGGGTACGAAGTAAAAATGAAGATCTCAAAGTAATTCCTACGGACAGCATTGTACTGAAGGTGGATAAGGAAGCTGTACGCCGTAGCGGCATGATGATACCGGGCGACAGTATCCCCGATTACATGCACATCTCACTGAAAGGCAAACGCGCCCTTTATAAGAGCGAACTGATGATGCTTGAAATGCTGGCAGAAGCCAATTGGGAACGTCCTATCTACATGGCAGTCAGCGTAGGTACGGAGAATCACCTCGGCATGGGTAATCACTTCATACAGGAAGGCCTAACCTATCGCTTCACTCCGTTCGATACCGACAAGACAGGCGTCAAACTGGATAGCGAAAAGATGTATGACAACCTGATGAACAAGTTCAAGTTCGGTGGCATCGACAAGGAAGGTATCTATATTGATGAAAACGCCATGCGTATGTGCTATTCTCACCGACGTATCTTCTCACAACTCGTAGGTCAGTTGATACGTGAAGGCAAGAATGACAAGGCCAAGAAAGCATTGGACTACGCAGAGAAGATGATTCCTGCCTACAATGTGCCGTACGACTGGCAGAACGGTGCCGTACAAATGGCAGAAGCATACTATCAACTGGGCGAAACGGAAAAAGCCGACAGCATTATGAAGGCACTTGCCGACAAGGCCGTGGAATACCTCACTTGGTATCTGAGCCTGGATGAACAACGTTTTGCTATGTCCAGCCGTGAAATCATCGACTATCAGCTGCCTATCCTCAGTTCAGAAGTGAAGCTTATGCAGAAGTATAATTCCGAACTGGCTCCGATATATGACAGCAAGCTGAACGAATTGTATCAGATGTGCGTTGACCGTATGAAATAAGAAATAGTGATTAGCGGTTAGTGATAAGTGATTAACGGCTGTGCCGTAACATCGCACACTAACCGCTAATCACTTATCACTAACCGCTAACTACTAATCACTTATCACTAATCGTTAATCACTAATAACCGTGTTTATAGAACAGCCTCCCGAGTTTGTCCGAAAGCTATATCCCGGTGCCATTTGGCGAATGGATCCGAACGAGAAATCCGTCTACCTGACTTTTGATGATGGTCCCATCCCCGAAGTAACCCCATGGGTACTTGAACTATTGGATAAACATGACATCAAAGCCACCTTCTTCATGGTGGGAGACAATATACGCAAGCATCCCGATGTATTCCAAATGGTAGTAGATGGCGGTCACCGCATCGGAAACCATACATTCAATCATATCCGCGGATTCGAATATCTGTCCGACAATTATCTTGCCAATACGGACAAGGCGAATGAACTGATGAAAACAGATCTCTTCCGTCCACCGCACGGTCACATGCGCTGGGGACAGTATTTCACCTTGAAACGGCATTATAAGATAGTGATGTGGGATTTGGTTACGCGTGACTACAGTAAGAAATTGCGCGGTCCGCAAGTACTTGCCAATGTGATGAGATATGCACGGAACGGGTCTATTATCACTTTTCACGACTCGCTGAAGTCCTGGAATAACGGCAACCTGCAATATGCACTGCCGCGGGCATTGGATTTTCTGGAAGAGGAAGGATACGAGTTTAAATTGCTATAAGGTTTCACCACAGAATAACACAGAGTCCCACTGAGTTCATTTCAAATTGATTGAACTCAGTGGGACTCTACTATTTCAAGACGAGATTTATTTAATTGTCACCGTCAACGGATTACGTACCTTCTGAGCATAGTTTGCCATGTATTCATTCCATGCTTCCGGAGTTTTGATGTCAGCCTTGTCCCAGGCAGCACCCCAGTAGTAAACATACTCTGAACCCGGTTCATAATCGCTGATAGCCAATACATGGCCATCGGCACCACCACGCAGTTCATTCTTTTCCTTTTCAGGGAAGAGCAACGATTTTGCCTCTTTCACTGTAGTCGGGAAAGCAGCACCTACAAATATCTTACCGTTATTATTATTCACATTGTCCGTAGGGTCCACATAAGTGATATAGCCGGCAGCAGCATCAGCTACAACAGCACCATCCGGTTCGTGCAACACGATACCTGTAGCCACGGGAGTAGTCTCTTTCAGGTTATCAAAAGAAACCGCAGTCTTGTTCAAGTGAGAGCCTGCATCCAGCGTGATAACACGTGTTTCAATCACTGTTGAGTCACCCTTGATAGTCAGCGGATTGTAAACCAGCTTCACAGTGAAACGCAACGGACCGTTATCCAGAATATCCTGTGTAGCGTAGCAATACGGATAAACGATTTCACCGTCGGGCATCAAAGCAGCAGTACCGCCACCCAGCGTAGGACCTACTTTATAGCAGTCCAGACCGTTTCCGTGGTCTACGTGATAAGATACCGATTGATACAATTCCTGTGCAGCTTTCGGATCAGTTTTCTTCAATTCAGCGATCTTTGCTTTAGTCTCCGGATTCAACTCACCTGCATAACGGGCTTCTACAACCGGTTCGGTGGTATTGTACTTCGTCCAAACATCATAACCGAAAGCACGTTCGCCAGTCTTTTGCAAAGCAGGACCATACGCACGGAAAGCAACCAGATCATTTTCCCAGGCTACATCATCCACACGTTCAGGATAATATCTACCGCAAGCCTTTACTGCAAAAGCTTCAGGCGTGCCTGCCTGAATGGTATAAACAGCCGTACCGTTAGCAGCTACGCTTGCAGGGAAAATCACTTTTTCATCATAAGTAATCTGATAGGGGACTTGTTGTCCGTCAGCATTCAGAACCACAATCTGTGCTGTGTCAGCCAGTTTCAGTTGGTTGGCGATGTCGCTCATAGCCACCTCAACCATTTCATTGGAACGCTCCATTGCCAAAGGATTGCTTACCGTTACGGTAACTACATCCTTAGTGTTGGTGCAGGCAAAACATACGAATGCTGTTGCCAGTAAAAGGAATAACTTTTTCATATTGCTTAATCAATTGATAATTGAAAAACGGATAATGGATTATGAAGATATAGAAAATGGGAAAAATGGATAACTGACAGCATCAATTATCCATTTCCCATTATTTATTCATATACTTATTTAGGCTGTTTGCCAATGTAAGCCAAGATACCACCGTCAACGTAGAGTACGTGACCGTTTACGAAATCAGAAGCGTCGGAAGCCAGGAATACGGCAGGACCCATCAAATCTTCAGGAGTACCCCAACGTGCAGCCGGAGTCTTAGCAACGATAAATGCATCGAACGGATGACG
>OLQM01003404.1_pt1 | contig 13764 bp, 6 predicted proteins | sample 1673161 | NCBI WGS metagenome assembly OLQM01 (sample SAMEA3136761, study PRJEB25190) | human gut metagenome | reverse complement strand
CCGTTTGTCGAGAAGCAAGCGAACCGCTTTTCGAGGAGCGGAGCGACGCTGTAAAAGTGAGTGAGACGCTTTGCCTTTGGCTAAAGTGTCAACCGACAGGTTGACGAAAGGGGCAAGTGTGAGTAGAAATGGAAGAATGGATATATGAGTAAAAACGAAAACATGATAAAATCTCTGTTTCTCGCTTAAGTTTTTTTGTCCGAAACTAATCCGATTTCTGTGTGAAAAAACATGTTTTCACCACTTATTTTCACCGCTACATATTAATGAGTAAAAATAATGTATAAATGGATAGAAAATATTTGATATAGAAAAACTTATGAGATATAATATGTAAGACATAATACCATCAGTCATTTTAGGTGAACCTGATGATACAGTTCCCTTTTTTTAGGAGGCCCTATGAATAAAATTTACAAGTTGATTTGGAGCAAGGCAAAAAATTGCTGGGTTGTCGCTTCCGAGCTGGCGAAAGGACACGGGAAGAATAAATCCCGCCGGGAAGGAAAGAGTCTGCTTGCCGTCGCAGTGATGACCGCCCTCTTGGGAGGCGCTTTTTTACCTGCCGGTATGGTTTCTGCGGCGGACGGAGCAGCGCACTATGTTAACGTTGCTGTGAATACGGGCAAGACCATAGAAGCAAGAAAATATCCGGGAGAGGCCATTGAAGAATCCGCTATCGATCCGGACGCAAACTATGATCTCTCCGCGAACCCCGCCATCAACGCCATCAGTATTGGCGCGGAAGCAAGCGCATGGAATAACGGCGCTGTCGCTATGGGATTCAAGACCATAGCAAAAGGAGAATATGCGACCGCTCTCGGAACAGGTTCGGCAGCGTATTCAAAAGGGGATCTCGCTCTCGGCTGGAAAGCGTATACAGATTGGAACCAACCGAATAAAATCGCGATCGGCACGGAATCCACCGCGCTGAAAGAAAACGGTATTTCCATCGGTACCAAGAGCAAAACTTGGTATGACAACGCGATCGCTATCGGTAATGAAGCGGAAACGGGCAACAAAGGCGGCGTGACCAGCAATGACTCGATCGCTATCGGTAATAAAGCGAAAATCCAGGGACAGAAGAACGTCGCGATCGGTTCCGAAGTCACTGTGGGCACAGGGTCAACCAGTAGCGGCAGTTCCTATGTCGTCGCCATCGGTAGTGAGTCCCACGCCTACGACACGGACAGCGTTGTCATCGGCGGTCATAGTGAAGTTCACGAAAATGCCGTTGTCGTCGGTAACCGTTCCAAAGCCGGCATGCAGTCGGTGGCGGTGGGCAGCAGCATTGAAGCGGGCGAATGGTCGGTTGCTATCGGATTGGAAAGCAAAGCGAAGAATCACGCGATCGCCATGGGTTACTCTTCGGAAGCATCGGCGGTGGACTCCGTCGCCTTCGGTAATAATGCAAGTGCCAAAGGACTCGGTGCGATTGCCATCGGCGGTAACTACGATCGGCCGAACCAAGGGGCGCAGGCGTACAGCGGTGACACGATTGCCATCGGTCGCGGCTCGGTTGCCGGTAATGAAGAGGATACGGCAGCGGTGTATAATAGCGTCGCTGTCGGACGGGAAGCCAGAGCGTACGGCAAAAACTCGATCGCATTGGGCGGAACTGCCAATGTAGGTGACATCTGGCAAAAACAATTAGCTGATGGCGGTACGGCGATCGGCAGCAGTGCCAATGCGGCCTTGGAAAACGCTACGGCAATCGGATATAAGTCGATAGCCTATGCGAAGGACGCGGTGACCCTCGGCGCGAACACCAGAGCGGATATCGATGGTGGCGTGGCGTTGGGCAGTGACTCCAACGTAGGCTCTTATAGCTCTTCGAGTTACGGCAAAGCCGGTAAAGTCGGTTATGATCCGTTGGACGCCGGTACGGACGAAACTTCCACGTGGAAATCCACAAGAGCGGCCGTTTCTGTCGGTAATCAGCAAAAGGGCATTACCCGGCAGATTATCAATGTCGCTGCCGGTACGGACAACACCGACGCGGTGAACGTGGCACAGCTGAAAAGTCTCAGACAAAGAGCATGGAAAGACCTTGCTGCGGCGAAGGATGAGCTGGGTGGCAGAATTGCCGGAAATACAACAAGCATTACCGCTCTTTCCGGGAAAGTACGCACAAACACGCAAGATATAGGTCGTCTTAAGACAGATGTACAAACAAATGATACAAGAATCCGGTATTTGTATGACAATATGCCTTTCATGCACTACGTTTCTGTAAAAAGTGAAGGCATGGCGCCGAATGAAGGCAACTATAAAAATGATGGCGCTAAAAAACGGGGTGCGATTGCTATCGGTGCTCATACATCATCAGATGGCGATGGTGCCGTTGCTTTAGGTGCGCATTCATTTGTCAGAGGACAGGGTAGCGTCATCGTCGGTGAAAATTCGGACAATTATACCGGTGGCGAACCAACGAAAAAAGGACAATTCGATCAAAGCATTATTCTCGGATCAGATAACACTATCTTCGCTCAAGACGCGAAAAATGGAGGCCGGGAAGATAAAGTTATCGGGAACATGAATAGAGTAGAGGAGTCCCACGGCACATTTGTCCGCGGTACGGGCAACTTTGTGTATGATGCGTATAATCCCGAAGCGCTGACCGATGAAGATAAGCAAAAAGAACAGGACTTCCTTGATCCTATAGACGGTGGCGACCCGACCGGCCTTTTCCAAAAAGGAAGAAGCCATGTCAGCGTCGAAGGTGACGGGAACTTGGTGTCAGGTTCTCTCTATACGCAGGTTTCCGGCGTAGGCAACCACCTTTCCAATACGGATAATGATGACGGAACGAGCACGCCGAAAGTAACCTACAACATCGTGACGGGCAACAGAAACACCGTCGCTGACTCGAGTCATAACCTCATCATGGGCGACAACCACCAGTTGGAAAATGTGAACGGAAATATTATTATCGGCTCGCAGAAAACGAAAACGAAAACCGAAAAATCTAACGTCACCATTCTCGGCAATGACGCCAACGTCAGTGTCGAAGGCGGCGTCGCTTTAGGGACCGGTTCCGTAGCAAGTACCGCTGCGGAAGTGGCCGGCTATGATCCTCTCACGGGAGAAGTCTCCGCAAAGACGACATCGACATGGAAATCAGGAAACGGTGCTGTATCCGTCGGCACGGCAGAAAAGACAAGACAAATCACAAACCTTGCCGCAGGGACACAAGATACCGATGCGGTGAACGTCGCCCAGCTCAAAAGCAGCAAGACCGCTGTCGAAGCAGGCGACTATGTGACCGTTACGAAAAAAACGGAAGACGGAAAGGGAACGACCTACACCGTCAAAGGTCCGAAACTCACCGCCGAAGATAATTTGACGGTTACTGATGACGTAGACAACAATAAAAAAATAGGCTACAAAGTTAAACTGAATAAAGACCTGATGGGTCTTACCAGCGTTACAAGTGATGCATTTAAAGTTGGCGACAAGACATATATCAACAGTCAGGGTATCAATGCGAATGGTAATAAAATCACCAACGTAGCAGCCGGTACAGAAGACGGCGATGCGGTTAACTTCAAACAGTTGAGTGATGTAAAAACAAAAGTTGAGACCAACGAAACGAACATCGGAAAACTGCAGGCAGGCTTCACCGTGAAAGACGGCGGAGCAGGCAAGGCGGACGTTACACTCGGCGGAGATACGAAGCAGGAAGTTACCTTCAAAGCGGCCGTAGACAAAACAACGGAAGCAACGGCGAACGGGTCCTCGCTGACCTCAGCTGTCGACGCGGACAGAAACGTCACCTACTCGCTGAACATGAAACAGCTGAAACAAGACCTCGGCATTACCGACGGTCCCGATGGCGTCATGAGCTCGTGGAAACTGCAAGCAGCGGGCGATACAACACCGCAGGAAATCAAAAACGGCAACACGGTTACCTTTGACGTGGAAAAAGACCAGGGACTTACCGTAACAAGAAACGGCGCGATCATCAAGTATGGTGTAAATAACACTCAATTTGTGAAAAACATCAATGACGGAGACACGGCAGTCACCAATATCGCAGGCCTCTTCAGCGTCACCGACGGAACCAACACGAAAGCTGTCAACCTCGGAAAAGGCAAAAACAACAATGTCGAGTTCCTCGGCACAGCTGACGAAACTACCGTTACCGTAGGCGGTGAGGATGATAAACCGACCGTCACCGTAGGTTTGGCAAAAACGTTCAAAGACAAAGTCACGGCCAACGAAGGCAACATCACCGAACTGCAAAAAGGCTGGACGCTTGGCGTTGCCCGCGGCGATGATTCGCAAACGGATCATGAAGCCACCGCGAGCGGAGAAAGTCAAAAAATAGGCGCTGGTGACAACGTAACCCTTAAAGCCGGACGAGGCGTCAAGTTGAAACAGGACGGCGCCAATATTCAGATCGGTTTGAAATTCATCGACATGGACCCGGCAGGTTATCCCTTTGATGACGCGAAGGCGACTGGCGGCGGATCCTTGGCGGTTGGCCAGAACAGCGTAGCCGGAGCACATCAGGCGACAGCTGTCGGTTTTGACACAAAGGCGAATCAATACGGCGTTGCCCTTGGCGCAGCGAGTGAAGCCGGAAAGAGCGCGGTAGCTATCGGTAATAAGGCGCTTGCCAATGGAGAAGGCTCCATCGCGATTGGCACGTCAAAGCAGAAAGTAGAAGGATACCCGGATAAGGGATTACGCAAAGTCGACAGTGAAGATGCGATTGCGATCGGGACGGAAACCGCCGTTGACGGATCGTCCAGAAATGCGACGGCAGTCGGCGCTTATGCGGACATAGCTAATTCGCCGTTCTCTACCGCATTGGGCAATCACTCGAAAGTAGAAAATGCGTCTAATGCAACTGCAGTGGGTAATTCATCGACAGTAAAAGATGCGGCGTATGGGACAGCTTTGGGTAATTTCTCGCGAGTAGAAAACGCGGCGTTTGGAACCGCATTGGGCAATAATGCTGCAGTTATCGACGCGCAAGGGGGCGTAGCCATCGGCGCTCATTCGGTCGCGAACCGCAACGCTCTCATGCCGGGGTATAATCCGACCGGAGAACAGTGGAGCAATTTCCAGGATTACTTGGAAAAGACCGGCCAAAAGGATGCCTATGATCAGGCTACCGCAAAACTCGAAGCGGCTAAGCAGGCATGGGCAGCAGATAAGGACAATCCCGAATTACGGGCCAAAGTTGCTCAGGCGACTGCAGAACAAAATAAAATTGTTAATGTCTGGGCAGGCACGCAAGGCGCCGTTTCAATTGGCAATGAACAAATGGGCTTCACCCGCCAGTTGACAGGAGTAGCGGCAGGTACGCAAGACACCGATGCTGTGAACGTGGCGCAGCTGAAGGCGTTGAAAGACAAGGTCACGGGTAATGAAGGAGACATCACGACCCTGCAAAAAGGCTGGACGCTGGAAGATGCTGCCGGAAGCAAAAAAGTCGTGAAAGCCGAAGATACCGTCAAAGTCACGGGCGATGACTACATCAACGCCACCGTGAGTGACGACGGACTGACGCTCGGCATGAACGAAACCAAGCTGAACAAGCAAATCAATGATCAGATCGACAACAGTGCGACCGTCAAAGCGAAGATGAACTCCTGGGTACTCAAAGCTACTTCAGACAAAGACGCGGAAAAAGACGGCAAAACGATTGATAATGACAATAATGCCGTCACCTTTGACGCAACCGGCAAAGGACTCACCGTAACAAGAGACGGCTCGACCATCAAATACGGTATCGACGGAAGCGCGATCGATATTTCCGAAAACAAAACTGTTGCCGATCTTAAGACGGACATCAAAAATAGCAAGACGACCGTCACAGGTGACGACGCAAGCGGCGTCAAAGTTGAAAACACGGCAGCAGACGGACAACCGGCCAACTACAAGGTAAGTCTGGGTGACAAAGTCAAAGCAGGTGATGTCACTGTTGATGGCACGAAAGGCGCTGGACAAATCACAGGACTCTCCAATAAGACCTGGGATGCTGACAAGATTGTCTCCGGTCGCGCAGCGACAGAAGATCAGCTGAAAGCGGTATCGCAAAATGCGGCAGAAGCGGCGAAAAAGCATACTACTGTGGTAGCAGGTGACTATGTCACTGTCAGCGAAGGCACGAATGCCAATGGCGGTAAAGAATACACCGTAACCGGTCCGAAAGTCGCCGTAGCTAAAGACGAGAAAAACCTTGTTGTTGGTGATATCACGGAAGACGGCAAGAAAGTAGGCTACAAACTCAGCCTGAACAAAAAGCTTACAGGACTTGAAAGCGTTACAAGTGATGAATTCAAAGCAGGCGATAACGTAACTCTCGGCAAAACCGGTCTTACGATTACAGGCGGTCCGTCTGTCACCACCGGCGGCATTAACGCGGGCGATAAGAAAATCACCAAAGTGGCTGACGGAGACGTATCTGAAAACAGTACCGACGCAGTGAACGGCGGACAGTTGTACAAACTGCAACAAACTGTCGCAGGAAACAAAGTCACTGTAGAAGCTGCAAAAAATAGTCAGATTACTGTTACCCCTGAAACACAAGCGGACAAGTCTACCAAATATGTGGTAGACATCGCGAAAGACGGAACGATCGGCGGAGATAAAGACGACAATCTCGTTACCGGGAAAACCGTTAAGGACTATGTCGATGCGAATAAGACCACCGTCACAGGTGACGAAGACGGAAGCGGCGTCAAAGTTGAAAACGTAGCAAAAACCGGCGAACCGGCCAACTACAAGGTAAGCCTCGGTAACAAAATCAAAGCAGGTGATGTCACTGTTGATGGCACGGAGGGTAAGGGTCAAATTACCGGACTCTCCAATAAGACCTGGGATGCTGACAAGATTGTCTCCGGTCGCGCAGCGACAGAAGATCAGCTGAAAGCGGTATCGCAAAATGCGGCAGAAGCGGCGAAAAAGCATACTACTGTGGTAGCAGGTGACTATGTCACTATCAGCGAAGGCACGAATGCCAATGGCGGTAAAGAATACACCGTCAACGGCCCGAAAGTCGAGGCGGCGCAAGGAGAAACCAACCTTATTGTCGGTGACATCATGGACGGTAACAAAAAAGTAGGCTATGGCATCAGCCTGAAAAAAGAACTGACAGGCCTGACCAGCGTAAGCAGCGACACGTTCAAATCGGGCGATAACGTAACGATCAATAAGGACGGTCTTACCATCAAAGACGGCCCGTCCGTCAAAAAAGACGGCATTGATGCTGGCGGTAAGACAATCACCAACGTCAAAGACGGCAAAGCCGATACAGACGCAGTCAACGTAAGACAGCTCAATGCCATTGCGAACGAGGGCAATCAGAACATCGCCATTCTCGGAGGCAAAGTGGGCGAATTGGGTAACCGCGTGAACAGAGTCGGTGCAGGTGCTGCCGCACTTGCCGCACTCCACCCGCTCGATTTCGACCCCGATGACAAATGGGACTTTGCAGCAGGCTACGGCAACTATAAAGGTGCCAATGCAGCCGCTATCGGTGCATACTACCGTCCGAATGAAGACACCATGGTCAGTGTCGGCGGATCCTTCGGCGGCGGAGAAAACATGGTGAACGCAGGCGTTTCCGTAAAACTCGGACAAGGCAACCATGTAACGACCTCCAGAGTCGCTATGGCAAAAGAAATCAAAGATCTCCGTGCAGAAGTGGAAGTCCTGAGACAAGCCGTCACAGGTATCGGACAGGGGCAGACACCCGATCCGGTCAAGATGAAACTTTTCCCGGATATTGCAAAGAACCACTGGGCCTATGAAGCAGTAGAAGAACTCACGAAACAGGGACTGCTCGAAGGTTATCCGGACGGAACTTTCGGCGGAGACCGTATGATGACACGCTATGAATTCGCAGAAATCGTCTACAGAGCCATGCAAAAAGGCCTCAACGTGAACGAAAAGCTGATTCAGGAATTCGAACCGGAATTGGAACGTTTCCGTATCGATGTCATTTCCAAAGACAAAAACGGAAATCCGGTCATCGAAAGAGTCCGTGTCAACGAGAAGAAAAAAGCAAAATAAAACTTCATAAAAACGGCACAGCCGGAGCAAAAAAGAAAACCCTCGGGGGGAAATAACTCCCCGGGGTTTTTTCATGCTGCATGTAAGAAAGCAAAATAATTCATATATGACGTTAAGGAAGAAAGAAATTATAGTTTTATTATTTTAAATACGCTTTTGACGATTTCCTATGCCGGATTCTTACCGCTCCCGTTGGTCGGGTATGGCGTCTCATTGTATTTTAGCGTCGCTACGCTCCTAAAAATACAATTCGCTTGCCATCGCTTCTAATTACCGCCGCTTAAGAATGGCGGTAGATGTGAATTGCTTTTTTCAATAGTATTAAATTACTTCTTGCCTAAAAAGCAAAGTATAGAGAACGTAAGCTGTCCCCGCTTGACGGGGAAGGTGGCGGCGAAGCCGTCGGAAGGGGCAAGTGTGAGTAAAAACAAAAGAACAGAAATAAGTGTGAGCAAAACTAAAAAATATTGAAATGACTCACACAAAAAAGCCGTTTCCGCGTGACTGGAAGCAAGAGAAAGCGGAAACGTAAACGAGTTTTACCAAACGGATGTGATCTGTATTATTTATTTCCTTATTTGCAATAAAAAAGCGTACCTTGCGGGTACGTCTTTTCTTTTATTTTTTTTAGAGGAACAGGGCAAAGAGGCTGGCACCTATGACGGTCATGATGCCGGATATGCAGATGGAAAGGGAACTCATCGCGCCTTCTACGGGCCCTATTTCCATAGCTCTTGCCGTGCCCATCCCGTGGGCAGCCGTGCCGAGGGCAATCCCTTTGGCTACCGAGTGGGTGATATGTAAGTATTTCAGGATGTAGATACCGAAGATATTTCCCATAATTCCCGTGAAAATAATGGAGGCGACGGTAATAGAGGGATATCCGCCGAGTTCTTGCGATACGCCCATACCAATCGGTGTAGTAATGGCTTTGGGGAGCAGGGTGACATACGAGGCATGGTCAAACCCGAAGAGCAGGCAAAAAATGAATATGGAAATCAGACTGGAGAGTACGCCGGCAAGAATTCCAAGAAATATGGCTGCCATATTGTCTTTTAAGGTTTTCATCTGTTCGTAGAGGGGAACGGCAAGGCAGATGGTGGCAGGGGTGAGGAGATAATTGATGTAGTCCAGGCTGTCTGTCATTTTTTCATAGTTATAGCCTGTAAGCTGTATGAATCCGATGATGATAATGCCTGAGACGAGCAAGGGATTAAAGAGGGGGCTTTTGAATTTTTTTTGAAGGAACATACCGAGCCAGTAGGAGGCAATTCCGAGGAATACGCCGAAATAGACGGATCCTTCGAGCAGATTAATCATGACGGGCCTCCTTTTTGCGGGTAAGAATAAATTGGGTGAAAAGTCCTGCACCGCCGATACCGATGATGAGGGTGAGGATATTGATGAGTATATAGGGAATAATCATGGATTTCATGTAGTCCCAGGCGCCTAAAAGTCCGACGGTGGCAGGGAGAAAGAGAAAGGCCATGATGCTGATGAGAAGCATGGAGGTTTCTCTGATTTGTGCGACGTGGAGAATTTTGTAATGGAGCAGGGTGAAGAGAAGAATAATGCCGTAGATGCTGGCGGGAACGGGAAGCGGTAGGAAGTCATGGAGCATTTCCCCGAGGAAGGAAATGGTGATGATGATGCCGAATTGAATCAAGTATTTCATGGGCGGCTCCCGGGCAATACAGCAGAGATGTAGTCGATAATGAGGCGTGCGGTTTTTTCGTGACCGAGACGGAGCGCATCGATGCAAAGGTCATAGTTTTTGGCTTCGCCCCAGTTTTCTCCGGTGTGGAATTTGTGGTAGTCTTTTCTGTTTTGGTCGGAGTGGAAGACGACATCTTCCGCTTCTTCTCTCGTGAGGTGCCAGTATTTCATTTTCATGGCAATCCGGCCTTCTTTATTTCCGCAGGTGAAAACGCGCACGCAGTCTTTGCGGTCACGGAAAATGTAGTTTCCGCAACGGCCGATGATGACACAGTCCCGGCTGCCGATGAGGTTCATGAAGGCTTCGGTGGTGGGTTTGTTGATTTTGTCAGGATCGGCTCCCATAGAAAGAGCGAAAAGAAATCCGTTGGTAGGAAGTTCATTGAAAAACATGGGCATTTGGTCGTAAATACCTGCTTCTTTTGCCATTTGGCAAAGGGAGTCCTGGTCGTATACGGGAATGCCGTAATATTTGGCGAGCATGGCGCCGACGGTGTATCCGCCGCTACCGCTTTGTCTGGCAATGGTGATAATCATAAGAATCCTTCTTTCTTGTCTTTTTAAAATAATCGCATAGGAACAAGTATTTCTATTATACTCTCATTTTTTAAAAATTTAAGAGCAAAATGTATAATTTTAGAAATAAAAAATCTCTCCTGAAAAGAAGAGATTTGAATTTTAAATTTTTGCTAATTTTGACATGCTCGTATCGCCGGGATTCCAGAAAATAATTTCTCCTGCTCTGAGGGATTTTTGAACGTCAATCGTTCTTTGGTTGGAAGAGCCTTTGAAGAGAAGAGTCACATCTTTTTTCTCCAAGACAAATTCGCCGTCAACGAGAATGTCGATGTATTTTAAAAGTTCCATGGTTTCCGGCATCTGTTTGGCAAATTTCCCGAGAAGGTCTTCGTCAAAAAGATAGCCGGTAAAGCACCAGAGATCTTTTTCGGGATAGGTTTCCTTGAAACGCCGCACGAGGGGAAGAAGCCTTTTCTGGTTCGGCGGTTCCATCGGTTCACCGCCGAGGAGAGTGAGGCCTTGGTAAAAATCGTAGCCCAATTGTTTTATGATGTAGTCTTCCGTTTCCCGGGTGAACGGTTTTCCGTGGTTGAAATCCCAGGTTTCCGGATTGAAGCAGCCTTTGCAATGATGGGTGCAACCGGAAACAAAGAGGGAAAAGCGGACTCCCGGACCGTTGGCAATGTCGTATTCTTTTATGCCGGAATAGTTCATAAGGTGGTCCTTTTTATACAAAATGGCGGCCTCTCATCAATTGGAAGCCGCCGTAATACGCATAAACGGGGTTTGTCCCGATGTTTTTATAAGTGGAGAACGCGGTCTTTGATTTCCTGGGTGCGGCCCTGGTTCCAGAATTGGGTACCAATGTATCCGCAGGTTCTTCTTGCTACGGACATCTTATGCTGATCCCTGTTTCCGCAGTTCGGGCATTCCCAAATGAGCTTGCCGCTTTCGTCTTCTTTGATTTTGATTTCTCCGTCATAACCGCAATCCATACAGAAATCGCTCTTCGTGTTCAGTTCCGCATACATGATGTTTTCATAAATGTATTTCATGACGGTGAGAACGGCAGGAATATTGTTCTGCATATTCGGTACTTCAATGTAGGAAATAGCACCGCCAGGGGAAAGTTTCTGGAAATCGGACTCGAATTTCAGTTTATGGAAAGCATCGATTTCTTCTGCCACATGGACATGATAGCTGTTAGTGATGTAGTTCTTGTCGGTCACGCCGGGGATATCGCCGAAACGTTTTTTGAGTGCTTTGGCAAATTTATAAGTTGTCGATTCCATCGGTGTGCCGTAGACGGAGTAACTGATATGTTCTTTTTCTTTCCATTCCGCACATTTGTCGTTCAGTTTCTGCATGACTTTGAGGGCAAATTCACGGCCTTCATCTGTTGTATGGGAAACGCCGAGCATGCGGACGCACATTTCATAGAGGCCGGCATAGCCGAGGGAAATAGTGCTGTAGTTATTGAAAAGAAGTTTGTCGATGGTTTCGCCTTTTTTCAGACGGGCAAGGGCACCGTGCTGCCAAAGAATCGGAGCGACATCGGAAACCGTGCCGAGGAGTCTTTCATGACGGCAGCGGAGTGCTTTGTGGCAAAGTTCGAGACGTTCTTCCAGAATTTTCCAGAATTCATCCATATTTCCTTCTGCCGAGCAAGCTACATCCACAAGGTTGATGGTTACAACGCCCTGGTTGAAACGGCCGTAATATTTATGAGCGCCGTTTTCTCCGAGTCCTTCCGTATCAGTGGTGAGGAAGCTGCGGCAACCCATGCAGGGGAAAACGTCACCGTCTTTGTACTGTTTCATGACTTTAGCGGAAATATAATCGGGAACGAGACGTTTTGCCGTACATTCCGCAGCCAGTTTCGTCAGTTCATAATAAGGGGAATCGGCATGGATATTGTCTTCATCGAGTACATAAATGAGTTTCGGGAACGCCGGAGTAATCCATACACCCTTTTCATTTTTGACGCCCTGCATTCTCTGGAGAAGTACTTCTTTGATAATCATGGCAAGATCGTCACGGGTGCGTCCTTCCGGTACTTCGTCAAGATACATGAACATGGTGACAAAAGGCGCCTGGCCGTTACAGGTCATGAGCGTAATGAGTTGGTACTGTATGGTCTGGATACCGCTCTTGATTTCTCCGTGGAGACGTTTTTCTACAATTTTATTGATGATTTCTTCGTCCATCGGCTCGCCGGTGAGTTCTCTTTCGGCAATGACATCTTTTTTGATTTTCTGACGGCTGATATCTACAAAGGGAGCGAGATGGGAGAGCGTAAAGGATTGTCCGCCGTACTGGTTTGAAGCGACCTGGGCAACAATCTGAGTCGTTACATTGCAGGCGGTAAAGAAAGAATGGGGCTTTTCAATCATTGTCTGGCTGATGACGGTGCCGTTTTGCAGCATGTCTTCCAAATTGATGAGGTCGCAGTTGTGTTCTTTCTGGGCAAAATAGTCGGCATCGTGGAAATGGATAATGCCTTCATCATGGGCTTTCACGATGTCTTCGGGAAGGAGAAGACGTTTTGTCAAATCCTTGGAAACCTCGCCTGCCATATAGTCTCTCTGGGTGGAGTTGATGACCGGGTTTTTGTTTGAATTTTCCTGCTTGACCTCTTCATTATTGAGTTCAATGAGAGATAAGATTCCGTCGTCGGTGGTATTGCTCTTACGGGAGATTTCACGTTTATAACGGTAACGCACATATTTCTGAGCCACTTCATAGCCGCGCATTTCCATGATACCCGTTTCTACCATATCTTGTATATCTTCCACGTTGGCAGCATGCGTGTAGGAAGACATTTTCTTGGCAATGTTGTCGGCAATCGCACGAATCTGGAATTCATTCAACTGATGGATTTCATTGACTTCGTTATTCGCTTTGCCGATAGCATTGATAATTTTTGTAATATCAAAGGTGACTTCCTGTCCGTTTCTCTTGATGACGTTTGTATGGACCTTTACGTCCTCGTTTATACCCGAATGCATTGGTTCATTCCCCTCACTTTATAATAAAATACCAAATATTGAAAGTTGTACGCCTGAAAGTACAACATATTGTGCTGTCATTTATAGTACAACATATCAGCAGTAAAGGGAATAGGTAAAACAGAAATATAAAAAATTCTAATTTTCAGTAAAAAAAGAATCGGAAAAACAAAAAAAGGGTGTAACCCCCGTTAAGATTGGCCGGTAACATTTTCGCCTTTGCGTTTCACGAAGTGTTTCACAAAAACAGCGAGATTAAAGATTTTTTTTATAGGAGGATACAAAAGAAAGAACTACATATAGTAGACAGAAAAAGATAAACAACATAGAAGTAGTATGTTTAAATAAAAAACAAAAATAAAATGCCTTATGTTTTTTCTGCGTTTCTTCTTATTTGTTATGTTATAATAATAAAAATTAAGTCATAATTATTTTTATAGGAGCCGGATTTTATGAAAAATTCTGAAATTCGCCGCAGTCACGTGAAAAAATC
>OLQM01003394.1_pt1 | contig 13806 bp, 10 predicted proteins | sample 1673161 | NCBI WGS metagenome assembly OLQM01 (sample SAMEA3136761, study PRJEB25190) | human gut metagenome | reverse complement strand
GGCGGCGGTGCTGACTTTGAACAGCAGATACTTGCAGATGACCTTGTTTCCTGCAAGGACAGTATCATGGAAGCTTATAAGGCAGGAACATTTTTCCTGATGATATGCGGCGGCTATCAGCTCATGGGTCAGTATTATAAGGACTCAAACGGTGAGAAAGTGCCTGGACTGGGACTTTTTGATTACTATACTGTGGCGTCTACCGATAAAAGATGCAGATGTATCGGTAATATCGTTATAGAAGCTCAGCTTGACGGAGAAAAATACAAGGTCATAGGCTTTGAAAACCACGGCGGACAGACCACCAACGTCAAGTCACCATTCGGAAAAGTCCTCTCAGGCAACGGCAACGAGTTTGAAAGCAGTACCGAGGGCTATATGGAAAAAAGCGTTATCGCAACCTATCTTCATGGTCCGCTCCTGTCAAAAAATCCAAAGGTCAGCGACTATGTTATTTCATACTGCATGAGCCGTAAGCTTGGCGAAAAGTATATCCCTGCACCTATAAACGATAAGCTTGAAGAAGATTGCCGCAAACAGCTTTTTGAGAGGCTTGGTGTGTAAAAATGTTTTCACTGTTCAAAAAGAAGCAGACTCAGAGCGAGCCGCCTCTGAAAAAGAAAATAAAGGATATGAAGTGCAGAAAAATAAACTACGTTGACGAGGGCTTTGATACCCTCGCTTCGGAAATGTCTGCCGACCCGAAAGCTATTCTCAGGCTCAAGCCTGTGAACTATTATGCCATAAAAAATAAATATATCATGGGAAAAGTTTATACGTCTGAGGATCATCAGGAGAACTATGTGCAGTTTTTCAGATACGAGTATGACCACGAGTGTGGAAAAACTGATATTTATCCCCTAAGTGCAGAGCTTATGTCAAAGGCTCTTGCAAAGGTGGGTATAATAATAGACCTGAAAGCCCTTGCCAAAGACCAGTGAGGAAACGAAAATGGCTTCAAAACTTGACGAATTTGATATGAAAGCCCCTGTGGCTGACCTGCTTTATCCCTCTGTGGAAAAGCACAACGCAATGAAAAAAAGAGCTGCCGCTCTTGAAAAGCTCCCCAGAGCCTTTGTTGACAATCTGGAGCTTGAAAAGGTGGCTGATTTTATCACGCCCCATTACCAGTATCGTGTAATGAGGCTTTTTTGTGAGGTTTGCGACGATGAGGAGGTAATAAACTACCGCCTTGATATCCTTGATGATTTCATAAGGCTTCCGTCATTGTCTGCCACCATACGCAAGGTGATAAACGTCATGGTGGAAAATGACAGAAAGAACATCTATAATCTTACTACTCCCGACAGCTTTTCACAGCTTGATGATGCCATAAGCGGCTTTGACGCTTACATACGGTGCATGGAGATAATGCACGATTTTTATGGAAAAATGAAAGATAAGATACGCTCAGAGGGCGTAAAAAAGCTTTTTGCGTTCTTTGAGGAGCATTACGGCGACAAGCATTATATATCCCTGAAGGGTGAGATAGAGAAGCTTAAAAAGGCACTCTATGACCGCATACGAAGCGTTACAGTCGCCATAAACCTCGATGAAAGGCTAGTTCCTGTTTCAGCAGGCATTATAGAGCTTTCAAAAGAGCGTTACGATATAAAACCGTCCCTTGTTGACAGGATACTTTATCATGGGGCAAAGTTCAACGATAAGGCTGTTGTGAAAAATCTCAGAAAAAAGTATAATGACAGCGAGGTGTCTGACGATAAGCTTATCAACACTGTGGATAAGACCCTTTTTGACGAGCTTAGCGATCTTACTGATACTTTTGTGAAAATGATAGACAAGGTGCTTGCTGAGTATCAGAAAGCAGGCATTGCCGATATGCGCTATATAGACTATCAGCTTGAATATTACATGGGCGCAGTGGCTATGATAGAAGCCTGCGAAGATCAGGGGCTTAAAATGTGCCGTCCGAAAATTCTTCCTGCAGGTGAGAGAAAAGCCGTCATAAAGGATATCTTTGACCCTGTTTATTTCCGTGAAGCCAGAATATATAATCTTGACCACAAGGAGAAAAAATCCGTTGTCACAAACGATATCACCATGGGAGGTGACAGCGAGGGCTTTTATGTGCTTACGGGCGCAAACAATGGCGGAAAGACCACATTTCTCCGTGCGGTCGGTCTGTGTCAGATAATGGCGCAGACAGGACTTTATGTGCCTGCTTCATACTGTGAAATATCCCTTGTGGACTATATCTACACTCAGTTCCCACAAGAGGAAAAAACAGGTATCGACACTAGCCGTTTCACCACAGAGATAAAAGAGTTCCGTGAAATAAGCGACACTATCACAGCAAACAGCCTGCTTCTTATGAACGAGTCTATCCAAAGCACAACCCCCAGGGAGTGCGTTGAGGTCGCCTGCGAGCTTTTGAGGATATTCTGCAAAATGGGCGTAAGAGGAGTTTTTGCAACACATCTTGTGGATATCGCATACAAGACCGTGGAGCTTAATAAAGACAGTACGCTCAGAACAAAGCTTGCAAGCATTGTCGCCGACGCAGATGATGAAACAGGAGAGCGAAAGTATAAGATAGTCCGTGGAATGCCCCGTGACAATAGCTTCGCTCAGACTATCCTTAAACAATACGGCATAGATATGGAAACGATAGAAAAGCGTATAAGAGAGAATAAAGCCTGACTATTACAAAATTGTAACCATACTTGAAATTTTTTTCGATGTGTGATATACTGAAACATACAACTATGAAGACAGGAGATAAAACCATGAAAAAGATACATAGAACATTGAGCCTTTTTACAGTCGCTGCAATGTGCGCCGCACTTCTCTGCTCATGCGGAGAGGTGCCTGACAGTTCACAGACCGACAGCAGCTCAAAGGCAGCCACAACTACAACAGCCGATACAACGGCTGATACAACCACCACAGGGGAGGCGAGCAGTACAGCTTCTGCCACTTCTGCACCTGACAGCAGTGTTTCAGACAGCTCATCAGCGGTAACGGACGATACAAAGACGAACGGTATCACACCTGCTATGTGGAAAGTGACTTCACCTGAGGGCAACACAATGGTGATGCTCGGCTCTTTCCATGCACTGAAAGACGAGTGCTATCCGCTCCCTGAGGCAGTAACGAATGCGTACAACAATGCTGATATACTTGCGGTGGAGTGCGATATAACCTCCACAAGCGAGGACGGCGAGTATATGAAAAATCTTATGAAGCAAATGCTTTATAATGATAACACAAAGCTCAGCCAGCATATTTCCGAGGAAGCATATTCAGCACTGCAAACATATCTCGGCTATTGGGGCATGGATATCTCCGCCCTGGAGGTCTACAGACCATGGGCTGTTTCAAGCACTCTTGATACCCTGCTTATTCAGGATTCAGACTTTGACACGGAAAAGGGTCTTGATAACTTCCTTCTTACCACTGCCCACGCAGACGGCAAGGAGATATACGAAGTTGAGTCGGTGGATTTCCAGTTGAATATGCTCATAAACTTCTCTGACGATATCTATGACCTTATGTTCAGAAGCTACGAGGGTGAAACCAAGGAGAGCCAAAAGCAGGCTCTTGAAGACCTCTATACCGCATGGAAGTCTGGGGATATCGAAACCTTCCTTGAGGAAGATAACGAGGAGGAGCTTGCAGGCTATACCGAGGAGGACAAAAAGATCGCCGAGGATTATAATAACCAAATGCTCTATGACAGAAACAAGAACATGGCAAAAGCTGCCGAGGATCTTATGTCTCAGGGCAAGAACGTGTTCTATGTTGTTGGTGCGGCACACTATGCAGGCGAGGGAGGAATAATCGACCTGCTTGAAAAAGACGGCTACACAGCCGAGCGTGTGCAGTATTGATGGATCTATAGATTTGTATAGGGGAAAGGGGTAAAAAATAAATGCCACATTCATCAGGGGGAGGCTCTCACAGCGGAGGGTCACACAGTGGCTCAGGCTTTTCCAGCTCTTCATCAAGCTCGGGAGGGTCGAGTGCTAAACACATAAAGCACACAAGCTTTCCTGGGGCAAGAAGATACGTATACTATGAGAACTATCGTCCTGTCTATGTCTATGCTGACTATGATATTCGCAAGGGGACCGCTTCAGGTAAGTTTTTCAGTATACTTGGCAGTGCTGTCAGCCTGCTCTTTGGTATCATGCTTCTTGCCATGTGCTATGATAAGCCACAAAAAATGGATACAAGTCCTTCTTATAGCTGTGAGATAGTGGACTGTGCAGGGGTAATTGACGATGCCGATATGGTGCAAAGCGCAATAGATGATTTCTATGACGAAACGGGTATACCTGTTGAGGTAATGACAGTGAACAACGAGGATTGGCAGGGAAGCTATTCAGAGCTAGAGTACTTTGCCTATGATATGTATGTGACGGAATTTGACGACGAGGAGCATTGGCTCGTGGTTTATTCTGAACCTGCATCTCCCGACCCTGATTTTAACGATTGGTACTGGGAGGGTATGCAGGGCGATGATACCGACAATATCATAACTGTAGATGTAGCAGACGATTTCAAAGATCTTATGCAGAAATATCTTACCGCTAACAGCCGTTATGATGTCGGCTCTGCTATAGCGGCGGCTTTTGATGAAACTACGCCAAACGTTATGGATGGTCATGTAGAGTGGCTGTTCGTGATATGGGGACTTCTCTTGTCAGGTATCGGGGCTTATGAGATATATCAGACGCTTATCACGAATAAAAAGGCTTACCGAAGCGCAGTGAAATGTGCAAATGATGCAAAAGAGGACACCTGCGAATACTGCGGAAATGTCTATGTTATCGGCACTTGTCATGAGTGCCCACACTGCGGAGCGCCGCTCAGACCACATAACGTGGAAACAGAACAGCCTGTCGCAGATGCTGCAAAAAAATAGGAAGGGGGTAAATAATAAATGCCACATTCATCGGGAGGCGGCTCTCACGGAGGAGGATCACACGGAGGCTCGCATCACAGCAGCCATTCACACGGAGGCTCAGGAAGAAGCTCACGCCACGTAAGAAGCACCTATTTTCCGGACGCAAGAAGATATGTATATTATGATCATCACAGACCTGTCTATGTCTATGCAGATTATGACATAACCGAAAAAAGAAGTCCTTTGAGATTTCTTATGCTGCTTTTCTATCTGCCGTTTATTTTATTCACATTTTCTATGTTTGCCGAGGCTTATCATCACCCTCATAAGCTTCCACAAAACTATGATTATAAAATAGTTGTGGAGGATAAAGCAAACGTCCTTGGCAACACCGCAGAGCTTAGAAACTCGCTGGTGGCATTTTATAACCGCACCGGTATCTCACCTGCGGTCATAACAGTGGAAAATTCCGATTGGCAGGGGTATTATTCAGATCTTGAAAACTATGCCTATGACCTCTATGTGAACCACTTTGCAGACGAGAGCCATTGGCTTATAGTTTACTCTACCCCTGACGGCTATTCTTCCTCTGACGGCTTTGAGGATTGGTATTGGGAGGGTATGCAGGGCAATGATACAGATGATGTTCTGACAGAATCAGTAACGAACAGCTTCAATGACGAGCTGCAGAAAAATCTCACAGCGAGAACACGCTATACAGTGTCCTCGGCTATCAGCACATCATTTGACGACCTGACGCCTACCGTAATGAAGAGTAAAGTGAATTGGGCTATGCTATTTACTTCGATCGCCATTCTGGCATTTGTGTGTCTGCACGCCTGCCTTATGATAGGCATAAATCCAAAGGCGAGAAAATATGCCAAAGCAAAGCCGTGTTCTGACGCAGCTCAGGAAAAAGCCTGCGAATATTGCGGCTATACCTATGTCGTAGACACCTGTACAGAATGTCCGCATTGCGGAGCGCCTATCCCACCAGAGGATCAGCCTGGGGCACGATTTACTTGATAAAAAAATCACCGCCTGAGAAGCTATTTCTCTCAGGCGGTTTTGTTTGTCATTTTTAGCCGTACATCTCTGTCTGCTCAGCATAGCTGTAGATTATCTCGGAGTCAGGGTCAATGGCAACTCCCTTTGCGTGGAAAAGCTCTGTTATGGTAACGAACTCGTAGCCCTGTTCTTTGAGCGCAGGGATTATCTTATCAAGGGCTTCAACTGTCTGAACGTTTCCGTTCATATCGTGAAGCAGGATAATGCCGCCGTCCCTAGCCTGTGCAAGCACCTTTTCAACACGTTCCTCAACGCCTATGGCATTGTTATAGTCCTCTGCACCGTATCCGCATATAAACGGCATATCTATAACGTCAAACATTGTCTGGTTCACCGCAATATATGGCGGACGGAAAAACTGTGGACGTTCGCCAACAGCCTCTTCCACCTTGTCAGAGGTAAAGTCTATCTCCGCCTTTATTTCCTCTGCGGTCATTTTTGTCATGTCAGGGTGGCTCTGAGAGTGGTTTTCAATGTCACAGCCCATGTTGTAAGCACGTTTCATGACCTCTGCACTCTCGTCTGTGATGTTGTTTCCGATAACGAAAAACGAAGCCACAATGCCGTGTTCTTCAAGCTTGTCAAGAACAAGGGGAGTTGTGTCAGTGTTAGGGCCGTCATCAAAAGTGAGGGCTATCACTTTTCCGTAGTCAGACTTGTCACGAAGCTGTCTGCGCTTATTCTGTGAACTGCTGTCCTCAGCCTTTGAGCTTTCTTTTTCCAGACTGCTGTTTTCGCCAGTCACACAGCCCACTCCCATAGCAAGGCTGAAAGCCACAGCACCCATAAGAATAGTTTTAAGCACCTTTTTCATAAGATTTTCTCCTTTATATTTATTATCTCTATGATATCATATTTACACTTGATTTTCAATAGAATTTGATGATAAAGCAACAAAAAACGAGCGGTCAAAAACCGCCCGTCAAATGTCTTTTATTTTTCAGAATGTTTCTTGCCCTTGAAGAATTTTCTGTATATTGCCACTGTGATAACAGCATATATCGTTCCCGTTAGAACGCCTGCGATAACGTCAAATGGATAGTGTACACCAACATACAGCCGTGAGAACGCAATGAGTGTTGCCACTATAAGTGCAGGCACGCCATATTTTTTCGGCATCTCCATGAACATTACCACCGCCACTGCAAAGGAAGCTCCCGAATGTCCTGAGGGAAAGGAGAAATCCGATTGTGCCCCTATTATCCTGTTAAGCCCCTCGACCACCTCGTAAGGTCTTGTTCTGGCAATAATGTTTTTGAGAATGATGTTGTTTATAAGAAAAGTCACCGCAAGGGAGCATGAACACACGATGCCTGTTGTTCTAGTCTTTTTCAGTATGAGAAGTAAAACGCATATGCCTATCCATAACGCACCTCCGTTTGCAAGATATGTTATGAACTTCATTATGGGGTCGAGCCACCCTGCACGCAGGTTGTCCTGTATCCATAACAGTATGTCGCCGTCTAGTTTAAGTAAGGTGTCTAACATTTATCCTCCTGCCATTTATGTAAATCTATCCCTTGAATATATTTACATCAAAACTGACAAGCCCGTCAAAAAACGAGCCTGTCCTTTGTGTATTAATGCTTTAGTTCATATTTTCGCAAATTAATATTATGATAAGTTCATTTCCGTGTATAAAAAGCTTAAAATCATGTGCGATACCCTTAACAAATTCAATTTGCATAGAAATTTGATTTCCAATTACAGCTTAACAGGCTCTATCTTCCAGATGTTTTCTGCATAGTCCTTGATAGTTCTGTCAGAAGAGAACTTTCCTGCATTTGCAATGTTCAGCCAGCACTTCTTAGCGAATGCAAGCTTGTCCTTGTAGTCTGCGTTGACCTTGAGCTTTGCCTGAACATAGCTTTCAAGGTCGCCAAGAACATAGTAGTGGTCAGGAACGTGCCAGCTTGCACCGTCAGTGAGCGCCTTGTAAAGCTCCTTGAAGCTGCCCTCCTCGTTGGACGGAACGCCGCCGTCTGAAAGACTGCCATCAATAAGCTTGTCAAGAACACGCTTTATCTTGTCGTTTGAGAAAAGTATCTCCCTAGGGTCATACTTTGGCATTATCTCAGCCAGCTCCTCTACTCTTGCACCGAAGATGTAGTTGTTCTCCTCGCCTGCCTCCTGAACGATCTCAACGTTAGCTCCGTCATATGTTCCAAGCGTAACAGCACCGTTGAGCATAAGCTTCATGTTGCCAGTACCGCTTGCTTCAGTGCCTGCAGTAGATATCTGCTCGGAAACATCAGCCGCAGTAACAAGCTTTTCCGCATAGGAAACGTTGTAGTTCTGTACGAAAACCACCTTGATAAGATCCTTTGTGTCAGGGTCAGCGTTCACAAGCTTGCTTATCTCGCCAATAAGCTTGATGATAGCCTTTGCTCTGCGATATCCCGGTGCAGACTTAGCACCGAAAATAAATGTTGTCGGTGTGAAGTCCTTTATAGAGCCGTCCTTGATGCCATAGTAAATGTAAAGTATAGACAAAGCGTTAAGGAACTGCCTCTTGTATTCGTGCAGACGCTTGATCTGAATGTCAAAAATAGTGTTCGGGTCGATGTCAACACCGTCATGCTCCTTTACAAAAGCGGCAAGGCGGTTCTTCTGCGCCTCCTTAACAGCCATGAACTCGTTAAGAACAGCTTCATCATCAGCATATTTTTCAAGCTTTTTAAGCTCGTCCAAGTTCTTCACCCAATCTGCATTGCCAAGAAGCTTTGTGATAAGTGCGGAAAGCTCAGGGTTGCAAAGTGCGAGCCAACGTCTTTGTGTGATACCATTGGTCTTGTTCTGAAATCTCTCAGGATAAAGCTCATACCAGTCCTTAAGAGCGTCCTTTTTCAGTATCTCCGTGTGGATAGCCGCAACGCCGTTTATATAGCTTGAAACATAGATAGCCATAAACGCCATTTTTACCATGCCGTCGCCAACAGGAGAAAGCTTAGAAATATACTCTCTGTCCTTTTTGAGAGCGTACATATCCTTTATAAAACGCTCGTTTATCATAAGGATATATGTGTAGACCTCAGGCACTACCTTTTCCACAAGTCTGCAATCCCACTTTTCAAGAGCCTCAGCCATGATAGTGTGGTTTGTGTAGTTAAAGACCTTGTGGGCGATTTCAAAAGCCTTGTCAAAGTCATAGCTATGCTCAGCACAAAGCTGTCTTATAAGCTCTGGCACAGCGATAACAGGGTGAGTATCGTTAAGCTGGATAGTAATATAGTCACCAAGGTTGTCAAGAGTGCCGAACTTAGCCAAATGCTTTTTGAGAATATCCGTCACAGAAGCGGAGGAGAAGAAATATTCCTGCTTGAGTCTGAGTATCTTGCCCTCTTCACAGTTATCGTTAGGGTAAAGCACCTTAGAGATGTTCTCAGCGTCATTTTTAGCCTTTACAGCACCATCATAGTTTCCACAGTCGAACTGAGCGAAGTCGAAATCCTCCACGCTCTCAGCCTGCCAAAGTCTGAGTGTGCCAACGTTCTTAGTGCCAAAGCCGATAACAGGCATATCATAAGGCACAGCATAAACAGTCTGGTCGCCGTATTTAACGACTACCTTGTCATTTTCGCATCTCTTAGACCAAGGGTCGCCGTACTTAGTCCAGTTGTCAGCTTCTTCCTTTTGGAAGCCGTCAACTATCTTCTGCTTGAAAAGGCCATACTTGTATCTTATTCCGTAGCCGTCCAAAGGCAGGTCATGAGCGGCGGCGGAATCGAGGAAGCAAGCGGCAAGTCTGCCAAGACCACCGTTGCCGAGGGCAGCGTCCTCTATTTCTTCAAGGTCATTAAGACTTCTGCCGTGAGCCTTCAAAAGCTCGTCCACCTCGTCAGTGATACCAAGGCAAAGGAGATTGTTATAAACGGCTCTGCCCATAAGGAACTCCATAGAGAGATAGCAGGCTCTGCGGCTGTCAAGGTGAGCCTTTCTGCTGTTCTCCCAATCGCTGTCAATAAGCTCCATAACATTAGCCGACAGGCTTTCATGGAGCTGCCAAGGCAGAGCTTTTTCAACGCTCGTGCCAAACTTCTTTTTCAGGTCTTTACTAAGTTCGCTGTAAAACAGTTCTTTGTTCATTGGTTTTTTTATCCTTTCTGGTGTTTTATGTATTCTATTGCATTTTGTACTTTGTTATTATCCGCACAACGTATGGTATTGGCGAACATCGTTTGCCCGTCGAAGAAACAAACCCACGGCAACAACATTATGGGATAGAACTAAAACCTACCCTATCACACCTGTATGGGACGACGCCATCGGCGTCCCGTACCCCTCGCCGTTTCGACTGCAATCTCATTTGTGTTATCCGCACAATGTTGCTTTGCGCAAATTCTGGAAAATCCAAACCTTGTCACTTCGAGTGGGACGCCGCCAGCCCGTCCAAACCTATGTCCTGGAGCACGACTGGGGCCTGGTGGCCGACGCCATTCGCCGGGAGCTGGACCGGGGCGGTCAGGTCTATTACCTCCACAACCGGACCGAGACCATCGACCGCACCGCCGCCAAGCTCCGCGCCCTGCTGGGCGAGTCGGTCCGCATCGCCACCGCCCATGGAAAAATGGACCAGGAGCAGTTGGGAGACATCATGAGCCAGATGACCGACGGGGAGCTGGACATCCTGGTGTGCACCACCATCATCGAGACGGGCATCGACCTGCCCAACGTGAACACCCTTATCATCGAAAATGCCGAGACCTTCGGCCTGGCCCAGCTCCACCAGCTCCGGGGCCGGGTGGGTCGCTCCACCCGCCGGGCCGCCGCCTACCTCACCTATCGACCCAGCAAGGTGCTCACCGAGGACCAGTCCAAGCGGCTGTCCGCCATCCGGGAGTATGCCGCCTTTGGCTCCGGGTTCAAAATCGCCATGCGGGACCTGGAAATCCGGGGGGCGGGCAACCTGCTGGGGCCCGAACAGTCCGGGTTCCTCATGAGCGTGGGGTACGACCTCTACCTGCGCCTGCTGGAGGAGGCGGTGCTGGAGGAGCAGGGCAAGCCCGTGGTACGGGAGACCCTTTGTACTGCGGACTTCGCCGTAGCCGCGGCCATTCCGGAACGGTATATCCCCGCCCCGGAACAGCGGATGGACCTCTACCGCCGCATCGCCCGGGTCCGCACCCAGGAAGAGGGAGACGACATCACCGACGAGCTCATCGACCGCTACGGCGATCCCCCTGTGGGGGTGGCCAACCTCATCGCCATCGCCCTGCTGCGGGCCCGGGCCGCCGCCCTGGGCATCACAGAGTTGGTGCAGAAGGAGGGCAGCCTGCGCTTCTCCCTCCCCCAGCCCGACTTTGCCAAGGTGGCGGCGGTGTGCGGCCTGGAAAAGTACAAGGGCCGCCTCCTCTTTTCCGCCGGCGACAAGCCCTATCTGTCCCTGCGGCTGAAAAAAGGGGACGACGTGCTGAAGCTGGCCGGCAAGATCGCCAAGAACGCTCCCATTGCAGTGCGCAACTGCAAGAAGGCCATCAACGATGGCATCAGCCTGCCCATTGAGAAGGCTGTGGAAGTTGAGGAGAAGCTGTTCGGTGCTTGCTTCGAGACCCACGATCAGCAGGAGGGCATGGCCTGCTTCCTGAGCCGTGAGAAACCGAAGCCCAAGGCAGTGTTCACCAACAACTAATCCATTATATAATTTTTGATATTAAAGGAGAGATTTCCTATGAAGATCGGTGTTATCGGCGCTGGCACTATGGGCCAGGGCATCGCAAAGGCATTTGCACAGGTTGAGGGCAACACCGTTGCTCTGTGCGACATCAAGCAGGAGTGGGCTGAGAACGGCCTGGCAAAGATCAAGAAGGGCTACGAGAAGCTGGTTGCTAAGGGCAAGATTCCCCAGGAAAAGGCTGACGCGATCGTTGCAGCCATCACTCCGGGCCTGAAGGAAAATCTGTGCGCAGACTGCGACCTGGTCGTTGAGGCTGCTTTTGAGGATATGAAGGTCAAGCAGACCACTTTCGGCGAGCTGGATAAGATCTGCAAGCCCGAGTGCATCTTCGCTTCCAACACCTCCTCTCTGTCCATCACCGAGATCGGCAAGGGCCTGAGCCGTCCTCTGGTCGGTATGCACTTCTTCAACCCCGCTGACCGCATGAAGCTGATCGAGGTCATCGCTGGCTGTAACACCCCCGCCGAGACCGTTGAGAAGATCAAGGAAATCTCCGTGGCCATCGGCAAGAACCCTGTTCAGGTCAACGAGGCTGCAGGCTTTGTGGTCAACCGCATCCTGATCCCCATGATCAACGAGGCTGCTTTCATCAAGATGGAGGGCGTTTCTGATATCGCAGGCATCGACACCGCTATGAAGCTGGGTGCCAACCACCCCATGGGACCCCTGGAGCTGGGCGACTTCATCGGCCTGGATATCTGCCTGGCCATCATGGATGTCCTGTACCATGAGACCGGCGACAGCAAGTATCGCGCCTGCCCGCTGATCCGCAAGATGGTCCGCGGCGGCAACCTGGGCTGCAAGACCGGCAAGGGCTTCTACGTTTACAACGCAGACCGCACCAAGACCCCTGTTGACCAGCTGTAATTTCTGATAAACATTTCTCCCGGCCGTGGGGAAAGCGGTCGGGAGGAATTTGTTTGCAACCGGGTAGGGGAGAACCCCGACCCCGGGAGATAAAAAACACCCGTTAGGAGGATATAGCGATGGATTTTACTCTGTCCAAGCAGCAGCAGATGGTACAGAAGATGTACCGCGAGTTTGCTGAAAACGAAGTCAAGCCCCTGGCTAAGAAGGTTGATGCAGAAGAGTACTTCCCCAAAGAGACCGTCGAGAAGATGGGCAAGCTGGGCATGATGGGCATTTACTTCCCCACCTCTGTCGGCGGTGCAGGCGGCGATGTGCTGTCCTACGTCATGGCAGTGGAGGAGCTGAGCAAGGTCTGTGGCACCACCGGTGTCATCGTCTCCGCTCACACCAGCCTGTGCGCTGCTCCTATTTATGAGAACGGCACCCCCGAGCAGAAGGCAAAGTACCTGCCCAAGCTCTGCAGCGGCGAGTGGCTGGGCGCTTTCGGCCTGACCGAGCCGGGCGCTGGTACCGATGCACAGGGTCAGCAGACCATTGCCAAGGAAGAGGATGACTGCTGGGTTCTGAATGGCTCCAAGATCTTCATCACCAACGCCGGTTTTGCTGATGTCTTTATCGTCATCGCTGTCACCGACCGCGTTCTGGATAAGAAGGGCCGTCCCACCAAGCTGTGCTCTGCCTTCATCGTTGAGCGCACCGATCCGGGCTTCTCCGTCGGCAAGGCTGAGGATAAGATGGGCATCCGTGGTTCTTCCACCTGCGAGCTGATCTTCGAGGATTGCCGTATCCCGAAGGATCGTATGCTGGGCGTGCGCGGCAAGGGCTTCCAGCTGGCTATGGCTACTCTGGACGGCGGCCGTATCGGTATCGCTTCCCAGGCTCTGGGCATCGCCGAGGGCGCTCTGCAGGAGACCGTCGCTTACGTCAAGGAGCGTAAGCAGTTCGGCCGCCGCATCGCCGACTTCCAGGGCATCAGCTTCATGCTGGCCGACATGGCCGCCGATGTCGAGGCCGCCCGCCAGCTGGTCTATCACGCCGCCGTGCTGAAGGATGCCAACAGCCCCGAGGCCAGCTCCGCCTGCTCCATCGCCAAGTACTTCGCCGCCGAGGCCGCCAACCGCTGCGCCTACAAGGCCGTGCAGATCCACGGTGGTTATGGCTATATCCGCGAGTACAAGGGGGAGCGCATCTACCGCGACGCCCGCATCACCACCATCTACGAGGGCACCTCTCAGGTGCAGCAGATGGTCATCGCCGGCAATCTGCTGAAGTAAGCAAGGAGGTACGAGAAATATGAAGATTTTTGTCACTGTCAAGCAGGTCC
>OLQM01003381.1_pt1 | contig 13860 bp, 19 predicted proteins | sample 1673161 | NCBI WGS metagenome assembly OLQM01 (sample SAMEA3136761, study PRJEB25190) | human gut metagenome | reverse complement strand
ATCACCAGGAATGCTACAAAGAAGTTGGTTCCCAGGCAATCTCTTATACGACAGGTGTTCCTGCAATGATCGGTGCGGCGCTGGTTGTGGATAAAGTATGGGATAAAGACGGTGTCTTCAATATCGAAGAATTTGATCCGGATCCGTTTATGGATATGCTCAACCAGTATGGTTTGCCATGGGTTGTGGATGAAAATCCACAGACAGTAGAATGATGTTTGAGGGACTGCCGACACCCTGTTATGTAGTGGATGAAGGCAGAATCCGACACAATCTTGAAATCCTGCAGCAGTTAGAAAAGGATACAGGCTGTCATGTTCTGCTGGCACAGAAAGCATTTTCCATGTACAGACTTTATCCGATGATCGGGCGGTACATCAGCGGAACAACTGCCAGCGGCCTGTACGAAGCCAGACTGGGATATGAAGAGATGGGAAAAGAAAATCATGTGTTTGCACCGGCGTATAAGGAAGCCGATATGAAAGAACTGGTGAAAATCTGTGATCATATCGTGTTCAATTCCTTCCGACAGTATGAAAAATATAAAGATATCTGTCAGGCAAAGGGGGTCAGTGTCTCCGGGAAGCGGGGGCCGAAGCGCTCATCGTTGGGGCCAATGAGGGGGTTCGTGCCCATCATGTTGATGAAGTCGGTAATGAGCATCAGGGTGCCCGGCGCAAACTCCCGGTTGATGCCGCCGCAGGCGTTGGTCAACACCACCTTTTCCACGCCCAACAGCTTGAACACATAGAACGGGTAGCAGACTTCCTTCATGGAGTAGCCCTCATAGAAATGGAAGCGGCCTTCCATGGCGTAGACTTCCGTGTCCCCCAGCTTGCCAGCCAACAATGCGCCTTTGTGTCCTGCCACCGTGGATACCGGGAAGTTGGGGATATCCTTGTAGGACAGTTCTTCCGTGTCCGTAAAGTCCGCGGTCAGCTTGCCAAGGCCGGAGCCCAGCACCACCGCGATCTTCGGGCGCTTTTTCGTGTGCGTCTTGATATATTCCGCACTTTCCAGTGCCTTTTCATAAAGATGTTCCATACCGTTCTCTCCTTTTCCCAAAAAATTCGATATACTCTCTGGGTTCAGTATATCGGATTTTTCAGGCCGATGCAAGACGCCCTTCATCGAGTCTTATTAAAAACCAATGAGCAGATACTTCACATCACGAGTGTGTTGTATCTGCTCCTTGGTTCTCCGAATGTCTTATCTCTGGCCGATGTTCCACCGAAACAGCTCATATCCTTCCCGGATATCCTCCGGCAGACGTTTCAAAGTCTCGTCCCGCAGTTTCTGCGGCATCCCGTAAAAAGCTTCGGCAATGCCGCCGGTGATGCAGGCAAGGGTGTCGCTGTCGCCGCCCAGAGAAACTGCATTGCGAAGTGCATCCTCAAAACTGACGCTTTCCAGAAAAGCAATGATTGCTTCCGGCACAGTTTCCTGACAGGTCTCCACATGATGATAGGTCGGCCGAATTTCATCGCAGGTGCGGTTCAGGTCATAACCGAAGGTCTGCTCCACATATTGTTTGATTTCCAGCTTGCTGTGGCCGGTACGGGCCAGAAAAATCACTGCCGCCGTGGCCTGCGCGCCTTTGATGCCCTCCGGGTGGTTGTGGGTGACTTCAGCGGTCACTTTTGCCATTTCCAATGTTTTGTCCAGCGTGTCGAACAGCCAGCCTGCTGCCGACACACGCATAGCCGAGCCGTTACCGAAACTACCATAGGGATTCGGATTTTCTGCGTGCAGCCACCGGCGGAACATCCCGCCGTAACCGGCATGGGGATATTCACGGCCCCAGAACCGCATTTCATGCTGCACTGCACAAAATGTTCTCTCCGGCAGACCCTTTCCGTCAATCAGACCAACTGCCACCGCAGCGGTCATGACGGTATCATCGGTGAAGTGCGATTTCTCGCTCAGCAACGGAAAATCCTTGTGCTTGTAATTGTTGTGGTCAAACTCATAGGGACTGCCCACGATGTCACCCAAGATTGCTCCTAACATGACCGTTTCCTCCCTTACCTATGATGCCGCTTCTGGAAATCAGCTTCGATTTGTTCTTTCCACTCTGCGCCGATGGACGCGCAGCAGGGTGCTTCCCGCATCCGGGAGACTGTCTCGCTAACAACGTGGTAGTTGACCGCCACGCCCTGTGCGTCATTCTCAAACCGCACAGCCCGGTCGGACGAGATGCCGAAGCGGGCAGCTTCCTTCACGGCGTCCATGTTGGCACCGAGGAACAGGAACTCCCAGCCGTACTGCTCTTTTTCCCGCTCAAGCATCCGGCGGATCTTCTCATAGCCAAACCGTTTGCTGGCGTTTTCCAGTCCGTCGGTAGTGATGACAAAGATGACCTTTTCGGCACGCTCGTCCTCCGGCAGATGGCGCTGGATATTCACCATCTTTTCCATGCCATAACCAATGGCATCCAGCAGCGCCGTGCAGCCCCGGACGTAGTAGTCCTTTTCGGTCAGCGGTGCAACGGCGTGCAACGGAAAGCGGTCGTGCAGCAGCTGCACCTCATGGTCGAACAGGATGGTGGTCACGTTGGCCTCGCCCTCCTGCTCCTTCTGCCGGGTCAGCATAGCATTGAACCCGCCGATGGTGTCCTGCTCCAGCCCGCCCATGGAACCGCTGCGGTCCAAAATGAAAACAAGCTCGGTAAGATTTTTCTTCATAATAAATGCCCTCCGTTTTTTGTGGTGTATCGCTTTCGTTGGCAAAAGGATACCACAAACCGGAGGGCAAAAGGTCAACGGGCAGGCGACAAATTACGCACCCAGCTGTTCCTGATCGTATTCAAACAATAGCGTATTGACCTGATTGATGTTATAGATTTTGTGTTCCAGACAGTACCGCACGATCCAGTCCCGCTTGGAGCCATCCGAAAAGGCATAGCCCGCGCTCTTGAGCAGGTCGATGGTTTCATCTTCGGACAGGTGCAGCCCCACCGCAAAGGCCAGCACCGTTTTCTTTTTGGGGTTGTAGTCGCGATTGCACTGAATTTTGGAGAAATGCTGCCGGGAGATGTTGGACTGCTTGTACACGGTGGAGTCTTTCAGCCCCCGCTCGTCAATGAGCCGCAGCAGACGAGTGGTGAAGCTTTCACCGAGATTATCCATCAGGCTTTCCAGACTGCGGGCTGTCCTGGGTGCCGCGACGGGTGCCGGAACTGCCCCCAGCATTGGCAGTGCGGTATCTTCTTCCAGCTGCTTCCGCCGCTCTGCCAATTCCCTGCGCCGACGGCCAAATCCGTAGCTTTCATCGTTCTGTGCTACATAGTGGTCGTCAATGTACTCCTCCACCGAGGCGAACAGCTTCCGGCTCACGGCCAGCGAGTCCCGGTCGTAAAGCACCAAATACACGGTCAGGTCGTGCTCCATGACATACTGCGTGATGGTGTCCACCGCAATGCGGAAGGCCTGCTCCTTGGGGTAGCCGTAGTTCCCGCTGGACAGCAGCGGGAAAGCCACGCTTTCGCAGTGGTACCTTGCGGCTAATTTCAGTGCAGAGTGGTATGCACCGGCTAATTGTTCCGCTTCGCCGAACCCGCCGCCGTGCCACGCCGGGCAGACTGCATGGAAAACGTACTTTGCCGACAGCCCGAATGCCGGAGTACACACGGCTCTGCCCAAATCGCAACGGCCGATGGCTTCGCAGGCGGCGGTCAGCTCCTGCTCCCCTGCCGCCTGATAGATGGCACGGCTGGTGCCGCTGCCCTGCAAAAGGTTCCGGTTCGCCGGGTTGACAATGGCATCCGCCGCCACTTTGGTGATGTCGTTGCGGATCATCAGAAACGGCATGGTGGTTCCTCCCTCACATAGTTTTCTTCATCCTATCACATCCGATGGGGCGGTGCAAGGGGTGCTCTTGCTTCCTGTCCGCGCAGCGATTATAATAATAGGTACCGAAAGAAGGTGAGCTTCCTGCACGACATCTGGAATCCATGGCACGGCTGCGTCAAGTGCAGCGAGGGCTGCCAGAACTGCTACATGTATTTTCTCGACCGGATGCGGGACCAGAACGGAGCCGAGATCTACAAAACGAAAAGCGGCTTTTCCTATCCGCTCCAGAAAGACCGCACCGGACACTACAAAATCCAGAGTGGTGAGCAGATCCGGGTCTGCATGACCTCGGATTTCTTCTTGGAAGCAGCCGACCCGTGGCGGGCTGAGGCGTGGGACATCATGCGCCAGCGCAGCGATGTGGTGTTTTTCCTGCTCACAAAGCGGCCGCAGCGGGTGCGGGAGTGCCTGCCGCCGGACTGGGGCAGCGGTTGGGACAACATCTTTTTCAACGTCACCTGTGAAAATCAGCGCCGCGCCGATGAGCGCATTCCCATTCTGTTTGACCTGCCCTTCAAGCACAAGGGCATCATGTGCGCGCCCTTCATCGGGCCAGTAAGCATCCGGCAGTACCTTTCCGCCGGGCAAATCGAGCAGGTCATCTGCGGCGGCGAAAACTACGATGGTGCCCGCCCCTGCAATTTTGATTGGGTCAAGTCTCTCCGGCAGGAATGTGTGGATGCCAACGTGACCTTCTGCTTTATCGAGACTGGCACCGTGTTCATCAAGGACGGCAGGCGCTACCACCTGCCAAACAAGCAGCTGCAAAGCCGAATGGCCTGTAAATCCGGCATGAACTATCAGGGCAGGCCCATTCATTTTGACCTCGTGGACGACTGGGGCTACCCCATCCCGCAGGAAGATCTCTATGTGCCTCATTTCCGCGCAAACTGCGAGACCTGCGGCAGCAAGTTGATCTGCAACGGCTGCAGCGATTGCGGAAAATGCTTATAAAATAAAGGAATTCTATCAATACAAATGGAACTTATGGCTGATCTGGTGTGCAATTTCATCCGGCAGCGGGCGGAAACCGATGCAGGTCAGGGTCATGCCTTCTCCGTTTTCATCAAATTCTTCCGGCTCCAGCTCGGTGTGGCAGGCATCCCGGATAAGGAAGAAGTCTTTGTTTTCCACAAGGCCCAATTCCTCGGCAATTGTTTTTGCTTTCAGCAGTTGATTGCGGTTCTTTGCCCCGCAGATAGTTTTGGTAAAAGAGCCATCGAACCATTCTTCATAGGTTGCTTTCTCCAACATGATTTCTGCCCGATAGCCGGTAATTTCTCCGTCTTTCTCGATGGGTTCCACGCCCTGTCCCATGCCGATGGGGTCGGTGAGGAATGCCAGCGAAGCGTGGCAGCACTGCGCCGCCAGCTTGCCAGGCGACATCTGCAGATCTTTTCGTGCAATGATGAGTTGACGCATTTTTTCTCCTTCTTACGACAGCTTGATCTTCAAATCTGCCAGCAGATTCACCGCTTCCGGCAGGGAAAATTTCGCATCCTTCAGGCGGCTGCCCAGAATGTCCACCTTATAACCGGCGGCATCCCGGAAATCCGCCTTGCGCAGATCACACTGGTAGAACTCCGTTTCGTGAAGTTCTACACCCTTGAAATTCGCCAGCTGCATCTCGCATTTGGCAAACATGGAGCCGACAATTTCGTTGCCGTCCGAAAAGTCGAAGCGGTTAAAGTTCATTTCGGTGAAGGTGTTATATTTCAGACTGCACTCTTTCAGCGTATTGATAGGGTCCGGGAAGGCACCGTTGGACATCAGCGGTGCCCACTCAATTTCATTCAGGCGGCAGTCATCAAAATCCAGCGACTGCACCGAAGAATGAGTGCTGCGCAGACCTGTGATCTCACACCGCACGAATTTGCACTCGTTCAGCGTGGTATGATCCAGTTCGCATTTGGTAAAGGAGCAATCCACAAACACGCAGTCGGTAAAGTCGCAATCCTCAAAAGCCTCCTCGGTGAACGACAGGTCAGCAAACCGTTCACCCTCACAATAACGCTCTGTCATAAAATTCTCCTGTCAGCGCAGTTCTTCCAGCAGAGCCGTGCAGCCTTCCAGCACATCCTGCCAGGTAGCTTCAAAGTCCCCGGTATACCATGGGTCGGCCACATCGCCGGGGCGGCGGGTATGATCCATCAGCAGAGACACTTTATGCTCCGGGTCGCCGCCCACAAAGCGCGCCATATTGCGCAGGTTGTTGTGATCCATGGCGATCAGATAATCGTAGGTTTCGTAATCCCGCCGGGTCATCTGCCGGGCGGTTTTACCCTCGCAGGAGATGCCGTGCTCGGCCAGCTTCCGCCGGGCGGGCGGATAGACCGGGTTGCCGATCTCCTCGGTGCTGGTGGCGGCGGATGCGATTTCAAATTTATCAGAAAGCCCGGCTTTGGCCACCAAGTCTTTCATTACAAATTCGGCCATTGGGCTGCGGCAAATGTTGCCATGGCAGATGAAAAGCACTTTCGTCATGTCAAAATATTTCCTTATATCGTATCATTTTGAATTTTGCACACATGCGTGCAAAATTCAGTTCTGCTTCAAGAACTCCCGCAGCACATCCTCTGGGCGAGGTGTATGGTTCGGGTACTTTTCCCGCAGCGGTGCGGCGGCACCATCCATAATGTAGGGTACACCCACAATGTCCAGCATCGACACATCGTTATAATTGTCGCCAAAAGCCATCACATCGGCAAGGGCGATGTCCAGAGTCTTGCAGATGCTGCGCACACCGATGCCCTTGTTGGCAAAGGTGGTGTCGATCCAGTACGGCCCTGCCACAGCGCAGTTCGCCTCTTTCCATCGTGGGACAAACCGTTCCGTGTAAGATTCTACGCCTTCGTGCAGATACACCGATACTTTTGTGATCTCCTCCGGCACCTCGGAAGGGTCATGGATGATTTGATAATTGTTCCCGATGAACTGAATACGCTTGAGCATTCCCAGACCCCGCTCCATCAGGTATGCAGTATTCTGACCGGAAAGCATTACCTCGCCCTGCCCGTCGCTGCGGGTCCACAGGTCGTTGGCGATTTCTTCGGCCAGCGCGCGCGGCATCGGGTTCTTGGCGATGCACTGTTCGTCCTTATAGATCACGCCGCCGTTTTCGCAGAGAAACACACAGCAGTCCGCCACCGGTGCAAAGAGCTTGCGCAGGCTGGTATACTGCCGACCGGATGCCGGGCAAAACAGAATGCCGCGCCGATGCAGCTCCCGTATCTGCTCAAAGATCTCGTCTTCCAGTTCCTTTTTGCCGTATTGCAGCAGCGTACCGTCAATGTCGCTGCAAATCAGTTTGATTGACATTTTCCGTCCTCATTTTTCAAGATAATTTTAGGCAATTCCCCGGCATCCAGAACGCGGATGCCTTCGTCCATCAGCATCTTGGCAAAAACGCCCTGTCCGGGAATCTTTGTCCCGGAAAACGTTCCATCGTAAATTTCCTTCACGCCGCAGCTGGGGCTGCGGGATTGCAGGATGGCAAGCTCCACCCCATTTTCTTTTGCGATGGCAAGGGCCTTGGCTGCGCCCGCTCGGAACTCCCGGTCCACATTGATGCCCTCTTTGTTCGTGACAACGCCCTGCACGATTTCCGCCGGGCACCGCGGTGTGGGCAGGCCGCCCAGCACCTCCGGGCAGACCGGAACCACCTGATGCCCCCGCGCAAAATCACAGACCGCCTGATTGTAATTGTTTCCGCCGCTGTATTTGCAGTTTTCGCCCAGCAGGCAGGCGCTGACCAGAATCTTCATTGTTGCGCGCTCCGTTTTTTCAGATACTGAATCTTTTACCTATTCTACCACGCTTTTGGGCATTGAAAAAGAGGATTTTGCTTTTCTTATCCCCATACCGGGAGGTCCGCCGTAATCTTTTCTAATTCCTGTGCAAGAAACGTCAGTCTTTCCCTCAGATGGTTGTTATGCGGTGCATCTCCGTTCAGCAGATAGTCCGTTCTGACATTCAGGCAGGACGAAAGATCCTGCAGCAACTCAATCGAGCAGCAGCGGCTTCCCGTTTCAACTTTTGCAAGATGGTTCGCACTAACGTTCAGCATTATACTCAACTGTTCCTGTGTAATCCCCTTCTTTTTCCGCAAATCGCAGATACGTCCGCCGAATTCTTTTGCATCAAATCGCATTGTTCAATCCTTTCCTTTGCGCCGAAAACACAAACAGGCCGAGACTCCTTTTCCGAGTCCCGGCCTGTTTTCAGCTTGAAAATGCACAATGACCGCGGCTCGATGGAGCTGCTCTTGTGAGCAGCTCACGGAGTATTATCAGCCTTTAATGCATTTCAGGCAATTTTCCCTCTTGCGCAACTGAAACTTGCGCCATGGCGATATTATAGCAAGTACTTTCATTGCTGTAAAGCGCTAAAATATACTGTTTTTGCAGCAAAACCGCTCATTTTTCTGCGATTTACTTTGACGGCTGCAATTTTTTCTTGAGGTCATCCAGCATCTTGCAAACCAATGTACTGTTTTCAGAACAACCTTTCAGCAGGAAATCGCTGCTGACTCCCATTGCGTCCGACAGGCGTCCCAAGTGGTCTACTCCCAGATTGCGCTGTCCTTTTTCCAATGCGCGAAGCTGCTGCACTGAAATTTCAGCTTCTGCTGCAAGTCGTTCCTGCGTCCAGCCTTTTTCGAGGCGGCTTCCGCGGATTCTGTTGCCGACTTGCACTTTGTCATAACTCATATTCGGTCGTCCTTTCTGCTGCTACGCAGCGGTTTGGGCGGAGGAACTGGGTTTTGTTTGCAGTCCTCCCTGCGATAAAGATGCTTTCTCCTTTTCCGCATACCAGGATAATGCATGCGGATTCAAATTCGACTTTATTTCACAAAAGCGAATTTGCTCATAAATTACCACAGAGTATTTTTTCCGTCAAGTCCTTTTTTGCGGCGGAACGTGACAAATTCACACAACAAACTCACAAGAATGAATATCTGCACTCGAATTACACATATTTCACTATAAACTCGTTTCAAAAACATCAATATGTCTTAGTTTGCAGCGCAACCATATCAAATTTTCTATGTTTTTCACAGGTCTCATTTTCACGATTCCACGCAAAAAATTGAACGCTATCAGCGTTCAACAAACGCATATAGTGTGCCTACTCATTTTATCCATCCCATTTATACACAGTTCCGAACCAAAAGAACCGCATAAAGTTCTCATCAAAAAACAGGGAGTGACATCAAATCACTCCCCGTTTGCATTGATTGTATCAGAGTTTCGTCATCCAGAGCCCATGCAGATTGCAGTATGCGTAAACGGCCACCGGCTTTTCACTTCCCAGTTCAAACACCGCGTTGGGAGCCTGCCCCGGATTCAGATAGCGGATCTGCCCGCCGTTCTCAGTCTCCACAAAAATCCACTGAATATAGTGAACATCCGCCATGGGGTGCTCCACCGCGCCCACTGTGACCGTGAGACGACTGCCGGAAAGCTCTGCCACCGGCAGATGCTTCTCGCCGCTGGCTTCCACCGTATTGGGAACCAGTTCTTTCATTTTCTCCCCGCAGCAGACCAGCGGAACGCCTGCGTTATGGATGGTAGTGACGAGGTTGCCGCAGTGATTGCAGATGTAAAACTTTGCCTTCATATCGAAATCCTCCATCGGAATGTTATCGGTGTGTTTTTTGTGTCTATATGATAACACTTCCTATTTATGGTTTCTGTAACTGAATCACGCAAAGCGTTTTTGGGCTCACTTGCAATAAATCTCAATGGCTTTCTGCGCAAATTCTGCGGCACCGGCACCACCGGCAGCATTGATGTTTTTCGTAAATGCTCCGCCTGCCCCATACATCTGCCCCAGCTGATTCAAGATCACCTTGGAACAGTTGTAGTAGTGCTCTGTGATAAACTCCTGCAGCTTCTTCACCTGTGCCTGCACTTCAGGGTCCGCCGGGTCTTTGCTCTGCATCCCGCCGAATGCCGCCACGATGTCCATCAGTTGACTGCTCATGTCCTTGACTTCTTTCTCGGTCTTATGGGCAGTTTTTTCCTCAAACTCTTTGTATTCCGGCGTTTCGCCCCATTCCTTTTTGGCCTGCTCGGTATACTTCTTGATCTTCTGCGTATCAAATGCGGTAAAGTCCATAACCATTCCTCCTGTGGATCGAATTTTCTGCGCAAGGCCGATCAGATCTTCAAGATGCTGCTTTTTCAATGTCAGAAGTGTGATCTGCTGTTCCAGTGCTTTCTGCCGGTCAAAAGCAGGATTCTCCACGATTTTCCGGATGTCCTTCAGCGGAAATTCCAGTTCCCGGAACAATAAGATCTGCTGCAAACGTTCCAGCGCGGCATCGTCATATAGCCGATAGCCTGCTTCGGTACGGCCCGCCGCGCGCAGCAGACCGATTTTATCGTAATATTGCAGGGTCCGGATGCTCACTCCGGTCCGCTTGCTCACTTCGTTCACTGTCATCATCTTGCTGTCCTCCCTTGCGACAGCCACAGTATACGCTATGACGCTGCGTCAGGGTCAAGAGGTTTTCTGAAAAATTTTTCAGCCTTCCCTCTGCTCCACGATTTCCAAGCTGTCACGCCCCACACGGCAGAGCAGAAACAGCATCCGCACACCTGCGGCCTTTGCTTCGGCCAGTGCCGTACCAAACTCCGGCTGTGTGCTGACATTTGGCCGCACCTCGGTGATGCCTTCCATCTGAATCACAAAGGCCACAGCGCACTGATATCCTGTCCGCTGTGCCTGCGCCAGTTCGTGCAGGTGCTTCACACCGCGCTCGGTGGGTGCATCTGGGAAATAGCCGATACCGTCCACTTCCAGTGTGCAGCCCTTGACTTCCATCAGATATTTTTGCTCGTCCTTTTCCATATAAAAGTCGATGCGGGACTTCCCATAGGTGAATTCCGGCTTGATATAGTCGTAGCCCTGTTTTGCAAGCCACTCCCCTACCACCTTATTGGGTGCCTGACTGTCCATATTGATCCAGCCAAGACCTTGCTTGTGTACCGCCACAAGGTCGTATTTTGTTTTGCGTTTCGGGTTGTCCGACACTTCCAGCCGAACCGCCGTGCCGGGCAGCAGCAGTTCCCTGCACCGCCCGGTGTTCTTGACATGGACGGTTTCCACCGCTCCATTCACTTCCACATAGGCAATAAAGCGGTTGGGACGGTCAACAAGAATGCCGTCCACAATTTCTCTGTATTTCAACGTTTTTCTCCATTTTCAGTACAGGATTCGGGAGCTGTGTCCATCCTGCCTGCCAAGATACAGTTCTACGACCATCCTGCCGCTTTCACTGTTGCAGAGTTCTTCCTTGCAGAAGCCGCAGAGCTTTCCTTCCGCTTCCGATACATAGCGGTGCAGCGGTTCCTGCAGGTCTTTCGGGATGCTACCCCACGGAATGACATAGCTCATGCCGGTATCCCCCACATCCACGATGCAGGCCCGCTCACTGTCCTCATCGGACAAAATCAGACTGACCAAAAACACGTCTGCGAACGGTGCGCCCTGATACTCTGCCTTTTGCCGTCTGCGCTCTGTCCGAAGCTCGTCCAGTGCCCGATTCAGGTCATTTTCTGGCAGTGTGGACTTGTACAACAGGACATGCAGTTTCTGCTCCGCTGACCCACTGTCATTCAGTTTCCCTGCCGGGAGTTCTACATCTGCATGGATGGCGCAAATTTGTTTCTGCATCGCAGTGCGCAGAGTTTCCAGTTTCTGCTGCCGCTCCGCTTCCAATTGCTGTGCAGACTTTTGATGTACTTCTTTGGCTTCTGGCTGTTGCGCAGTATGCTCCTGCTTGGGCTCTGGCTTAGGCTTTGACCGTTCGCCGTGCTTTTTTGCGTCAGCCTCTGAAACGTTTTGCCCTAGTACAGTCGGCACCGACACATTTTGGACGCTGCTTTGTGCTGCCGATGCTTTCTGTGCCGCAGAAGAAGGGCCGGTTTTCTTTGGTTTCACCGACCGCGTTGCACCTGTGTCCGTGTTTTTCGCTTCCGGCTTTGACTTTTTCTCCGCAGGAGCAGCATTTTTAACATTTTCCGGTCGAACCCGTGTCTGAGTCTGCCAGAAATCGCTGCCGGTGCGCCGATAATAGGACTTTTCCGCTCGTTTCCGGCTGCTGCGCACACCATCACAGATCCACGAAAAAATCAGGTAGCGCTCCAGTGTGTTCCAAAAGCTGCTGTGCCGATGGCAGGGTTTATGCCGTCCACGGGACGCATACACAATCACTGACAAGCATCCGAAGAACAGAAATCCTGCCGCAAAACCGATCCCTGTAAACAGCTTTTTGAAAAAGCCCATCTCTCACACCTCTTCCGGTTACAGCCTTGCCTGATACACCCGCTCCGTCCGGGCATCGAAGCAGCAGAAAATCACCTGCATGGCGTAATCCGCGTGATCTTCCAACCACTGTGCCACTGTTTTGACTGCAATCTCCGTGGCATCTTCCAGCGGGTAGCCATACACGCCGGTCGAAATTGCCGGGAACGCAATGCTATGGACATCATGCTCTTTGGCAAGGTTCAGCGAATTGCGGTAGCAGTCCGCCAGCTGCGCGGCATCCTCTGCTGTGCCGGAATAAATCGGGCCTACCGTATGAATGATATACTTTGCTTTCAACCGGTAACCCTTAGTGATTTTTGCTTCTCCGGTGCGGCAGCCGTGCAGCGTACGACACTCCGCCAACAATTCCGGCCCTGCTGCCCGGTGGATGGCACCATCCACACCGCCGCCACCCAGCAGACTGCGATTGGCCGCATTCACGATGCCGTCACAGTCCAGTTTGGTAATATCACCCTGCACCACTTGAATCTGATTTTTTACTTTTTCAGAAATCATTGTAAACACCTCACTTTTTGAGCAGCTCCAGCGCCTTGTCCATGGGCACACAATCGGCATAGCGATCCGGCCAGAGGAATTCATTGTAATAGTGGTAGCTCTGCTCCCCTGTCATGTACTCGTTGTCCTGCGTGGAATTTGCATAGGCAGGAACGATCATGTGCAGGCCATGCTCAAAGCCCGCCTCCACCGTTGCATTGATGCAGAAGTCGGTCATGATGCCGCAGACCATCACATCTTTTTCGTCCTTTTCCGTCAGATATTCCAGCAGACCGCTTTCTTTTTTGAACGCGCTGCATACGGTCTTGACGAACCGTCTTTCAGTCGGCAGCGGTGCAAACCCGGAATAGACCTCAAATTCATCGTCCCCGATGGAAAAGCCTGTGCCGGGCCCATCGTCATGCTGGACATAGACGACCTCGATTCCCTGTTCGCGGGCAGTCCGGATCAATTCCCTGATGTTGCTGACAAACTTTTCAAACGCATACAGGCGTTCATCCACGATACCTTTCTGTGTATCCACAACCAGTAAAACCATGTGTAAGCCCTCCTGTTTTTCTTTGGTTTCATTCTACCATAGACCGTTTCTTTCTACAAGCGGATTCAAAAAATCCCCACAGGCAGCATTATGCCTGCAGGGATTCATTCAGCCGCCCATGACGATCAGAATCAGAACCACGGCCACCGCAATGGCGATGAGGCAGCCGCAACCGCTGCCATCTCCCCCGCCACCGCCATTGTTGTGGTTCCCACCGCCACCGCCGCCAGACGAACCGCCAAAGTTGCGGTTGAAAGCCGTCATGTACTGGGCATAGCCCGTGTCGCCTTTGCCGAAATAGCCGTAATCACCGTTTGCCATTGTATTTTCCTCCGTCTGAAGTGTGTTTTGCTTCTTCTGAGGTCATTTTACCAAAGATGATATCCCATAAAGCTCTCTTTCAGAATTTCTTTGCAATGTCATTCTTCTCCGATTCCCAGATACGCATCGATGTCCAAGATATCGTTCCCGCTGACCTCCACCAGATCTTCAAAAGGCACCACGGTGTCGCCCACCTGCAAGGTGCGGAACACCGGGTCGATGCGGTCTGCTTTTCCGGTCAGTGTGATGTAGTTGCCCACTGCCGGAACCTCCGGGTGGGCGGTGTCCTCCTTGAAGTACCGCACCGTGATGGTCATACCC
>OLQM01003378.1_pt1 | contig 13873 bp, 6 predicted proteins | sample 1673161 | NCBI WGS metagenome assembly OLQM01 (sample SAMEA3136761, study PRJEB25190) | human gut metagenome | reverse complement strand
CAAAGGAGCGAAAGCCGACACTGATTTTTTCAAGAACATACTGACATTTCCATGCGAAACTTTTAGCCGCAACTTGCCATTCTCCACTTTCCTGAACTCTAAGATTTGCTGAATCAACCGGATTAACCGCACAGTATTATCAGCTATTACAGAACAAACCGACGAACTTGCCGGTACTTCTTGTTTCAGTTCATCCACCGAAGCCGATATAATAGAAAGCGGAGTCAGCAACTCATGAGTGATATTGGTAAAGAACTGTAATTTAGCATGATTGATTTCCTCCATTTTCTGCCGTTCTATCTTCCCCATCTCTATGGCCTGTTTCATCCGGATACGGTTTCTGACAATCCGATAAGTATACCATGCCAATGAAACGAACAACAAGACATAAAGGCAATAAGCCCACCACGATAACCAAGGCGGCGGAAGAATAGTTATACGCAGACATTTCATATCCGGAGACCAGATTCCATTCTGATTGGCTCCCTTTACACAAAAAGTATAAGTACCTGCCGGAAGATTGTTATAATAGGCAAACCGACGTCCAGCCTCAACGGACAACCATTCCTTGTCATATCCCTCCAACCGATATAAATAACGGTTCAACTCAGGATTGATATAGTTCAATATTGAAAAATCAAGACTGAAATTATTCTCCCGGTATCCTAATACAATTTTATCAATAAAATCAATAGCTCTGTTTGCAGCAATCCCCTCTCTGACGGAAAGAGGATAGGTACGTACCGATACATTATGTACCTTTATATCTGTAATTACTACCGGAGAATAGGCAGTATCCTGAACTATTTTATCAGGATAAAAACTGTTCAATCCACGGAATCCTCCGAAGAAAAGTTTCCCATCCGCCCCCTTGAAGCAAGAATTCCGGTTAAACATATGGTCTTGCAAACCATCATCTACCGTATAGGTATGTATTTTCGGTGCAGCACCGTCCAAAGGTATATCAATGTGATACATTTCCGCATTGGTAGTAAGCCATAAAGTATGCTCATCATCCTCCAGCATGCTGAAAACAACATCTCCATTCCGGAAATAATCATTCAAGACTGAAACAAAACGATCATTCTTCCGGTCATACAAATCGAGTCCGTTACCATTCGACCCCACCCATACTCTGTTGTATCCATCCACACAAACACTCATCGCCCCGACAGTGGATAATGTACCATCCGAAGGCGTATAAAACTTAACCTTATATGTTTCTCCGGATGTATCTATCCGCCATACCCCTTCATTACTAGTCGCTATCCAGATAAAGCCATCTTGATCTTCCGCCATTTTGAAAATAGAAATTTGGGGCAATGCCTGATTTGTCAAAGTCACCAGTTCATTCAAAGAATGAAGTCTTGATTCCGTATCCAAGATAAACACTCCCGAACGTGTCCCCAACCACAGATTCCCTTTCGAATCTTCCAACAAAGAATAAATACAAATATCACTCAGCTCCGGATTGGTAACGGTATTTATCACGTGTGCTTTCCCGGCTTTGACATTATAGAACCACACTCCATCATCCCAAGTGGCAAAACACAATTCATTTGTCCTTTTACGATAAATAATATCATTGACCGTCGATGTATATCCCATATTCTTCAATATAGGATGAGAGCGGTAAGGAACAATGGTATGCTGTTTCATATCATAAAATACCAGACCGAATCCCATGATTCCCATCCACAGATTCCCATTATCCTCCTGATAGACACTGCGGACAGAGCTGGTAGGGCAATGCTCACGCAAAGCCTCCAAAGAATCATAATTAAACCGGAACTTATTTGTATTTACAGTACAAACACCTCCTCCCAACATACCCAGCCACATCAGCCCGTCTTTACTGCACAACAGAGAGTTCACCTCATTAAAAGGTAAATCTCCTTGAAGGTTGCCCGGAACAATATTGGTAAAATTCCCGTCTCCCGATTCATCTTCCAAAATACTGACCCCACTGCGTGAACCGATCCAGAGCTTCCCGGAATTTTTATCCTGAGCAATGGCGTAGATAATATTATCCAACAGAGAATGAGAATTTCCCTTGATGTTCCGGAATGTTTTAAATGAGAAATGTTCCGAATCATACGGATTAATGAGTTTCACCAGTCCATACCGCCAGGTACCGATCCAAATATTCCCGGCTTCATCCTGAAATATGACATGCGCCGAATTACCAGGGTTAATCCCGTCGTAAGTATAATACAATTCCTCTTGAGGACTATAACGCAGCAGCCCCTGTTCCCAAGTACCAATCCATATTTGACCTTTCCGGTCTTCGACAACAGACTTTATATCCATGTTTTTTTCACAATCGAAAGTACGGCTGCCGGCTTTTCTGCGAAACAATCCCTTGTTGCTTCCCACCCATAAATCTCCGTTACTTGCATAAAGGATACTTTCTACATTGCTTACCTGTAACAAAGGACTGATTATTTTCTCTATCTCATCCGTTTCTTTATGCAACACGTATAATCCATTGTGCGTACCTATCCACAAATTATTCTCCTTGTCTTCGGCCACCATATTCACAAAACTATCAATGGAACGTCCATGATTCACTCCATCGGGTTTATATACAACAATAGAATAACCATCGTAACGCAAGAGACCATTGTAGGTCGAAATCCATATATACCCCTGGCTATCCTGAAATAACTTCCTGACTTCATTGGTAGGGAAGTTCACCGAAGTGGAAATGGATTTAAAATGATAAGTATTCACCTTATTATCAGCCCAAAGCAAAACAGGAAAAACAAAAAGATATATTACTCCAAGAATATATTCGCAGTTACGGTGTGCCAAGTGCATAGATTCAACTTTAAGATTTGATGCAATATTCGCAAAAAAAAGCATTTTAAGCAAATATTCCATAAGATTTGTTCTAAATTTCCCCCATTTGCATACATAAGAAACTAAAATTATACTTCCAGAAACACTTAGAACAAAAAGGTTAGAGGCTGTTAAGATAAAAAATTGTATATTTGCCGATAAGTGTGACCTAATTTTAAAACAGAGAAACATGCATTACAACGACCAAGGCGCTGATTTTAAATACCTAATTGTCAATGAGCGTGACAAGCGTTTCGGCTTGTCGGTGACTACCGTCGGATTCCAGGCTATCAGGGCCGGAAGCGTTTATCCACCACGCAACCACCCGGACGCCTATTATTTCACAGCCCAGAAAGGACGTGTGCTGCATGAATATCAGTTGGTATATATCACTAAAGGACGAGGAACTTTCGCCAGCGACACAACCCCGTCTGTCGACATATCCAAAGGGCAGATACTTTTCCTGTTTCCCGGACAGTGGCATACCTATGCGCCGCTGCAAAAGACAGGATGGAACGAATATTACATCGGTTTTGAAGGCCCGATTATAGACAATCTGGTAAAAAACAGCTTTATCTCAAAAGAAAGCCAGATTCTGGATATCGGTATCAATGAAGAACTGGCCAGTCTTTTTGCCCGTGCACTGGAAGTAGCGGAAGCAGACAAGACCGCAGCGCAACAATATTTGTCCGGCATCGTTTTACACATTATGGGAGCCGTACTTGCTATCTCGCAGAACAAACGCTATGAGGTGGACAATGCGGCACAAAAAATAGAAAGTGCCAAAATCATCATGCACGAAAATGTGTACAAGGATATAGACCCGGAAGAACTGGCCATGAAATTGGGAATCAGTTATTCCTGGTTCCGCAAAGTATTCAAAGAATACACCGGTTATGCGCCCGCCAAGTATTTCCAAGAGCTGAAACTGCGCAAAGCGAAGCAGCTGTTGATTGAAAGTTCCATGTCAGTGAAAGAGATATGTTATGAATTGAATTATACCTCTACTGAACACTTTTTCTCGGTATTTAAAAAGCGTACCAATTTCACCCCTACCGAATATCGTAACTTCGGACGGGGCGGAAAAGAAAAAAAGAATGAAAACGAATAAAGAAAAAATGAGAAAAATAACCATCAATCTGGCTGCTGTGGCAGCCTTTTGCATTGTAGTTGCATCACCGGCCTTAGTAAGCAGCAGTTGCGCTACTCCAAAAACGGAGCAGGAAGATACCACTATCATACGGGAAGATTCAGGTATTACGGCATTGAAATACAGTAGTCCCGAAGTTCCCGCCAGTATTGAGTTCTGTGGCAAAACCATTGATTTGAGCCGCTTTGACCGCCACGAGCGTATGGACCGTGAACTATTGGCATTCACCTATATGCACAGTACTTCCTTGCAAATGCTGAAAAAAGCCAACCGCTATTTCCCCATTGTAGAACCCATACTGAAAGAAAACGGAATACCTGATGATTTTAAGTACCTGATGGTAATAGAAAGTAATATGAATCCCACCGCCCGTTCTTCTGCCGGAGCTGCCGGACTATGGCAATTCATGCAAGGTACGGGACGGGATTACGGATTGGAGGTAAACAACAATGTGGACGAGCGTTACCATATTGAGAAAGCGACCCGTGCCGCCTGCCGCTATCTGAAAGACGCGTATGCAAAATATAAGGACTGGGTGGCTGTCGCCGCCTCTTACAATGCCGGTCAGGCACGCATTGCCAGCCAACTGGCCAAACAGGATGTGGACGACTCGTTGGATTTGCAACTGGTAGAAGAGACTGCCCGGTATGTGTACCGCATTCTTGCCGCCAAACAATTATTCAATGCCCCCACTACTTTCGGTTTCCGCCTGCGTGCATCGGATTTGTATCCGCCTATTCCTTATACGGAAATCACTGTGACGAAAGGAATTGCAGACTTGGCACGTTTCGCACGCAGCAAAGGAATCAATCTGGCCATATTAAAGAATATGAATCCCTGGTTACGGGAAACATCCTTGTCCAACCACAGCGGGCGGACTTACGTGATAAAAATCCCTACCAAAGAAGGAATGACTTATGATCCGAAAAAGACGGTGGCGCATGATAAGCGATGGGTGATAGAATAACTTTCTATCATACAGCATTCCATAATCAATTTACCAGTTTTCCTCCACAGTATTTACAATAAGCAGCCCCGTCCTCATGTCCGTCCTTACCACAATGCGGACATTTCAGGGCCACCCTGCGTCTATGTTCCTGGATCATAGACGCAGAAACAATTCCTGTGGGGACTGCAATGATGGTATAGCCCAGTAACATTACAATGGCCGAAAGGAAGCGCCCTAGCGGAGTTTCCGGAGTGATATCCCCATAACCTACCGTCGTCATCGTCACTATCGCCCAATAAATACTATTCGGAATATTATTGAAAGAAGTGCCCGGCCGCTGTCCCTCAATCATATACATCAATGTACCGATCGAAGTCACCAATATCAGTACAAACAAGAAAAAAACAATAATCTTCCGACTGCTGAACACCAAGGAACGCAACAAGAAATTACCTTCATTCAGATAATTGAAAAGTTTAAAGATACGGAACACACGAATCAACCGGAAAGTGCGGATCACCAGCAGATAACGTGCCGTGCCGAAAAGCCAGCCTATATATAGAGGTAAGGTAGCCAGCAAATCCACTATACCGAAAAAACTCAGAGCATACTTCCGCGGTTGGGGAGAACAATAAAGCCTCAACATATACTCTAACGTAAAAAAGAAAGTAAAAACATACTCCGACACCCGCAGATAAGGCCCGATAACGGTATCCCAACTCTTGATACTCTCGGCAATAACCACCAGAATACTCAAGACAATGAACCCTATCAACGCCACATCGAATAACTTTCCCATCGGTGTGTCGCTTTCAAAAATAATCACATATATTTTATGCTTTAATTTCTCATCATGCAGTAAATTCTGCCATTTATTCCAAATACGCCTCAGAAATGCCATAATTTTTTAGGATAGAACACAAATCATTCACAATTATAACAAATATTGCCCGATTTATGTCCCATCGGTAACTATTATTTTCACTATATTTGCACAAAACCAATAAAATAATAGCATGAAGAAACAACTTATGACAGGTCTGTTCACAGTCCTCGCCCTTACAGCAGGCGCACAGACCTTCCAAGAATGGCGCAACCCGGAAATAAATGCGGTAAACCGTGCGCCGATGCACACGAACTACTTTGCTTTTGAGAATGCAGATGCAGCTAAGAAAGCAGACAAAAAACAATCAACTAACTACATGACTTTGAACGGAACCTGGAAGTTCAACTGGGTAAAGGATGCAGACTCCCGTCCGACTGATTTCTGGAAAACCGGCTTCAACGACAAAGGCTGGGATGACCTGCAAGTTCCCGCCGTATGGGAGCTGAACGGATACGGTGATCCTATTTATGTGAACGTAGGCTATGCCTGGCGTAACCAGTTCCAGAACAACCCTCCCGAAGTGCCGACAGAGAATAACCATGTAGGTTCTTACCGCCGTGAAATTGTAGTTCCCGCCTCATGGAAGGGAAAAGATATTATCGCCCATTTCGGTTCGGTTACCTCCAATATGTATTTGTGGGTAAACGGACGTTATGTAGGCTACAGCGAGGACAGCAAACTGGAAGCCGAATTTGACCTGACTCCATATTTAAAACCGGGTCAGAAAAACCTGATCGCCTTCCAAGTATTCCGCTGGTGCGACGGTACCTATCTGGAAGATCAGGATTTCTTCCGGTATAGCGGCGTGGGACGTGACTGCTATCTATATGCCCGCAACAAAAAACGCATTCAAGATATCCGTGTAACTCCCGACTTGGACGCAGCTTACCAAAACGGCAGCCTGGCTGTCAATCTGGATTTGAAAAGCAGTGGTAAAGTCGATTTGGAACTGGTAGATGCACAAGGCAAGCAAGTGGCAACCGCTACCGCCAACAAATCCGGTCTGGTGACCATGAACGTAGAGAACCCCAAAAAGTGGAGTGCCGAAACACCTTATTTATATACCTTGCGTGCCAGCATGCAGGGCAGCAATGAAGTGATTCCTGTCAAAGTAGGTTTCCGCAAGATTGAATTGAAAGGTGACCAGATCTTGGTTAACGGTAAGGCAGTCCTGTTCAAGGGAGCCGACCGCCACGAAATGGATCCGGACGGAGGCTATGTAGTATCTCCCGAACGTATGCTACAGGATATCCAGATAATGAAGCAATTCAACCTGAACGCTGTACGTACCTGCCACTACCCGGATGACAACTTATGGTACGATTTATGTGACCAATATGGTATTTACGTCGTGGCCGAAGCCAATATAGAATCTCACGGTATGGGCTACGGCGACAAGACGCTGGCCAAGAACCCCTCTTATAAGAAAGCCCATCTGGAACGTAACCAGCGCAATGTACAACGCGGATTCAACCATCCGAGCATCATCTTCTGGTCATTGGGTAATGAAGCCGGTGACGGCCCCAACTTCGAACAATGCTATAAATGGATTAAAGCAGAAGACCCCAGCCGTGCCTGCCAATATGAACAAGCACGCCAGAAAGAACATACCGATATCTTCTGTCCGATGTACTATGATTATAACGGCATGGAAAAATATGGTCAACGTACCGATGCTACCAAACCATTGATTCAGTGTGAATATGCCCATGCAATGGGTAACTCGCAGGGTGGTTTCAAAGAATATTGGGATTTGATCCGTAAATATCCGAATCTGCAAGGTGGATTTATCTGGGATTTCGTTGACCAGTCCTGCCGCTGGAAAGGAAAAGACGGCGTGATGATCTATGCTTACGGAGGAGATTTCAACCGTTTTGACGCTTCTGACAATAACTTCTGTGACAATGGTTTGATCAGCCCCGACCGTGTTCCTAATCCGCACATGTATGAAGTAGGTCACTTTTACCAAAATATCTGGACTACTCCCGCCGATTTAAGCAAAGGGGAAGTAAATGTATTCAATGAGAACTTCTTCCGTGATCTGTCCGCCTACTATATGGAATGGCAAGTACTGAAAGATGGAAAAGTAATCCGCACCGGACGCGTGGATGATTTAAAAGTCGCTCCTCAGGAAACAGCCAAGATTACGTTGAATATCGGCAAGACCTGCACCTGCAAGGAATGGTTGCTGAACGTTTCCTACAAACTGAAAAACCGCGAAGGTTTGCTGCCCGCAGGTTTCACCGTCGCCAAGAATCAGTTGACACTGAATGATTACAAAGCACCGTCTATGGATTTGAAGAACGTGGAAACGACCAATGTAGCCACCGTTGTTCCGCAAATCATCGACAACCAATATCATTATCTGATCGTAAAAGGCAATAACTTCGTAGCCGAGTTCAACAAACAGAACGGTTACTTAAGCAAATATGCAGTGGACGGAACGGAAATGCTGAAAGAAGGCGCAGCCCTGACCCCTAACTTCTGGCGTGCCCCGACAGACAATGATATGGGAGCCGGCCTGCAAAACAGATATGCCGCATGGAAAAACCCGGGATTGAAACTGGTTTCCTTGAATTCCAAAACAGAAAATGACCAGATAGTAGTGAATGCGGAATATGACATGAAGAATGTTTCCGCCAAATTATATCTGACTTATGTCATCAACAACGAAGGAGCCATCAAAGTGACCCAAAAGATGACAGCCGACAAGAATGCCAAAGTATCTCCGATGTTCCGCTTCGGTATGCAAATGCAGATGCCTAAATGTTTTGAAACCGTAGAATATTATGGTCGTGGTCCGGTAGAAAACTACAGTGACCGCAACCACAGCACAGACTTGGGTATTTATCGCCAGAGTGTGGATGAACAATTCTACTCCTATATCCGTCCGCAGGAAACAGGAACCAAGACCGATATCCGCTGGTGGAAGCAACTGAATGCCGGCGGTAACGGACTGAAGGTAGTAGGTGATGCTCCATTCTCTGCATCCGCTTTGCATTATACCATCTGTTCACTGGATGATGACGAACAAAAAGACCAGCGTCACTCGCCCAAAGTACAGAAAGCAGACCTGACCAACCTGATCATCGACAAGGCTCAGATGGGGTTGGGTTGTGTAAACAGCTGGGGAGCTCTGCCGTTGCCTCAATATATGTTGCCCTACGGTGATTATGAATTTACTTTCATCCTGACTCCGGTAAAACATAGCGTCGAGATAGAATAAAACACAGGTTAAACAATAAAAACAAGGTGGCTGAATTTGTTTTCAGCCACCTTGTTTTTATTCCCTCTGTTCTTCATAGCTACTGCCATCTACAATTTTCATAAAACAAGTATCACACAAGTATCTGCCCCAACCATCTCTTCAAAACACATTTTCCACCTTTTTTCCTTCAAATTCTTCATACGCGGGCAAGACTTTGAACCTCAAGCCATTACAATGAACCATTCTTATTCCAATCCTTCATAAATTCTTCATAAAGTTATATCCGTTCCCTTCGCATGAACCAACCACGGGAATCCATTCCGACAACCCATCGAATCTTTTTCCTTATTTTACCGTACCCGATTACAAACCTCGGTTGTATTACTCATAAAGAACAATTAAACACTAGTAAAATGAGACCAGACGGCTATTTGAAAACAGCGTGGATCATGACCGTATTATTCAGCATCATCCTTCCGCTTCATTCACAAACACCCCGGCAATTCTCTATAGAATTAAAGGACAAACCACTTCCCGCCGCCCTTAAACTAATCGAAAAGGAAGGCGGAAAGAATATTATCTTCTCCTATAACGAAACAGAAAGCTACCGGGTTACAGCCTCCATCCGGCAAAAGACCGAACTTGAAGCCATCGGCACTGTCCTGAACGGCATTCCTTTCATTTGTAAAGAACGGGAAGAATACTTCGCCATACAGAAAAAGGGAAGAGACATACGCATTACCGAAATACGAGGACAAGTAACCAATGAAAAGAATGAACCGCTGCCCTACTCCAATGTACTCTTATTGACTCCCGGCGACTCCACCTTTGTAAACGGATGTGTCACCCGTGAAGACGGAAGTTTCCTGATGATAGCGGAAGAAGGGATACCTTACTTGATACGGGTTTCTTATATAGGCTATAAGACGGAAGTGCAACCTTGCCACCCTACTCTTACGTTTCACCTGCTTCCCGACACCCAACTGATGCAGGAAGTAACCATCAGCGCCCGACGCCCCATGATAGAAGTGGGTCCCAACGGACTAAAAGCCAACGTGGCAGGAACTTCCCTGGCCCGAATGGGGTCTGCCGCAGAAATGTTGCCCCATCTTCCTTTCGTCACCGGCCATAACGGCGAATACAATGTAATGGGATGCGGTTCTCCTGTAATCTATATAAATAATAAGAAAGTACGTGACATGACAGAACTGGACCGTATCCGGGCCAACGAAATCTTATCCGCAGAAGTCATCACCACTCCCGGAGCCGAATATGCCTCGGACGTAGCAGCCGTCATCCGCCTCCGCACCATCCGCCGGCGCGGACAAGGGTTGAGCGGCCACTTCAATACGACTTATTCACAAGGACATTCCGCCAACGCCAACGAATATATGGCATTAAATTATCGCACCGGCGGTCTGGATCTCTTTGTAAAGGGATATATGGCACAGCAAAACTCGTATGGAAAAACCACAAATATGAACCGCATCAAGGGTTCCGCCATTTGGCAAACCAACAAAAATGATGTGCAGACCCATAAGAGCCAACGTTTTTCCGGTGAGCTGGGATTCAATTATGAACCGGATGAACACCATTCTTTCGGTCTGCGCTATATGCCCGAAACCGGAATAGGGAATGCAGACAGAAATTCATCCGGTAAAACCGTCACCAGACGTAACGATGAAGAAACCGACCGGATAAACTTTACTACAGCAGAACAAATACATACAGGTTGGGATCACGCGGCAAACGCCTACTACGCAGGAGAACTGGGCAAATGGAATATTGACTTCAACGCCGATTACCTGTTCAAACGCTCGCATTCCGACCAGAACGCCATGAATAATGACGATGCAACCGTGCAAGCAGACAGTCGCATGCGCAGCTCCCTCTATGCCGCCAAGCTGGTAGTCAGTGCCCCTTTATGGAACGGACGTTTTTCATTCGGTACGGAAGAAACTTTTACCAACCGCCATGATATCTTTACCCAAAACGGTTTCTCTGCTGATGCCGACGACCACATCAAACAATCCGTATATGCCGCATTTGCTGACTATTCAAGATCCATCCGCCATTGGAAACTGAATATGGGAATACGTTATGAACATCAACAAACAGATTATTATGAAAAAGGGATAAGGATAGATGCACAAAGCCCTACCTATAATGATATTATTCCTGTATTGGCCGCCAGTTGGTCACACAATGGCAAAAGTTTCAGCCTCTCTTACCGGTTACGTAAAAATAACCCCGATTATAGCCTATTGACCAATTCCATCCGCTATCGCAGCAAATATGAGTATTCTCAAGGAAACCCTTTGCTGAAAACCCAAAAGACGCATCGCTTTTCGGCCGGCGCCTCTTGGAATTGGCTCTATTTCTCAGCCTATTTCAGCCGTATTCTCAATATGTATACCAATATAATTATGCCCTACAAGGAAGATACACATCCGGGCGTCCTCTTATTTGCCACACAGACCATTCCTACAACCCATAATTACGGCATTAGTTTCAACGCCTCTCCCAAACTGGGGTGTTGGGAACCACAACTCAATGTGAATATGGCTTTTTTGGACATGAATGCGAATAAAATAGGAATCACCGAACACCGGAACCAACCCCGTTTCTATATCAGTCTGGACAACAACTTCAACCTTCCCAAAGGCTGGTTCTTCAATATGGAAGGATATCTCTCCACCGCTTCCCGGCAAGGATTTTTTGTAACGCGCACGGAAGGACAAATCAATGCACGCCTTTCCAAATCCTTTTTAAAAGAGACACTCACCATAACATTCACCGCCAATGATATTCTTAGAACAGGGTATTTCCATTTTGATTTATACGGCATAGATGCCTATATGGAAAATCGGATTTACCGGGATTTCCAACGCTTCGGCCTCCAAGTATCCTATAAATTCAATGCCACCAAGAGCAAATATAAAGGAACCGGAGCCGGACAAAGCGAAAAGAATCGTCTGTAACCCCAGCGGAGAAAAGGAAATTTCCGTACCTTTGTTCACGGAAGACAAGGAAACATGCAGATTTTATTCAGGAGAAGAAACCATAAAGAAGAGCACTTCGAACGACTGTTCGCAGAAATGTACCCACGCCTCGTCCGCTTTGCTACCACCCTGATGAGCAATACGGAAGAAGCCAAGGACATAGTAAGCGAAACCATGGAACAAGCCTGGAAGGAGTTCGACCAACTAAAGGAAAACACCCGTAGCGCCTGGCTCTATGCCACCGTGCGTAACGGATGCCTCAACCGCTTGAAGCATTTGAATGTGGAACAGCAACACATAGACCGCCTCATCGAAGCCACCCGTGCGGAAATGAATCAGGGTTACCGCGCACACGAGGCACTGTTGCAGCAAGCGGAAAACATAGCCCGCAGTTTGCCCGAACCGACTTGCACCATCTTGCGAAGCTGCTATTGGGAGAAAAAAACATATCAACAGGTAGCCGACGAATTGGGAATCAGCCCCGACACCGTGAAAAAACATATATCAAAAGCATTGCGGACTCTGCGCGAAGCGATACTGAAAAAGGAGGATAAACAATGAAAAAGGAGTTTTCAACAAATGACCACATCCATCCGGACAACGGAAAGAATCCCCATAACCAAGACTCCCCCCAAAACGGAACTTGGAATGACCATCAATTGGAACAACTCTTTGGTGAAGCATTGGGGGATATTCCCACCGCAGACGAAACCCGGAAAGCCTGGCAGACATTCATCCGTCGTCACCGTATCAGACACCAATCTATCCGACGGATAACGATACCAGGTATAGCCGCCGCTGTCATCGCCTTGGTACTTGTATTCCAGCCTTTACTGCAACCTGAGCCGCAGGAAGTGGAAGTCTTCACTTCACTGGAAGTTCCTGAGGAAATTACTTTTCGGGAAGAAGGGAAAAGGATAATTGTAAGCACCCCGCCCGCTACCATTACCTCCGTTCAATTAAGCGACGGAAGCAAGGTATTGCTCAGCGCAAACAGCCGTCTGGAGTATCTAAAGGAGTTTACAGATACCATTCGCAGTGTCAAACTAAGCGGAGAGGCCCGTTTTGAAGTAGCCAAAGACGCTTCCCGCCCCTTTATAGTATGCACCGAGCAACTACAAACACGAGTACTGGGAACGGTGTTCGATGTGAAAGCCTATCCCCGTTACTCGCCGGATGTCATCCTCTATCAAGGACGAGTGAATGTAAGTCATACCAAGCGCAATCAAAGTAAGGAAATGCACCCGGGGGAACAAATATCCTTGGATAAACAAGGAAAACTCCAATTGAAAAGAGTTGATACGGAGAAGAGAAAAGGATGGGCGGAGAATGAATTTTCTTTTGACAATACCGACTTGAGGCAAGTCATGCAAGATATAGGTTCATGGTATAACATCAGCATCGTATTCCGTTCACGTCCGTTACTGGACGAACGCATCTATTTCCATATCAACCGCCAACTTCCGGTGAATACCGTACTGGACGCCTTGAATGATTTGAAAATCGCACAGTTCACCATGAAAGAAGGAAAAATAATAGTGGAAACACCACAAGACAAGAAACGATAACATCAATGGGAGTTCAATAAACAAGCCTGTATTTTCACCTGGAGATTAACATATCAGCGTTCTTTTCATCTTCAGGTGAGAACCATTCAGTTTATCCCCCCTGTGCTAAAGAACTGACAGCACTATCTCTCTTTCCAGTTCCCTCGTGTGAAATCGGGAATCTCCACCGGTACACTGCCCTGTCGCACGGAGCGCTCGCTCAGTTCCGTAATGCAGGACCATTCGGCAGCGTCATACACATCCTGATCCAACGGCAAACCGTTCCTCAA
>OLQM01003375.1_pt1 | contig 13889 bp, 6 predicted proteins | sample 1673161 | NCBI WGS metagenome assembly OLQM01 (sample SAMEA3136761, study PRJEB25190) | human gut metagenome | reverse complement strand
TTTTTGGAGAAGCCGTGACGGAAAGTGAAGAAAACCTGAAAGGCTGTTTCGTCGGTCCACGCCGTGAAATGATTACTCCCTGGAGTACGAATGCAGTAGAAATCACCCAAAACATGGGACTCGAAGGTATCACCCGCATCGAGGAGTATTTTCCCGTAAAGGATGAAAACGCCGACCACGACCCGATGCTGCAACGCATGTACAAAGGACTCGACCAAAACGTATTCACTACCAACCGCCAACCGGAACCAATTATCTACATCGAAGACCTTGAGGACTACAACGAAAAAGAAGGCCTTGCTCTTTCAAAAGAAGAAATGGACTACTTGAAAAAAGTAGAAAACGACCTCGGACGCAAACTGACCGACTCCGAAGTTTTCGGTTTTGCACAAATCAACTCCGAGCACTGCCGTCACAAGATCTTCGGCGGAACGTTCATCATCGACGGTGTGGAACAGGAATCCTCCTTGTTTCAGATGATTAAAAAGACTACACAAGAAAATCCGAATAAAATCATTTCTGCTTATAAAGACAATGTAGCCTTTGCAGAAGGTCCGGTTGTTGAACAGTTTGCTCCGGCAGACCACTCAAAACCTGATTTCTTCCAGATCAAGGACATCAAGAGTGTTATCTCGCTAAAAGCGGAAACTCACAATTTCCCGACAACCGTAGAACCGTTCAACGGTGCATCTACCGGTACAGGCGGTGAAATTCGTGACCGTATGGGTGGTGGTAAAGGTTCATGGCCGATTGCAGGTACTGCTGTCTACATGACTTCTTACCCACGCACAGACGAAGGCCGCGAATGGGAAGAAATCCTTCCGGTACGCAAATGGTTGTACCAGACTCCGGAACAGATTCTGATTAAGGCGTCCAATGGCGCTTCCGATTTCGGAAACAAGTTCGGCCAGCCGCTGATCTGCGGTTCGGTACTGACTTTCGAACATACAGAGAACAATGAGGTTTACGGCTATGACAAAGTTATCATGCTTGCCGGAGGTGTAGGCTACGGTACACAGCGCGACTGTCTGAAAGGCGCACCGGAAGCCGGAAACAAAGTAGTCGTTATCGGTGGTGACAACTACCGAATCGGACTTGGCGGCGGTTCCGTATCTTCAGTAGATACCGGTCGTTACAGTAGTGGTATCGAGTTGAACGCCGTGCAGCGTGCGAATGCAGAAATGCAGAAACGTGCCAACAACGTAGTCCGTGCCCTTTGTGAAGAAGATGTGAATCCGGTTGTTTCTATTCATGACCATGGTTCGGCAGGTCACGTCAACTGTCTGTCGGAATTGGTGGAAGAATGCGGCGGTCTGATCGACATGAGCAAGTTGCCTATCGGTGACAAAACGCTGTCTGCCAAAGAAATCATCGCCAATGAAAGCCAGGAACGTATGGGACTTCTTATCAAAGAAGAAGCTATCGAACATGTGCGCAAGATTGCAGAACGTGAACGTGCCCCGATGTACGTAGTCGGAGAAACGACAGGCGACCACCGCTTTGCTTTCCAACAAGCTGACGGTGTACGTCCGTTCGATCTTGCCGTAGAACAGATGTTCGGTTCATCTCCCAAGACATATATGATAGACAAAACCGTAGAACGTCATTATGAAATGCCGAAATACGAATTGTCTCAACTGCATGAATACCTGACCAATGTATTGCAGCTCGAAGCAGTGGCTTGCAAGGATTGGCTGACCAATAAAGTAGACCGTTCGGTAACAGGTAAAGTAGCCCGTCAGCAATGCCAAGGTGAACTTCAATTGCCGTTGAGCGACTGTGGTGTCGTAGCACTCGACTACCGTGGCGAGAAAGGTATCGCTACCTCTATCGGACACGCTCCGCAAGCAGCATTGGCCGATCCGGCTGCCGGTTCTATACTTTCTGTATCCGAAGCACTGACTAACCTTGTCTGGGCTCCTATGGCAGAGGGCATGGACAGCATCTCCCTGTCTGCCAACTGGATGTGGCCTTGCCGTTCACAGGAAGGTGAAGACGCTCGTCTCTACACTGCCGTGAAAGCATTGAGCGACTTCTGCTGCGCCCTGCAAATCAACGTTCCTACCGGAAAAGATTCTCTGTCTATGACGCAGAAGTATCTGAACGGCGAAAAAGTAATTTCTCCGGGAACAGTAATTGTATCGGCAGGCGGCGAAGTTTCCGACGTGAAGAAGGTTGTATCTCCGGTATTGGTAAACAACGAAAAAACAACTCTTTATCATATTGACTTCAGCTTCGACGAACTGAAGCTCGGCGGTTCCGCCTTTGCACAGTCATTGGGCAAAGTGGGTGACGATGTGCCTTGCGTACAAGACGCAGAGTATTTCCGCGATGCTTTCCTTGCCGTACAGGAACTGGTAAACAAAGGATTGATTCTTGCCGGACATGATATTTCTGCCGGTGGTCTGATCACTACATTGCTCGAAATGTGCTTCGCCAATGTGGAAGGCGGTATGGAAATCAGCCTCGACAAGATGAAGGAACAGGATATTGTCAAGATTCTGTTTGCAGAAAATCCGGGTATTGTTATCCAGGTCAGCGACAAGCACAAAGAAGAGGTGAAGAAGATTCTGGAAGACGCAGGCGTAGGCTACCTGAAGTTGGGTAAACCTACCGACGAACGCCACATCCTCGTATCCAAAGGAGACGCTACCTACCAATTCGGTATCGACTATATGCGTGATGTATGGTATTCTTCTTCTTACCTGCTCGACCGCAAACAGTCCATGAACGGTTGCGCCAAAAAACGTTTTGAAAACTACAAGATGCAGCCGGTTGAATTTGCTTTCATGCCAGAATTCAAAGGCAAACTTTCTCAATACGGTATTACTCCGGACCGTCGTACTCCGAGCGGTGTCCGCGCAGCTATCATCCGCGAAAAAGGAACGAACGGCGAACGCGAAATGGCTTATTCACTCTATTTGGCAGGTTTTGACGTGAAAGATGTGACAATGACCGACCTTATCAGCGGACGTGAAACACTGGAAGACGTAAACATGATCGTTTATTGCGGCGGTTTCTCCAACTCCGATGTACTTGGTTCAGCCAAAGGCTGGGCAGGCGGTTTCTTGTTCAACGAAAAGGCAAAAGAAGCACTCGATAAATTCTATGCTCGTGAAGATACATTGTCACTGGGTATCTGTAACGGTTGCCAGTTGATGATGGAGCTTGGACTTATCAATCCTGAACACAAAAAGAAAGGTAAGATGCTTCACAATGATTCCCATAAATTCGAGTCTACCTTTGTCGGCCTGACTATCCCTACCAACCGCAGCGTTATGTTCGGTTCATTGAGCGGTAGCAAACTAGGTATCTGGGTAGCTCACGGAGAAGGAAAATTCTCTCTGCCTTACGATGAAGACAAATATAATGTAGTGGCAAAATACAGCTATGACGAATATCCCGGAAACCCGAACGGTTCCGACTATTCTATCGCCGGACTTGCCAGCGCCGACGGTCGTCATCTGGCTATGATGCCTCACTTGGAACGCGCTATCTTCCCATGGCAGAACGGTTGTTATCCGGCAGACCGCAAAAACAGCGATCAGGTAACTCCGTGGATTGAAGCATTTGTCAATGCCCGCAAGTGGATTGAAGAAAAGGTGAGATAAATAATTGCTTTATATTTTTTAAGGCTGGTACTTCCCAAAAAGTACCAGCCTTTTAGTTTATCCCAATATTCCTACTACCTAAATTCGTTTATATACAACTAAAGTTCCACAAATAAGCACTAAATACAAATAGCTGAAAAAGCTCCTCATCCGCTTCAATTCAAGTACGACGTAATCCTTACTCCAAAATTTTGTAGTGTCGAAAAATCTTCTTAATTTTGTCAAACTTTCCCCCTCAGAACAAGATTCAATAACCCTTAAAAGTCCTATTTATATGAAAAAATGGATTTTTCTAATCTTATTGTTTCCTCTAACCTGTATCGCTCAGACGTACCAATATATTGGAGTGGAAGATGGGCTAAGCAACCGGCGAGTTTACTATATCCAGAAAGACAGAACCGGATATATGTGGTTCCTCACCCATGAAGGTATTGACAGATACAATGGAAAAGATTTCAAACGATACAAACTAATGGACGGTGACGTAGAGGTTAATTCGCTACTGAACCTCAATTGGCTATATATTGATAAGGAAGACGTATTATGGGAAATCGGGAAAAAAGGAAAGATATTCCGGTATGACCAGATCCACGACTGCTTCACACTCGTATATAAACTGCCCATAGAGAACTTCCGTGATTTGCCGGCTCCGGTAAGTTTCGCATGGCTCGATCAGAGCAAGCATATCTGGTTGTGTAATGAGGAAACTATCTTTATTTATAACACGGATACAGGAGAAGTCACTCACATAAAGAATGACATCAGTGAAGAAATCAATGACATCGAACAGATTGACGACACACATTACTTCATTGGCACGGAAATGGGAATCCACTATGCCAAGTTGGAAAACAACACACTGGAACTTATTCACTGCGACAAGCTGGAGAATGTGAAAGCACAAATACTCGATCTACATTTCGACACAAAGATTCGTAAATTGTTTATCGGAACTTTCCAACGGGGAGTGCTCATCTATGATATGTCGACCAAGTCCGTCACACAACCTCCACATAGTCTGAAAGATATCAGCATTACACGAATCAAGCCCTTAAACGCCAAAGAATTGTTGATAGCGTCAGATGGCGGCGGTGTGCATAAAATGAATGTTGAAACCTATCAGATGGAGCCTTACATTATTGCTGATTACAACAGTAATAACGGCATGAACGGCAACAGTATCAATGATCTTTATATAGATGAAGAAGAACGGATATGGTTGGCGAACTACCCTATCGGAATCACCGTACAGAATAATCGCTATTCCAGCTATAAATGGATCAAGCATTCTATCGGCAACAGACAGTCTTTGATAAACGACCAGGTTAATTCGATTATCGAAGACAGTGACGGTGACTTATGGTTCGGAACCAATAATGGAATCAGTCTCTTAAATTCCAAGACCGGACAATGGCGTTCCTTCCTCAGTTCTTTTGAGAAGAACCAGGATAGCAGAAGTCATATTTTCACTACCCTGTGCGAAGTGCTTCCCGGAGTTGTCTGGGCCGGCGGATACTTCTCCGGCATTTATCAGATAGACAAGAGATCTTCCAATGTCAGCTATTTTACTCCGGCTTCGTATGCATATGAGAACATACGCCCGGATAAGTATATACGTGATATCCGTAAAGACTCACAAGGAAATATCTGGAGCGGAGGATTTTATAATCTGAAACGTATCAATGTACACACTAAAAATATACAACTGTACCACGGACTGAACTCCATTACTGCAATTCTCGAACGCGATGCCAAAAGTATGTGGATAGGCAGTGCGACCGGATTGTTTTTATTGGATAAAGAATCGGGTAAATATGAACGTATCAAACTTCCCGTAGAATCAAACTATATATATTCTTTATACCAGACCAAGAAAGGATCGCTATATATAGGAACCAGTGGCTCCGGATTATTAATTTACGATCCTCACACCAAACTGTTCACTCATTATCATACGGGAAATTGCGCATTGATTTCCAACAATATCTATACCTTGCTTTCAGACGCTGACGAAGATATTCTGCTTAGCACGGAAAGCGGTCTGACCAGCTTTTATCCTAACCAAAAAACATTTCACAACTGGACAAAAGAAATGGGACTTATGACCACACATTTCAATGCATTGTCCGGTACCCTGCGAAAGAACAACAACTTTATTTTCGGAAGCTCGAACGGGGCAGTAGAGTTCAATAAAGACATGAAACTGCCCAGAACCTATTCTTCCAAAATGATATTCAGCGATTTCAAACTGTTTTATCAAACGATCTACCCGGGAGACAAAAATTCCCCGCTAAAGGCAAGTATCAACAATACGAAAGAGCTGAAATTAAAATATAACCAGAATATTTTCTCGTTACAGGTTTCTTCTATCAACTATGACTATCCTTCTAATGTCCTTTATTCCTGGAAACTGGAAGGCTTTTACGAAGAATGGAGCAAACCGGGGACAGAAAACACAATCCGTTATACTAACCTCGCACCGGGAAAATATACGTTAAGGGTACGCGCTATCTCCAATGAGGACCAGCGTATTATGCTCGAAGAAAGGAGTATAGATATTATCATCGCCCAGCCTTTTTGGCTGACCGTTTGGGCAATGTTGCTCTATATCGTTATCCTTGTCTTTATCGCTGCTGTCTCATTACGTATTCTGATCCTAAGGAAACAACGTAAAGTGTCCGACGAAAAGATTCATTTCTTTATCAACACTGCACACGACATCCGTACTCCGTTGACGCTTATCAAAGCGCCACTGGAAGATCTTCGTGAAAAAGAAGAACTAAGCAAGGAAGGAATATCCAATATGAATACTGCATTACGGAATGTAAATGCCCTGCTACGTCTCACCACCAATCTAATAAACTTCGAGAGGGCGGACGTATATTCCTCCGAACTATATATTTCGGAACATGAACTGAACACATTTACAACCGAAATATACAATGCTTTCCAGCAGTACGCCAATATCAAACATATCAACTTCACCCACGAAAGTAATTTCAGGTATATGAATGTATGGTTTGATAAGGAAAAAATGGAATCAATCCTGAAAAACATAATCTCGAACGCCTTGAAGTACACTCCGGAAAACGGTAATGTACAGATTTTCGTGTCCGACAATACAGACTCGTGGAGCGTCGAAGTTAGGGATACAGGAATCGGAATTCCGGCCAGCGAACAGAAAAAACTGTTCAAGCTGCATTTCCGTGGCAGCAATGCAATCAACTCCAAAGTGACGGGTAGCGGGATCGGACTGATGCTTGTTTGGAAATTAGTGCGGCTGCATAAAGGTAAGATTAATTTGTCGAGTGTGGAAAATCAAGGTTCGGTTATCAAGGTATCTTTCCCGAAAGACAGCAAGCGTTTCCGTAAGGCACATCTGGCAACACTGAGCAAACAACGTCAGGAAAACAGAACCCTAAGCAATGTACCTGCTCCCTCACCCGAAATATACGAAAACGCACATAAGAAGTTGAACGGCGAACACCGGCGGATTCTGATTGTGGAGGATAACGATGAATTACGCAACTATCTGTTGCAGACATTATCAGAAGAATATACTGTACAAACGTGTTCCAACGGAAAAGAAGCGTTGACGATCATCCCCGAATACAAACCGGAGTTGGTTATCTCTGATATTATGATGCCGGAAATGCGGGGAGACGAATTATGCAAGGAACTCAAAAACAACATAGAGACATCGCACATTCCGGTTATCCTGCTGACAGCTCTGAATAATGAGAAAGATATCTTGTCCGGACTTAAAATCGGTGCCGACGAATACATCTTGAAACCGTTTAATATAGGTATATTAAAAGCGACTGTCGACAATCTGCTGACTAACCGTGCTCTTTTGCGCAGTAAGTATGCCAATCTGGAGCTGGATGATGAGGAAGAAGATGACGAATGCATCAACTGCTCACAGGACATTGACTGGAAGTTTATTGCCAACGTCAAAAAGCATATAAAAGACAATATAGATAACCCGGCCCTTACCGTAGATGTACTTTGCAACCTGGTAGGCATGAGCCGTACAAGTTTCTACAACAAACTCAGGGCATTGACCGACCAGGCTCCGGGAGATTATATCCGTCTGATCCGGTTGAAGTATGCCGTGCAGTTGTTGAAAGAGAACACACATAGCATAACAGAAATAGCAGAAATGACAGGATTCAGTGATGCGAAATACTTCCGTGAAGTATTCAAGAAGCATTTTAACGTAAGTCCCAGCCAATACGGCAAAGAAAAGAGAACAAACAAGAAAGGAGGAGAAAAGAAAGAATGAACATCTATCTCGAATCATTTGGAATTTTTTTTAAAATAGGCGCCTTTACTATCGGAGGAGGGTACGCAATGGTGCCGCTTATTGAGAATGAAATTGTTACGAAGCGGAAATGGATTGCGCAGGAAGATTTTATCGACCTGCTGGCTATCTCCCAATCTGCTCCGGGCATTTTGGCAGTCAATATTTCTATCTTTATAGGATACAAGTTGCGTGGTATCCGAGGAAGTATTATCACAGCATTAGGAACAATTTTGCCTTCCTTCATCATTATATTGGCGATTGCTCTATTTTTCCATAGTTTTAAAGACAACCCGATTGTGGAACGCATCTTCAAAGGAATCCGACCAGCGGTAGTGGCACTTATTGCCGCCCCGACTTTCACAATGGGCCGGTCCGCTAAAATCAACCGCCACAACCTGTGGATTCCTGTTGTTTCGGCACTGCTGATCTGGCTATTGGGGTTCTCGCCTATCTGGATTATTATTGCTGCGGGAGTGGGAGGCTTCCTTTGGGGAAAATTTAGAAAAGTAGAAAGTTGAGAATGGAGAGTCGAGAGTTATCATTCCCTGTTCATTATTCAAGATTCATGGTAAAAAATTAAAAAGAGATGATCTATCTTCAGTTATTCTATACGTTTTTTAAGATCGGGCTCTTTGGATTTGGAGGAGGTTATGCGATGCTCTCCATGATTCAAGGGGAAGTAGTAACCCGTTATGGTTGGGTGAGCTCGCAGGAGTTCACGGATATTGTTGCAATCAGCCAAATGACACCGGGACCTATCGGGATTAATGCGGCTACGTACGTCGGATTCACCTCTACGGGGAGTGTCGTGGGATCGGTCATTGCTACCTTTGCTGTAGTCCTCCCCTCCTTCATCTTGATGCTGACCATTAGCAAATTCTTCCTGAAATATCAGAAACATCCGGTAGTAGAATCCATATTTAGCGGACTGCGTCCCGCAGTTGTCGGCCTGTTGGCTTCCGCCGCACTGGTATTGATGAATGTAGAAAATTTCGGTTCACCGACAACTGACACTTACTCATTCGTTATCAGTATTATCATCTTTCTAGTCGCTTTCATCGGAACCAGAAAATATAAAGCTAATCCTATATTAATGATTATAGCCTGCGGCATTGCAGGATTATTGCTTTATTAATTGCTGGGGTGGTAGGCGGATACACAATATTGAAAATAAACGACTTATGTATTTTCCTACCACCTCCCCCTACGGGGACTCCTCCTTCCCGAAGGAGGAGAATTGAAGATACTACTGAATTGTTAGTCAGCCTCTTTTTCTATTCTTCACTTATTACAGTTTTACTTTTATCACAGTTTTACTTTCTTGCTAACCGACTTCGATTCATTATGAAGACGGTCTAACGCAGTCACCACATAGCGGTACTTTGTTTTTCCTGTTTCGTATGGAAGTTTGTAGAAAGGATTACGGGTGATAGCAACAATATGTGAAGGGTCGTCAAGATTCACCTTTTCTTTTCTGCCAAAACGATAGACCACATATTGCACAGCCTTATCCATTTCCGTTTCAGCTTTCGGAGCAGTCCAGAAAAGCACATAGCCGTCTTCAGTCCATATTTTCTTCATCTTGCGCACCTTGTCCGGAGCCTTATCATCCATAAAGTCGAATACGGGGATTAATGCCGGATATTTGTGATATTCCGAAACCAGCGCATCGCGATATCTTCCCTGATTTTCAACAACAGCTGCCGCATACCATTGACAGCTACCGCCAATCGTCTGGTAAGCACGCTGTAAAGCCATTTTCCGGGGAAGCTGATTCATAGAAGGATTCTGCGGGTCAGCGTGCTGAATCGTATTTGTCACTGACTGGCCGATAAATAACGGACGGTTCTCCGAATGCGTAGCCCACCACTTCACCAATGTCTCATAGTCAGCCGCCTTATGACCGATTTCCCAGTAAATCTGCGGAATATTATAATCAATCCAGCCTTCACGCGCCCAGAGCAGAACATCAGCATACAGATCGTCATAATTCTGCAAGCCATTGGTATTACTTCCCAACGGGTCACTTTTCTGATTACGATAGATTCCGAACGGACTGATTCCGAACTTTACCCACGGCTTCACCCCCCGAATGGTTTCGTGCAATTTCTTAATCAACACATTCACATTACTACGTCTCCAGTCCGCCTTGTTAGTAAAGCCTCCGCCATAACGGGCAAAACTTGCGTTATCGGGAAAATCGACTCCCTTAATAGGATAAGGATAGAAATAGTCATCCATGTGGATAGCGTCCACATCATAGCGGGACACAATATCCGTCACGATCTTACAGATATATTCACGACTCTCGGGAAGTGCCGGGTCGAAGTACAATTGGTCTCCATAAGTAACAAACCATTCCGGATGCTGATTATATATATGTTCCGGCGCCAACTGGTTCTTCAGGGAGGTTTTCACCCGATAAGGATTAATCCAGGCATGAAACTCCATATTCCGTTTCCGGCATTCCTCAATCATAAACTGCATCGGGTCCCACATAGGCGAAGGCATTTGTCCTTGTGTCCCTGTCAGAAAACGGCTCCACGGTTCATGTTGCGAAGCATACAACGCATCCGCTTCGGGACGCACTTGAAAGATAATCGCATTAATACCTGCCCCTTGAAGCGAGTTCAACTGGCTAATCAGTGTTTGTTTCAGTCGTTCTGTGGGAACACCGCGAAACTGTCCGTTGACAGCCTGTATCCATGCAGCACGAAACTCACGTTTGGGATATTTGTCGCCCGTCGGCACCTGTGCCCTCACTCCCACAGCCAGAAGAAGAGCCAAAAGTAAAAGATAGTTTTTCAGCTTCATAATATTCTTAAATCGTAATAATGTGACGCAAAGATAATACAAACTCCCGATAAATTCGCTAACTTTGCCGACTACCATAAAACAAGGAGCATTTTATGTCAGAAAATAACTATATTTCGATCAAAGGCGCACGAGTAAACAACCTAAAAAACATCGATGTAGATATTCCACGCAACAAACTTGTTGTCATCACCGGATTATCAGGTTCAGGAAAATCATCTCTCGCTTTTGACACCCTCTACGCAGAAGGACAACGCCGCTACGTAGAAAGCCTAAGTAGCTACGCACGCCAGTTTCTCGGACGAATGAGCAAACCGGAATGCGATTTTATCAAAGGCATTCCGCCTGCGATTGCCATAGAACAGAAAGTAAACAGCCGCAATCCCCGTTCCACCGTAGGAACTTCCACAGAAATTTATGAATATCTCCGTTTGCTGTATTCCCGTGTAGGGAGGACATACAGCCCTGTAAGCGGACAGGAAGTGAAGAAACATTCGACGGAAGACATCATCAACTGTATGCTATCACACCCGGAAGGGACAAGATACACCGTACTGACCCCTATCCACCTGCGTGAAGACCGCAGTCTGCAACAGCAACTGGAAATAGACCTCAAACAGGGATTCAACCGTATCGAAGTGAACGGTGAGATGAAACGTATTGATGAATACAAGCCCGTAGCAGGCGACGAAGTTTATCTGCTGGTAGACCGTATGGCAGTAGCCGACACCAAAGATGCTATCAGCCGCCTCACCGACTCTGCCGAAACAGCCATGTACGAAGGCGAACCTGTATGCTACGCTTTTACCTGCCGGACGGAACAACACAACTGTTCTCCTTCAGCACAAAGTTCGAAGCAGACGGTATCACTTTTGAAGAACCCAATGACCAGATGTTTTCATTCAACTCCCCGATCGGTGCCTGCCCCACCTGTGAGGGCTTCGGCAAAGTTATCGGTATAGATGAGCATTTGGTGGTTCCCGACCGTTCTTTATCTGTTTATGAAGGAGCGATCGTATGTTGGCGCGGTGAAAAAATGGGAGAATGGAAAGAAGAGCTGATCCACAATGCGGAGAAATTCGACTTCCCGATTTTCACTCCTTATTATGAACTGACGGACAAACAGCGCCGGTTGCTTTGGGAAGGAAACCAATATTTCCACGGTATTAATGACTTCTTCAAGATGCTTGAAGAAAATCAATATAAGATACAATATCGTGTGATGCTTGCCCGGTATCGCGGAAAAACACTTTGCCCGAAATGCCACGGTACCCGTCTGAAACCGGAAGCCGGCTATGTACGCGTAGGCGGAAAGAATATTTCCGAACTGGTAGACCTGCCTATTTCCGAATTAAAGCAGTTCTTCGATCACTTGGAACTGAACGAGCACGACAGTAATGTAGCCCGCCGGATTCTGATGGAAATAAACAGCCGTATCCGTTTCCTGATTGATGTAGGTCTGGGGTATCTGACACTGAACCGGCTCAGTAACTCCCTGTCGGGTGGAGAAAGCCAGCGTATCAATCTGGCGACATCACTGGGAAGCAGTCTTGTAGGTAGCCTCTATATCCTCGACGAACCCAGTATCGGTCTGCACAGCCGTGACACCGACCGCCTGATTAATGTGCTGCGCCAACTGCAACAACTCGGTAACACGGTAGTAGTTGTAGAACATGACGAGGAAATCATTCGTGCGGCAGATTATATTATTGACATCGGTCCCAACGCCGGACGTCTGGGAGGAGAAGTCGTCTATCAGGGTGACATGAAAGACCTCAAAAAAGGAAGCAACAGTTATACCGTCCGCTATCTTTTGGGAGAAGAAGAAATTCCCGTCCCCCAACATCGCCGTCCGTGGAATAATTATATTGAACTGAAAGGTGCACGCGAGAATAACCTGAAAGGAGTAGACGTCCGCTTCCCGCTGAATGTAATGACAGTGGTTACCGGTGTTTCCGGTTCCGGGAAAAGTACGCTGGTACGTGATATTTTCTTCCGGGCATTGAAGCGTGAGTTGGACGAATGCAGTGACCGTCCGGGAGAATTTTCATCTATCGGAGGCAGTCTGCGCGACTTACGGAATGTAGAATTTGTAGACCAGAATCCGATCGGCAAATCATCCCGTTCCAATCCCGTGACATATATCAAGGCTTATGACGAAATCCGCAAACTATGGTCAGAGCAGCCACTCGCCAAACAAATGGGATATACCGCCGGTTTCTTTAGTTTCAACAGTGAAGGCGGACGTTGCGAAGAATGTAAGGGTGAAGGCACCATTACCGTAGAAATGCAGTTCATGGCAGACCTCGTTCTGGAATGTGAATCCTGCCACGGGAAACGTTTCAAATCCGACACACTGGAAGTGAAATTCCACGACAAGAACATCTTTGATGTACTGGAAATGACCGTGAACCAGGCGATTGAATTCTTCAATGAACACGGACAGAAGAAAATTGTAAAAAAGCTACTCCCGTTGCAGGATGTAGGACTCGGGTATATCAAACTAGGCCAATCTTCTTCCACTCTTTCCGGTGGTGAGAACCAGCGTGTGAAACTAGCATTCTATCTGAGTCAGGAGAAAGCCGACTCGACTCTGTTTATCTTTGACGAACCGACAACAGGTTTGCATTTCCACGACATCCGTAAACTTCTGGATGCTTTTGACGCCTTGATTCGCCGTGGACATAGCATCGTAATCATCGAGCATAACATGGACGTTATCAAATGTGCCGATTATGTGATTGACCTCGGCCCGGAAGGTGGAGATAAAGGTGGGAACATTGTAGCGGTAGGTACTCCGGAAGAAGTAGCCGCTTGCGGAGCAAGCTATACGGGTCAGTTCCTGAAAGAAAAGCTGAAATAAGTCAAGAGTCAGAAATGGAGAGTTGAGAGATGTTTTGCAGCAAATATAGCGCAATAACTCTCCACTCTCCATTCTCAAATTATTTAAAAGTAGAATCCGAATCCTACTTTAATGCCGAAACGTGAATTATCGGAGTCATCAAAACGCCATTTATAATAAACAGCCGGTTCGATAGTTACTGTCCGCGACAGGAAATAAGCATATCCGGCTTCGATACCCAATCCCCAATCGTTGTTATGACCGCCACCTTTATAACGTCTGCGTTCCCAATCGAGGCCACCACCGATATAAACAC
>OLQM01003358.1_pt1 | contig 13960 bp, 11 predicted proteins | sample 1673161 | NCBI WGS metagenome assembly OLQM01 (sample SAMEA3136761, study PRJEB25190) | human gut metagenome | reverse complement strand
TCGGTTCCCCCACCTCTGTGGAAAAAATGTTTGCGCCGGAGGAAAGTGAAAAACAGGTTTATCTGGAAGGAACTGCAAAGGAAAAAGCAGACAAGCTTGTTGCTCTCCTGACCGGAAAGAAGATCATATAGGGGGAAGCGGAACATGGAATTTTTAAAATTTGATATAAACAAATGCGTACTCTGCGGAGTATGCGTGGAGAAATGTCCTTTTGGGGCCCTCACCATAGAGGGAAATGGAATTGTTGTAGGTGATGCCTGTCGTATGTGCGGGCTTTGCGTTCGTAACTGCCCGGAGAAAGCCATCCGGTTTGAGCAGAAGGCAAAATCCTTTGACAAGGATAAATGGAAAAACTTTCTTATCTATGTGGAGCAGGAGAGAGGAGAGATCCATCCGGTTACCTTTGAGCTGATCGGAGAAGCAAGAAAGATGGCTGTCAAAGTCGGTTATCAGGTTAACTGTGTGATCGTCGGAGGAAAAGGAACAAAGGAAAATGCGGAAAAGCTTCTGCCGTATGGCGTAGACAATGTGTACGTATATGAGCATGAAGGCTTCGAAGGCTTCCGCGCAGACTGTTATACAGACGCAGTTGCAGACTGTATCGCAGCAAACAAACCAAGCTCTGTGCTGATCGGAGCTACTGCGCTGGGGCGTTCCCTTGCACCGAGGCTTTCCACCAGATTCCATACGGGACTGACTGCAGACTGCACAACTCTGGATATCCGTTCCAACACCGATATGATCCAGATCAGACCGGCTTTCGGCGGAAATATCATGGCTCAGATCGGCATCACCAAATCACGGCCACAGTTTGCCACGGTCCGTTATAAGGTTATGGACAAGGCAGAAAAAGTAAAAAATCCGCATGGTCAGGTGGTTGTATGTCCGGTAAATGAAAAAATGGCAGATTCCAGGATCAAGATTCTGTCATCCAGGGTCATTGATAAGGTAAAGAGCCTTGAGGAAGAGGATGTTCTGGTAGTAGCAGGCCGTGGTGTCCGGAATGAAAAGGATGTGGAAATGTGCCGGGAACTGGCAGATGCCTTTGGCGGACAGCTTGCCTTCACCCGTCCTATGGTAGAAAACGGATTCGGAGATGTTGCACATCACGCAGAATATTTCCTTGAATATCTTACCGGTTTCCTATGACGATTTCTTAGAACAAATGTAAAGAAACTGTGTTTCAGGCGTTTTTATCGTCGGCCAGCAGCTGATTGGTCAGCAGTTCAGCCTCCCGCAGCCAGTCGGCAGCATCCGTTTCGCCCTCGGCCTGCAGGATCCGAAACCCCTGCACGGCTTCGGCCACCTGCAGCAGCGCCTTTTTGCGGGAGAGGTACTGGGTCTCGTACTGGGCAAGGCGCAGGCAGACCTGCGGGGTATAGGCGATGTCCGGCACTTCCCGGGCAGCGCTCTGGGCGCGGCGGTAGTATTGCAGGGTCTCCGCCATCTCCCCGCCCGATGCAGCACAGTCATCCCCCAGGGCGATCATGGCCTGCACCTCCCCGGCCTGCGCGGCTTTTTTCCACATCCGCCGGGCCTGGGTCTTATTCTTCCGGGTACCCCGGCCATAATACAGGCAGTCCCCCAGGGCAGAAAGCGCCTCTGCGCTGCCCGCCTCGGCGGCGGCAGTGTAGCGGGCCGCTGCCTCCTGCCAATCCCCGGCCCGGGCGGCGGCGTGCCCGGCTTCCAGCTCCTGAGCGCCGGGGTTGTCGCTTCCCCGCTCCGATCTCAGCAGCCCGCTGAGCAGGGAGACATCCAGCGTGGCAGAGCTTGTCCACGGGTCCAGCACCACACCATCGATGCCGTCCGTTTCCAGCGCATACTCCATGGCGCTGCGCAGGCTGCGCTCCACCATGGGGCGGGTGGCGCTGGCCTTTTCCGCCTCGGCGTTCTTTACCGAGGTGAACAGCGGCAGATAGTTCCGCTCTTTCCGGGCGTGGAGCAGCCAGGGCTGCAGGCCCTCGGCCCGCTCCTCCGGGATGGGCAGGTGTGCCCAGGGGGCGGCCCCACTCTGGGGGTCCACCGCCGCATCCAGCGGAACCAGTACCTTGGTCTGCAATTCCAGCGCATAGTTCAGGGCGTTCATCAGGCTCCAGAAATGTTCCTCGTTCTGCTCCCGGTACAGCCGCGCCACGGCCTCCTCCACAAACGGGCAGCCTGTGCCCACCGGCCCGTACTGCGGCGCAGTCCGCTTTTTTCCGCTGCCCACCGGCCGGAAGCGCCGACCGCCCATGTTGTATGCCATTTATCTCACCCTTCTTTTTCATCAATAGGATAAGTATAGCAGGAATCCGCAAATTTCACAATATTTTCCCGCAGGCAGCCGAACGCAAAAACAGCAGGCGGCTGCACATGGCCGTCTGCTGTTCGGTTCACTCTTCTGCCGGTTTCTCCGCATCGTCCAGATAGTTCTCGATGCTGCCGATGCTGTACCGGTTCTCGTTGGCTTTCACGCTCCGTGCACTGGCATCGTAGCAGGCTTCCAGAATGGGCATCACTGGCTGCTGGCCCTCCGGGTCGGTCAGATGTCCGATGGCCCGGGCCTCATAGTAGTTGTCGATGATCTGGTTCACGATCCGTTTGCGGTCACGGAGCGGAGTCTGCAGGTTGGCCAGCAGCTCCTGCCGGATGCCGCAGCTGTTGCTGCCGTGGTCGCCGAACAGGATGTAATACTCCTGCTCGATCTCCAGCGGTGCAGCCTGATGCAGATAATAATCCGCCAGTGTCCTCCGCTTCTTTTCGGTGCTGAAGCCCTTGATATCCTCCATGCCGCGCGGAAAGAGTTCCGGATGCAGGATCCACATTTCATAGGGCCCCACCGGCAGGTGCAGAGTATCGAATACATCCAGAAAATCCTCCAGCGCAATGCGGATCTCGCCCCGCTCCCATTTCTGAATGGTGCGCTTGTCCCGCCCCAGCATATCCGCAAGCTCCTGCTGAGATCTGCCCGCCACGTTCCGGGCAAAGGCAATGGCTTCCCCGATTCGGTTCCGGTAGTTGGTCATATTCTTTCCCTCCTGACACACACTTGTACACCAGGCATTCCAACGTCTGGCGACATAAAATACTTTCCTCTGATAAAAGGATAATGGTTTGTCCCGCCTTCTGTCAAGAGTTGCAAATTCAATCACTTCACGTCAAATTTTTGTTAAATGTGTCATCCAATCCGGACAGCCGCCTTTTTTGCAGAGATTTCGCCGCTCCGTGGGGCATCCGCCCCCTGTCTTAAACAACGTTCGGGCCATTTTGTCCTTTTTCACCTGCCGGAGGCAGCCGGATGTGTCAGGTACACCGCAACACGCAACGCAAAATATTTTTTGCAAAAAAATTCCTCTTCGGCAAGTTTTTCCCAGCGCATCCGTTTCCATACACACAAAAACCGCCCATAGCCGTCAAAAACAGCCATGGGCGGGTGCTTTTTCTTTATGCCAGTTTGTTCAGCCTTACGGCAACGTAGGGGTCAGGGAGCTTGAGCTCGTCAGCAAGGTCGGCTTCAGATTCGTACTTCTCCGCCGCCATGCCCACCACAACGCTGCACACGTCAAAGCGTCCGGCGGGCGAAAGAGCCGTGACCTTGGCTTCTCCATCGGCAATGGCGGTCACCACGCCATCCGCATCCACGGTAACGACACCGGGGTTGCTGCTGACCCATGTAATGGGCACACTGCCGCCGCCCTCCACCGCAACGGTGGCCGTCAGACGTTCCTGGGTGCCCACGGTGCGGAGCAGCAGGTCACTCTTGTTCAGGGTCACTTTGCCGATATCCGAAGTCACCGTGACGCTGCACCGCAGAGCCTGGCCGTTGGAGACCATTGCCGTGATGGTGGTGGTGCCCGCCGCCTGAGCCGTGACAAGGCCCTTGTCGCTGACTGTGGCAACCTCGGGGTTGCTGCTCATCCACTGGTAGACATAGAGGAAGGAGTGGTCGCTGTTGGTCAGCTGGAGCTGATGGGTGGGGTGCAGGTCATTGTACTGCAGCACAAGGCTCAGGCTGGTGGTATCCAGCGTGGGCTTTTTTCTGGCTGCTTCTTCATTTTTGCGGGTCACGGTCACCTTGCAGGCGGCGCGTTCGCCGTGGTCGGAGATGGCGGTGATGATGGCAGTGCCTGCATTGCGGCCCGTCACCTTGCCGTCGCCATCCACCGTGGCAACATTGGAGTTGCTGCTCATCCAGACGATGAAGTAATAATCGCTCTGTCCGCTGGTGTACAGGTAGCCCTTGGGGCGGGGGTCATCATCGGTGATCTCCAGCTCCATCTCGGTCAGCTCCAGTTCCAGCTTGGAGCCGGTTCCGGTCAGGCCTGTCAGCACACCGGGCGCGGCCTGCGCGGGCAAAGGGGCAGCCAGCAGGGCCCCGCTCAGAGCCAGCAGGGCCAGAAGCCGCCCCGCGGTTTGGAATTTCCATTTCATTGGGTCGAACTTCCCTCCTTGTTTCATCCCATGGGATCAAAGGAATGCCGCACACATGGAAAAATTTCGCGTCCATGATTTTTCTCACTATTGATTTATTTTACACGTCCGGCTAATGTGGGTCAAGTTTTTCGCCCAAAGTGCTGTGCTTTCGCACCTGATTTCGTGGACTATACCAGTTTTTCCGGAAAATTTTGTGCAAAAAGAACGCCGCAGTCCCGGCGTGGGAGCTGCGGCGTTCCGGACAGGATCAATAATTGTGCTTTTTCAGCTCAAAGTAGCTCTGGGGATGTGCGCAGACCGGGCACTTCAGGGGAGCCGACTTGCCGATATAGGTGTAGCCGCAGTTCCGGCACTGCCAGACCTGCTGCTCTTCCCGGGCAAAAACCTTGTTGTTCTTCAGGTTCTCGGCCAGCTCACGGTAGCGCTCCTCGTGCTCTTTCTCGATCTGCGCCACCATGGTGAACAGGGCAGCCAGCTGGGTAAAGCCCTCTTCCTTGGCCTCTGCGGCCATCCGGGGGTACATCTCGGTCCACTCGTCGTGCTCGCCGCCGGCTGCCATTTCCAGGCAGGTCATGGTATCGGGGATGGAGCCGCCGTTCAGGGCCTTGAACCACATCTTGGCGTGCTCCTTCTCGTTGGCAGCCGTCTCCTCAAAGATCGCTGCCAGCTGCTCATAGCCCTCCTTCTTGGCCACGCTGGCGAAGAAGGTATACTTGTTGCGGGCCTGGCTCTCGCCTGCAAAGGCTTCCCACAGGTTTTTCTCGGTCTTGGTACCCTTGAGTTCCATATTCATGCTCTCCCTTTGTTTGTGCGGTGTATCATTTCGCCGCCGGTGACCGCCGGGGCGTTCCTTCTGCACTGATTATACCAGAGTTCCGAATTGAAATCAAGAATAATTCCTATTTATTTTGAGAATATTTCTCAGTTATGCTGTTTCAGGGCGCAGACCGCAATGCTCAAAGCACTCCAAGCTGCCTGATACATCAGGACAGCGGCCACCGACAGGGTGCCGATGCTGCCCGCGTAGGTCAGCAGAACACCGATGACCACCGAGAACCAGACCGAGACCATCTGCACCGTGGTGGCGCTCGTCTCGGCGTTCTGGGCCTTTTCCGCCGCGCGCAGGCCACCGATCAGGCTGGCAAAGCCCTTATCATGCAGCATACAGCAGCGGGCCGTCTCGTCCGGCTGGGCAGGGGTCAGCGCGCTGCACTGCTCCTGATCCAGCAGGGTGATCATCCCCTCGGGCAGATGATAAGCCTCGGTGATGTGGCGGGCCGTCAGGCTGGGGTCCTCACAGGTGACCAGCAGGCGGATGTTCTCCCGCTGCAGCACCTCCAGACCGCGGGCGGCGTTGCGGCCGCCCACATAGTGGAGCACGAACATGGCGTGCAGGCTGCCGGAAACAGCCAGATACAGGATCTGCAGCGCGCCGTTTTGGGAGTGCTCATCCTCGTACTCCTGCTCAGGCAGGGGCACCCCCTCCCGCTCCATGTACAGCCGGTTGCCGATGAGCACCCGGTTGTTATCGCACCAAGCGGCAAAGCCAAGACCGTGGTGGACCTCCAAGTCCTTCACAGGGTACAGGATCTCGGTGCGGTCCTCGATGATCTGGCGGAACAGGCCCCGCAGGGTCTCACAGCTGTGGTTGAGGATGCTGGCCGCATAGAGGATGGCACGGTCGATGCGGCCGCCCTTGAAGATGCGGATATCCTCCAGATTCACGCTGTCGGCGGTAAAGAGCTCGTCGGCATCCACCTGCACGGTGTCCACACCGCCCAGCTCCTCAATGGCAGCCCAGCCGGGCACCACGGCACCGGCGGCGGCAGCGGTCTTTTGCAGGCGCAACGACGCGATGCCCGCAACCAGGGTGGAGGACAGTGGTGCACCCATGCAGAGCATGGAGGTCAGGGCTGCGGCCATGCCGTTGGGCCCGCCGCCAAACAGCAGGAACACCAGCCCACTGAGCACGGCGGCCCCCAGCAGGATCAGGGCTGTCTTGCGGGCGCGGCGCTCACTGGCGCGCTCCCCGAAGCTCTGCTCCACCAGCGCCTCGTCCCACTGGACAGGGCGGCTGAGCAGCACCCAGGGGTCTTTCTGATCCAGGCTCCGGGCCAGCACCCGGATCAGGTCCTTATCCCGGACACGGAACGCGCCCTGCAGCCCCTCGGGGGATCGGGCGGCAAGGTCGTAGCCGTTTCTGACGGCAGTCAGCAGGACACGGCTGCCCAGCAGGGCCAGGAACAGGCCCAGTGCGGCCACGCCGGAAAGCAGCGTCCAGCTGGAGTTCTGATAGCTCTGGGCGTTGAGCAGGGCGACCGCAGCCTGCACCAGCGCACCGCAAGCGGCCAGCGCCGGCATGGTGTCTGCACTGGGGCGGCCCTTGAGGCCCTGCAGACCATCCCGCAGGACAGGCCAGCCCACAGCCAGCGCACCGGCCAGAAAGAGCAGGTTGGCGGCATAGAACGCCGCCGGGGCGATCACGGGGTCAAGGGAGGCCACAGGGGCCAGCAGCCCCTCGGCAACAAGGCCAAAGTGGAGCAGTACCACGGCAAGGATGCCCTCCAGCACACACCGCAGCGTCAGCTCCGCGCCCATCCGGCGGAGCTTCTCCCCCACCTGCTCGGGCGTTTCCAGCTCGGCTTCTTCTTCAGGCTTCTCCTCAGCCTCCGGCGCGGCAGGGACCGCTTTCTCAGCAGGCTGGGCCGGGGCCTCCTCTGCCGGGGCGGCAGGCCGGGCGGGTGCCTCGTCCTCTTCCAGCCCCATCAGCGGCAGGCTCATGCTGTCGTCCTTGCTGGGGGTCTCGGTGCGGGTAGGGGCCTGCGGCTCGTTCTCGTCCGCGCCCTTGCCAAAGAACTGGAACGCCGTTTCCGGTTCCGGCTCAACCTCTGGCGCGGCTTCCGGGGCAGACTTCGCCTGCTTTACCGACTGATCCTCGGCAAACACCATGGGGATGGCCGGACCCTCGGGCGCTGCGGGAGCTTCCGGCTCCACGGCCAGCACCTCTTCGGGGGCATCCTGCACCTCCTCCACCGGGGCGGGCTTGGGGGTGCCATAGAGCATGGCCTTGAGTTCGGCCATCTCTGCATCCTCCTGCTGCTCCTGCGGGGTCAGGGGTTCCCGGCGGCGGGGCGGCTCCGGCTTTTTCTCGGGCTGGGGTGCGGGCCTAGGTTCCGGCTTCGGCGCTGCGGGGGCCTCCGGCGCGGTGGGCAGAGCCACAGGCTCTGCTTCCTCCAGCTCTCCGGGCTCCAATGCCAGCTCCAGGCCGGCCTCGGCTTCTTCCTCATGGCCCAGCACGATCTCACCCGTGGGCGGCAGCTCATTCTGCACGGCCGGGGCGGCGGCAGGCTCCTCTTTGTCCTTTTCGCGGTGGAAGAGCTTGCCCAGCAGGCTGCCGGTATTCTCCTTTTCCTCATCGCGGCGCTTCATCTCTTCGGGCACCTGTGCCACGCTGGTGCTGAAAAACGTGCGGAACTTCTCGTTCTGCGCATCGATCTCTTCCTGTGTCAGCTCTTTGCGCTTATCATCTTTTGGCATCCTAGTCCCTCCCTGTTCTGGTCACGGCGGTCTGGCCGCTGTTTCTTACTCTGCGGCGCGCTGGCTCTGGATCTCGTACAGGATGATGCCAGCCGCCACCGAGACATTGAAGCTGTCCACACCGGTGCCCTGAGCGGCCATATCCAGCCGCACCACACCGTCACAGAGCTTTTTCACCAGCTGGGATACACCACTGCCCTCGCTGCCCAGCACCAGTGCGACGGGGCCGGTCAGGTTGTTCTTGCGCAGGGGCACACCGTCCATATCGGCACAGTAGACGAACACCCCCTGATCCTTCAGGCGGCGGATGGTCTCGCCGATGTTGGCCACGCGGGCCACAGGCAGGCGCTCGGCCGCACCGGCGCTGGACTTGATAACGGTGGGGGTCACGGACGCGCCGCCCCGCTTGGGAATGACGATACCGTGGGCTCCGCACAGCAGAGCAGAGCGCATCACCGCGCCCAGATTATGGGGGTCCTCGATGCCGTCACTCAGCACCAGGAAAGGGGGCTCCCCCTTCTCTCTGGCAACGTTCAGCAGGTCCTCCACGGTCGCATATTCGATCTCGCTGGCAAAGGCAGCCACGCCCTGGTGGCTCTCGGTACCGGTCATCAGGCGCAGCTTGTTGGGGTGCACCCGCTTGACCGTGGCCCCGGCCTCCTTGGCCATGGCGGTATAGTAAGCTGCCACAGCGGGGGCCATGCCCTCCGCGATCAGCACGGTATCCACGCCGGAACCGCTCTTGAGCAGCTCGGTCACGGGGTTTTTGCCGTAGACCAGGCTCTCATTCTTGGGCTGCTCCTCCGTGCTGCTGCGGCGGGGGCGGCGCGGCATTTTCTGTTCGTCCATTGATGTGTTCTCCTTCCATTCTATGGCAAGGCGGGCCGTTTGAGCCGCGCCATGGTTTCGCTCTGTTTCAGTTTTACTATATTTTGACACTGATACATTCTAAAGTATAGCATACCCCGGCATTCTTCGCAATGTTTGCCGAAGGCAAAAGTTTTCCACATTCAGCAGGCTATACAATCGGTAATTCGGCTCAATTTTTTCCACATGTTGAAAACACGGTGGAAAATGTTCAAAAATCAAGTTTGTACGCCCACTTTCCGGGTGGAATTCCACAGTTTCCACCGAGTTTTCAACTTCTCAGGTTCGACACGCAAACTTTCCGCCGTACTTTTTGTAAAATTCAAGTCGGAATTATGACAATTTTTTGAAGGGAGATCCAGTGGTTTTTGCCAGAATCTCCAACATCAAAATGCTCAATGTGAATTTGTGTTGAAAACGCCGCGGGAACCGCCTTGATTTTATCCTGTAATTGGGGTATACTACCCTTAGGTTCGTTAAAGGATGCGCAATCTTGTATCCAAAACGGCTTTTTCACCCCAAAATGATTTTGCGGAGGTAATGAATAATGTTGGTAAATGCAACCGAAATGCTGATCAAGGCACGCGATGGCCACTACGGTGTGCCCCAGTTCAACATCAACAATCTGGAGTGGACCAAGGCAGTCCTGACCGCCTGCGAGGAAATGAAGAGCCCCGTTATCCTGGGTGTCTCTGAGGGCGCAGGCAAATACATGACCGGCTTCAAGACCGTTGCCGCCATGGTCAGCTCCATGGTGGAGACCATGGGCATCACCGTTCCCGTTGCCCTGCACCTGGACCACGGCACCTACGAGGGCTGCAAGGCCTGTGTTGAGGCCGGCTTCTCCTCCATCATGTTCGACGGCAGCCACTACTCCATCGAGGAGAACGTGGAAAAGACCAAGGAGCTGGTCGCTCTGGCACACTCCAAAGGCCTGAGCATCGAGGCCGAGGTCGGCTCCATCGGCGGCGTTGAGGACGGCGTTGTGGGCGCTGGCGAGATCGCAGACCCCGCTGAGTGCGCAAAGATCACCGATCTGGGCATCGACTTCCTGGCTGCCGGCATCGGCAACATCCACGGCGTTTACCCCGCCAACTGGAAGGGCCTGGACTTTGAGGCTCTGGACCGCATCCACAAGGCTACCAACAACATTCCTCTGGTCCTGCACGGCGGCACCGGCATCCCCGACGAGATGATCCAGAAGGCCATCAGCCTGGGCGTTTCCAAGATCAACATCAACACCGAGTGCCAGCTGGTCTTTGCTGAGGCCACCCGCAAGTACATCGAGGCTGGCAAGGATCAGCAGGGCAAGGGCTTCGACCCCCGCAAGCTGCTGGCTCCCGGCGCTCAGGCCATCATCGACAAGTGCAAAGAGAAGATCGAGCTGTTCGGCTGCGCAGGCAAGGCCTGAGCCGAAGCGCATCTCCTGAGCACATTCCCGCCCCATAAATGATACTGCCCCGCTGTTCTGTGCATCACAAAACAGCAGGGCAGTTTTTTGTAAGCCAGTCCGCAAAAAGGGGGCTGCTGCACCGGTTTTTCCCGTGTGCCGCAGCCCCTCTTCTTTACTGGTTCAATTTTGCAAACGCTTCCCGCACATCGCCGGAGAAGTAGAGCGTGCCCAGCGCGCACACGGGGCCGGTGCCCCCAAGGGCGACCGCCCGGGCCACACCGGCTTCAATGGTGGAAGCAGGCTCGGCCCTGCCGCCCCGGGCGCGGATCTGTTCGGCCAGCGTCTCGGCGGGCATGGCGCGGGGGGTATGGGCCGCTACGGTGACGAACTGCCCGGCCAGCGGCAGAAGCAGTGCCAGCATCTCGTCCACATCCTTGTCTGCCATGATGCTGAGCAGGAACACGAACTTCTGCCCCGGAAAGCGGTCCCGCAGGCTCTGCACGGTGGCCCGCATTCCGTGGGCGTTGTGGCTGCCATCCAGCAAAAAGACGGGCGAATGCCGCAGCAGCTCGAACCGGCCCGGCCAGCGCACCTGTTCCAGACCGGCACGGATGGCACTGTCCGGGATGTTCCAGCCCCGGCTGCGCAGCACCCGCAGGGCCGTAATGGCCGTGGCGGCGTTCCGGGGCTGATAGCTGCCGATCAGGGGCAGGCGGATGCCGTTCAGGCCGTCAAAATCAAAGGTGACAGCATCCAGATCCCCGTCCTCGATGGTCAGCCTGCTGAGATCCACCACGGTCAGCGGCGCGTGCCGCTCTGCCGCCGTACGGGCGATGACGGCATCGGCCTCGGGCACACCGCCATAGCTCACCACCGGACTGCCCGGCTTGATGATGCCCGCCTTGGCCGATGCGATATCGGCCAGGGTGGGGCCCAGCTCCTTTACATGATCCATGCCCAGCGCCGTGATGACCGCGCACTCCGGCGGGTCGATGACATTGGTGGAATCCAGCGTGCCGCCCAGGCCCACCTCCAGCACCACGATGTCGCATTTCGTCTCAGCGAACCAGAGCATCCCCAACGCCGTGATGATCTCGAACTCGGTGGGGATATCGGTCATGGCATCGGCAGCGGGCTTCACACGCTCCACCAGCCGCACCAGCGCCTCGTCCGGGATCTGTTGGCCGTTTACCTGAATGCGCTCGTTGAATCGGTTGATAAAGGGCGAAGTATACAGGCCCACCCGGTAACCCGCCGCCTGCAGGCAGGAGGCCAGCATGGCCGCCGTGCTGCCCTTGCCGTTGGTGCCCGCCACATGGATGAATCTCAGCTGCTTGTGCGGATCTCCCAGTGCGGCCAGCAGGGTCCGGGTGCGGGTCAGGCCCGGCTTGTGCCCCGCCCACTGGACGGCGTGGATATAGTTCAGCGCTTCTTCATAGTTCATTGTGCAATGCCTCGGATCGTTTTGTTTTCCAGCAGCAGGCGCACCAGCACGGTGTTCACCGCCGCCAGGACCAGCGCGTTGGGAATGCGGGTCACCAGCACGCTCCACGGATAGTTATAGAAGAGGTGGAGTGCCAGCGAGTTGATGACAATGGAGCCCACCGCATGGCCGGCAAACACGCTGATCTGGGTGCGCAGGCCCAGCCGCAGGTTGGGCAGAGCGCGCCAGAGAAGGCCCGCCGTCAGGCCGATGGAGCCAGCCCCCAGCGTGATCAGCGGATTGATGGCGTAGCCGGAAAGGGTGCCGCCGATCATATCGGCCACTGCACCCACGGCAAAGCCCTCCACCGGCCCGAACAGCACAGCGGCCAGCAGGGTGGGCAGGCTGCCCAGGTTGAACCGGACAAAGCCGGTGGAAATGCTCAGCACCCGGGCAAACACGATGCTCATGGCAGTGAGCAGGGCCAGCATGGTGAGCTTGCGGACGGAATTTCTGGAATGGTTCATATCAATTGTCCTCCCCTGTTTCGGGAACCGCGGGGCGGGCAATGCAAAACGCCCTCCCCTGTGACAAACCGCACAAAGGAGGGCGTGATTCAACGGTTCACATCCAGACGGGGCCGCAGACGGCCCCATCTGCACCCAAGTCCATGCAGCAGCGGGATGCAGGCCATGCACCGCGGGTCTTACCTTCGTCCGCAGCACAACTCCCCGTTGATGCGGCACTTAACGCGCATGGCCTTACTCTGTTGATGGTCTTATTATATGCCTTTTTCCGGCCCATTGCAACCACAACTCCCATCATCTTTCCCAATTCGCGGGGCAGATTTTTGGCGGGGTGCACAATTCCGGCCTACACAAAAAGCCCTCCGGTGCGTCTCGTCCCGGAGGGCTTTGGGGTACAAATGGGCTGGTTATTTACTGCACATCGGTCAGCTCAGCCAGCTTGTGGAAGATCTCGGTGTTGTCATACACGCCGCGGAACTTGTCTGCACCCTGACCACGGGCGTAGAGGTTCACCATGGCACCGGTGTGGGCGTAGGTGGTGTGGTCCACACCGGACTTGTGGTTGATGGTGTGGCAGATGGCCATGCTGAAGGGGATGTAGGTACCGTACAGCTCGTAGTCCTGCTGGCTCATCTTGCTCTGGCTGGAGGAGCCCACCTGCAGGGTGCGCTCGTAGGCCTTGCGCAGGTTCTCCTCCTTCGGTCCCTCGATGGCGCTCATCTTTTCCTTGACCCAGGGCTCCCGCTCGTCGATATGCTGCCAGGACATGTAGCTGGTGGCCAGTGTGGGCACGATCCACGCGTTGTTCTTCAGCATCAGCTCGATGCTCTCGTCGTCCATCAGGGTGGCGTGCTCAATGGAGCGGACACCGCACCTGAGAGCCGCATTGATGGCGATTGCCGCATGGGCGTGGATCGCCACGTAAGAGCCCTGGTTCTCAGCTTCCTCCACAAAGGCGCGCAGCTCGGAATCCGAAAATTCTCTTGTAAAGATCTTGTTCCCCTGGCAGGAGATACCCGGGCCGCCCATGATCTTGATAAAATCGCAGTGCTCTCTAAAATGCATGCGCACCGTGCGTCTCACATTGTCCACGCCATCGCAGATCTCCGAATTGACGTTCCGGTCGGGATGAAGGGTGAACTCGATGGGGTAATCCTTGATATAATCCCAGTGTCCGCCGCTCTGGGCGATGGCCTTGCCGGAGGAACAGATTCTGGGGCCGTCAATGAGCCCTTCCTCCCAGGGCGCTTTCAGATAATTGGACAGACCGCCCACTTCGCGGATGGAGGTAAAGCCCGCGTTTAAGATCTGCTTCATGTCCCGGAGGACCTGGCAGACCGCATGGTAGGCGTGGCGCTCGAAAATTTTATAATAGTTGTCACCCACGCCCATGTGGACGTGCTGGTCGATGAATCCGGGCATAATGGTACCGTTCTCCACCTCAATCACTTCCGCACCTTCCGGAACCGTGTATTCCCACTCGTTACAGACAGCGGTAATCTTGTTGTCCGTCACCTCCACGATCCCCTTTTCCAGCGGCTCGCCGCCGTTGCCGTCGATCACTCTTCCCTTTAACACATACATACGTTTTTCCTCCTCTTCATTCAAATGCGTCCGTCCGGCGGCAGGTTATCCCTTCACCGCGCCCACTGCCAGTCCCCGCACAAAATATTTCTGGGTAAATGTAAATAATACAATAATCGGTATCGCCGAGATAACCATTCCGGCCATCAGCTTGGCCCACTCCGTTCCCGTCTCGGATTTCAGGGCGTTCAGCCCGTAAGGGATGGTTCTGAGAGC
>OLQM01003344.1_pt1 | contig 14007 bp, 10 predicted proteins | sample 1673161 | NCBI WGS metagenome assembly OLQM01 (sample SAMEA3136761, study PRJEB25190) | human gut metagenome | reverse complement strand
GACAGCACTCGGGATTGCGCTCGTGAGCTGCGTGAACGTGCGCCATGACGTCTTCATAGTGTTCGGTGTCTCGGTTGATGACAGCCGTCTTTGCCATATCAAAGATTTTCATTTTGCTGGCAAAATAATCCTCAAAGGTGGGGTGCTCAACAGGGGATATATGATCTCTTCCAATGTTGAGAAAAACAGCAATGTCCAGATGGAGACCATAGGTGCGGTCGTATTTGAGCGCCTGGCTTGAGACTTCCATTGCCATATACGTGAGGCCACATTTTTGCGCGTTTGCGAGGTGGCGCCAAAGTTCAGGGGCTTCCGGCGTTGTATTGTCGGGCTTTCCATGTTCAATACCGTCAAAGACTTCAATGGAGCCCATAATGGCGGCCTTTTCGTAGGGCTCATCGCCGTCAAGTATGGCGCGCAACATGCACGCGGTCGTAGATTTACCCTTGGTGCCGGTAATGCCGATCATTGTGAGACCGTGATCGGGGTGTCCTGTAACGTATGCTGAAGCCTCTGCCATGGCGCGACGTAAGTTTTCATCGGTTGCGATAAGTGCTGGTATGGTAGGAGCGATTGCCTCAAGCTCGGCGGCGTGAGATTCTGCGCAAAGGTATGCTACGGCTCCCGCCTCAAGGGCACTTTTTAAGAACTCCGGCTTAAATGCAACACCTTTGCAGACAAACACATGGCCTGGCTCAACGATGCGAGAATCATGGTCAATGCCGTATAGCGCTATTGTGGCGGCATCCTCACAGTGCTTGGAGCGCACCAAAAGGTTTTTCTCGGTAAGATATGAAATGAGCCCTGATAGATAAAGCGTCATGTGTAGAAACTCCCGTCGGCGGTGCTTTGATAGATACAAAACTTACTTTCAATGAAAGTATACTGCCGGTTTGATAATGACGTGCGCGCAAGCCTGAAGCTGTGGTAAACTGCTCAAGTCACGGGCGATTGGCGCAGAGGCTAGCGCAGGTGCTTTACACGCACAAGGTCGGGGGTTCAAATCCCTCATCGCCCACCAGAAAAACCGGCGCGGTTCTCGAGTATTCGACTGCTTGAGTGCCGCGTTTTGTAATTGTAGAGGGAGCTCACATGGCTGATACGGGAATTGACGTCTCCGCGCTTGATCCTGAGCGCACAATCGTGGTGGCAACGGGCAATGCGCATAAACTGGTTGAAATTGAGGCTATTCTCTCAAGCGTCATGCCGCGTGTAACCTTTATTGCCCTCGGTGAACTTGGTAATTTTCCGGAACCTGAGGAAACGGGGACTAATTTTCGCGACAACGCACTTATCAAGGCGCTGGCAGCACTAGATGAAACACCTTTTTTTGCGGCCATTGCGGATGATTCGGGATTGTGTGTCGATGCGCTGGATGGCGCTCCGGGGATCTATTCTGCTCGCTATGCCGGAGAGCACGGAAATGATGCCAAAAACAATGCCAAGCTGCTTGAAGAGCTCAAAGATGTGCCAAGGGAAGATCGTACGGCGCGCTTTCACTCTACCGTGGCGCTTGTGTACAGAGACGGAAACGTGCTTGTTGGCGAAGGGGATTGTCAAGGATCTATAGATTTTACGCCTCGTGGCGAGAATGGCTTTGGGTATGATCCGCTCTTTTTGCCGCAAGACGCTCCGGGGAAAACTATGGCAGAACTTACCCCTGAACAAAAGAATGCTATCTCTCACCGATTTCATGCGCTTCAAGCCCTTGCATCCCAAATCAAGGGGTAACATAAAGCACTGAGCGCGTAGTGCCCGACACGGCGTTGAGTACGCGTGAGCAGCACGTGCTGGTTCGAGTATATAGCAGGAGGTTTTCATGAGAATTGTCCGTACACGGGACTACGATGATATGAGCCGCAAGGCTGCAAATGTCATTTCTGCGAAGATTATTTTGGAGCCCGAGTGTGTGCTTGGCCTGGCCACCGGCTCTACTCCCATTGGCACGTATCGCCAGCTTGCCGAGTGGAACAAAAAGGGTGATTTGGACTTCTCGCAGGTAAGTACCTATAACTTGGACGAGTATCGAGGACTTTCTCACGACGACCCTCAGAGCTATCACTACTTTATGAGGGAGAACCTTTTTGACTTGGTCAACATTGATATTGCCAACACGCATGTGCCCGACGGTTCGAACCCCGATGTAGAAGCTGCGTGCCACGAGTACGATACGATGGTTGCCCAGGCAGGGTATCCGGATTTGCAGCTTTTGGGTATTGGCCATAACGGGCATATCGGTTTCAATGAGCCTGCCGATTATTTCTCCAAGGGCACTCATTGTGTCGATTTGACCGAGAGCACCATCAAGGCAAATAGCCGCCTTTTTGAGCGGGAAGAGGACGTACCCCGCCAGGCATACACTATGGGCGTTCAAACCATTATGTTTGCCCGGGCGATTCTTATCCTTGCTTCAGGGGAAGACAAAGCGCAGGCGGTATATAACATGTGCTACGGGCATGTAACGCCGCAATGCCCCGCTTCCATCCTGCAGCTCCACCATAACTGCACCGTTATTGCCGACGAAGCTGCACTTTCGCTTTGCCCGGTTGAATAGTGCACTGGAATGCAGCGGGAATATAGCGGTTTCCGCATAGGATTCGGCAGCTTCGCAGACCTGTGATGTACTTTTGAAAAGCTGTGATGTACTTTTTTATGGCGAGAAGACCGGTTTTCTCGCCAAAAGTACCTCACAGCCCCCTGTTTTGGAGCAGAAAAGTACATCACAGGTCGCCGCACTTCTCGCCGCTCTTCTCGCCACATGCTTTTTGCAGGCGTTGTTATGTAGCCCTTGAGATTAACCCCTAAACTTCGTATGATAGATACTTGGAAAAGTTGTCTATATGCGAATCGTTATGTGTTGGAGGCCAGATGGAAAACGAGATTCCACCAGTTAATCGTGTTGATGAGATTCACGAGAAGCTGAGCGCTCTCCAGGGTCAAAAAGTCAAAGTTAAAGCAAATATGGGTCGTTCGCGCGTTGTTGAGCGCACGGGTGTGTTGGTGCAGGTCCATCCAAGCCTTTTTATTGTTGAGGTGGGTGAGCGCCGAGGGCGTACCGCGCGTCAGTCATATCAGTATGTGGACGTGTTAACCGGGACGGTTGAGCTGTTTGACATTGAATCCGGCGAGCGTCTTTTTGACTTTGCGTTCGAGGAATAACAGCAGGTCGGATGCGCCCATGCGAGGACGCCAGATTGTACAAACTCCCTGTAAGATTAATCTTCACCTAGGGATTCATGCCGAAAAAGACAGTCGAGGGTATCACCGCGTTGATTCCGTTATGGTTCCCGTGGGACTTTATAACACCATTACCGTTGAAGATGCACCCCAGCTGATAATTACACATACCCCCGCTCTTGATATAGCGGGCGAGAAGACCGCGGTATGGAAAGCGGCTACTATGCTGGCCGCAGAACTCGGATGTCAGCCGAATGTTTCCATAACGGTTGAAAATACGATTCCTGACCAGGCGGGACTCGGGGGATCGTCAGCAGATGCCGCCGCTACCCTGCGAACGCTGGCAAAGCGGTGGGGCATAGATGCGTTGGACCCAAGGGTTGTAGCCGTTGCGCGCCGGGTGGGTGCCGACGTATCGTTCTTCTTGCATCCGGTGCCGTCGCTTTTGCTTGGTGCGGGCGATATGCTGGAAGAAACGTTTGATGAGTTTGCGGGTATGCCCCTTGCGCTGGTGCTTCCCAAGACAGAGGGCGTTTCAACAACGGAGGCCTACGATACCTTTGATGCAGCGCCAACTCAACCACGTGATTACGGAGAGCTTTGTGCGCTGTTGCAATCCGGCGTAACCGAGGAGAAGTACTCCCAGGTAGCGGGCCTTTTGTACAACAATCTTGCCGCTGCCGCAAAAACGCTCTGTCCTGAAGTGGCGGAAATTGAGAAGTGGCTTTGTGCCCAAGCGGGGGTTTTGGGTGCCATGGTTTCCGGCTCGGGGAGCTGCTCGTTTGCCATTTGTTCTTCACATGATGAGGCGGCACGAATGGTTCAGGAAGCACAAAATTTGCATGGGTGGCGTGCTTTTGCAACAAAGACCGTTGGTTTTGACGGCTAAATCTGCTAGAGTTTTCTCTTGCAACGGGTTGTGGCTCAGCTTGGTAGAGCGCTCGGTTCGGGACCGAGAGGTCGCTGGTTCAAATCCAGTCAACCCGACCATGAAAGTGATATAGGACTGTATTGAAATGATTTCAATACAGTCCTATTTTCGGTTTTGAGTCGCTTCTTTTTATAAAGTTACTGGGAAAACTACTACTAATTTCCCCAGACCTTCTCGGCAATACGCTTAACGTGAGCAAGTTTTGTCCACTGTTCGTCTTCAGTCATTACGTTGCCTTCCTCCGTTGAAGAAAAACCGCATTGCGTTGAAAGACGGAGTTGCTCAAGCGGAAGGTACTTCTCGGCTTCGTGGATGCGGGCGACAACAGCATCTTCATCCTCAAGTTCAGGGAATTTTGAAGTGAGAAGCCCAAGCACGACGATGCGGTTGTTAGCATGTGCCAAAGGCGCAAAATCACCTGAGCGATCGGAATCATATTCAAGGAAGAACCCGTCGTAGTTTGCCTGGAAAAGGGTCTTCGCAACCGGATCATAGCCGCCTGAAGAAAACCACGTTGAGCGGAAATTGCCCCGGCAAATATGCGTGGTGATAGTCATGTCGGCGGGCTTAGACGCAAGAATCCGATTGATGCAGTCAACGTAGTCGCGTGCAACTTTATTGAGGTCAATGCCTAAGGCTTCATAGGCAGCGCGCTTCTCGACGTCGCAGAATTCGCCCCAGCTGGTGTCATCGAACTGCAGGTAGCGGCAGCCGAGGTTATAAAAGCCGCGTATGGCATCTTGATATGTCTCGACAATGTCGTCATAGAGATTGCTCTCGTCTTGGTAGCGCTCGATAGGATGGTAACTCTCTTTGCCGCGAATGCAGGGAATCAGATGCAGCATCGATGGGGAAGGTATGGTTTGCTTAACGAGGTGATTACCGGCGATTTCCTGCAACTTTTTGAAATGTTCGAGAAAAGGATGCTCCCCGAAGGCAATTTTTCCCGCAAATGCCAGCTGAGCCCCTTTGGGTTTTGGCCCTTTGAACTCAACAGACCAATGTGCCGTATCAACATGCTCAACATTCTGGAGTTCCTCAAGAAAGTCCAGGTGCCACATGGTGCGGCGAAATTCACCGTCGGTAACGGCCTTGAGACCAATTTCCTTTTCTTTATGGACAAGTTCGAAAATGGCCCTGTCTTCCGTCGCGGTGAGTTTTTCACGAGAAATACGACCTGCTGCAAAGTCGGCGCGTGCCTCTTTGAGGTATGCAGGTCGCAAGAAACTGCCGACGATATCAAAGGTAAACGGAGGTGTTTTAAGATTCGACATGGATACCCTTCCTGGTCACAAATGATGTAGCACCGCTATGATGGCACGCCGCTTACCTGTACGGGCGCTCGCGGGTGAGTTGCAACCAAAAAGAAATAATGCGCACGAGAGGATCATACGCAAGAGCAATGCGCGCACAAGAGTACTGTGTACAAGAATGCTACGTGCAAGAGCAATGCGCACAAAAGCACTGAGCGTAAGAGCACTACGCACAAAAGAACGTCCCGAGAAGATCGACTGTGCAATTTTCGGGACGCTCTCGATTCTATGAGGCTTCTGTCAGGCTACTTTCCGTATGTGTAAAAACCCTTGCCGGCATTAATGCCAAGCTCTCCGGCGTCGATCTTTTCTTTGAGCAGCGTAACGATACGATTTTCAATGGTGCCTTCCTGCTGTGCCTTAGGATTGAGCATTCCTACGTTGTAGGCGGTGGTGAGGCCGATAATGTCCAAGATCCTGAATGGTCCTGCAGGCGCGCCTGTACCAATCATCCAGGCTCGATCGATGTCTTCAGGCGATCCTACGCCGCCGGCCCAAAGACCCTCTGCGGCTGACAAGAAGGGAACAAGCATCGAATTGAGAAGGTAGCCCGGCTGTTCTTTGAGAACCTTAACGGGAATCATGCGGATGCTTGCGGCAAAGGCGACAACGAGGTCGAAATTCTCCTGTGCGGTACCGGCGTGTCCCATTACCTCAGCGAGTGGGTTTTGGCAAAGTGGAGTGCAAGGTACTTCTCGGGACGGCCCGTGTGCTCAGCGAACATACTTGGAATCATGGTTGAGCTGTTGGTGGCGATAACCGTCTTCTCCGGCAAGTGCTTTGCCAGCTCGCTATAAAATGCAATCTTCTGCTTGGGCTCTTCGGCAACGGATTCAATGACAAAGTCCGCATCGTTGAACGCCTCATCCCAGTCGGTAGTGAGCTTGAGATGCGCGTATGCCTCTTCGACGCGACCTTTGAGTTCGTCGAGCTTCTCGGCTGTAATATCCTCTTTGGCGATAAGACCATAGGCATATGCTTTGGGGTTGGTTTTGAGCGCCTCAAGGGTGTTCAGATAAATCTCTTTCAAACGGTCAATTTTGGGCTGCGCGCGACCGATTGAAGCATCGGTGCGGAGCCAAATAGTAGTGTTGTATCCGCTATAGGCAATTTGAAATGCAATTTGGCTGCCTAAGACGCCGCCACCCGCAACGGTTACATTTTTTACTTGCGAAATATCCATTGAACTATCCTCTCTCCTTTAATGAGGAATGAATACATGCATCGTCATATACCCGTCGTGAGGGGATTAAGTCGGGCGGAGAAGAGCTATTCCGCAGACGTTATATAAATAAGCGTGAGCGGTAGATTGCAAAAGCCCTATTGCTTTTTACCTGTGGGCGCGCAACACTAATATATGAGTTTTCCTAGACTAACTTATGCGGTATGTCTTTGAGAAGTTACTGCAAGAGTAGTTATCCAAAATAAGATATTCATGTGCTGTTCTTTGGTCTGTACAGGAGGATTATATGGAAAAACAAGGGTCCGAACAGCAGGAAGAGTTACGCGGCTCTCAAGAGAAACGAACCCAACAGCCTCAAGCAAATCCCGTCGCGGTACTGCTTGAGTGGTCCGGTAAAAAAGGGACATACGCCCTTTCGGTTCTTCTCGCCATCATTGGTGTTGCCGGTGGTATGGTTCCTTATTTTGCTGCCGGAAATATGGTTGTCGGTATCTTTAATGCGGTACGGGATTGGTCGTTTTACGTGCAGTGGGCTTGCATTGCAGCAGTAAGCTATGCGGTGCAGATCATCTTTCACCATCTTTCAACGACGGTTTCACATGTCGCAACGTTTGCAACCATTGCCAACCTTCGTATCCGTCTTGCACAAAAGCTTACCCGTATCCCCATGGGATATGTGCTTGATACACCGTCCGGAACGCTTAAACGTCTCCTTGTTGAAAAAGTTGATAGCATTGAGACCACACTTGCCCACGCGGTTCCCGAGCTAACCTCAAATATTACGGTTGTAATTGCAATTTTTATATATTTGGGCGTTCTTGACTGGCGACTTGCCCTCGCAACGCTCCTTACTATCTTTGTGGGTCTTGCGTGTATGGCAGGCATGATGAAAGACTATGAGGTGTGGTATCAAAATACCATTACAACAGGTAAAGAGATGAATAATACCTCGGTCGAGTATGTTTCGGGTATCGAGGTAATTAAGGCGTTTGGGCAATCTGCCAGCTCATATGAGAAGTTCTCAAAAGCGGTCTATGCATCCGCGCATGCCTTTATTGACTGGATGAGCCACTGTCAAATTTGGCAGGATGCAATGCTTTCCATTGCGCCTGCAACTCTCGTGGTGGTCCTTCCCTTGGGCTGCCTTTTTGTAATGCAGGGTTCGCTTGAACCTGCGACATTGGTTATGTGCGCGGTACTGTCGCTCGGTGCATTTCAACCCCTGTATGCAGCCATGAGTTTTGGAGATTCGCTTGCTCAGGTGGGAACGATTGTTGAAGAGATTTCGGAAGTCCTGAACTATCCGGACCAAAAGCGTGCCGAGAAGCCCGGTGTTCTTGAAGGTACAGACATCAAACTCAAAGACGTTCATTTTGCCTACGATGCTAACGAGGTCATTCACGGCGTTGACCTTACCATCAACTCTGGCCAGGTAACGGCATTTGTCGGTCCAAGTGGTTCGGGTAAATCCACCCTTGCAAGGCTTGTTGCGGGCTTTTGGGATCCGACGTCAGGATCGGTTTCAATCGGCGGAAAAGATATCTGTCAGCTGTGTCCGTCTCAGCTTGCCGATCTTGTCGCCTATGTCGATCAAGACAGCTATCTCTTTGACGACACCATTATGGAAAACATCCGGATGGGTCGCAAAGACGCCACGGATGAAGAGGTTATTGCCTGTGCGAAAGCGTCCGGTTGCCATAATTTTATACATTCGCTTCCCGCGGGTTATCAAACGGTGGTCGGTGGTTCAGGTGGGCACCTGTCCGGCGGAGAGCGCCAGCGTGTGGCCATTGCTCGCGCCATGCTTAAAGACGCTCCGATTATTTTGCTTGATGAGGCCACGGCCTACGCCGACCCGGAGTCCGAGGCAGAAGTCGAATCTGCGGTGGCAAAACTTGTGGCGGGCAAGACCTTGGTGGTTATCGCGCATCGCCTTTCAACGGTACAAAATGCCGACAAGATCGTAGTTGTCCATAACGGGACCGTTGAAGCTGAGGGTACACACAACCGGCTTATGGATACCTGTCCGCTGTATGCGCGTATGTACCGCGCTCATATCGGCGCACTCGACGAGGCTTAAGAAAGGAGCCGACAATGCTTTCTGTATTGAAAATGTATTTCCAGTTCGGAGACACATATCGCGACAAGCTCCTCAAGGGCCTCTTGTTTACACTTCTGACCTGTATGTTTGAGGGTCTGCAAATTACGGCACTTTGGATCGTATTTAGCGCACTCACAACAAATACGCTGTCGAACCAGACGGCTCTGATTGCACTAGGGGTTATGCTCGTAAGCATTGCAGGGACGTTTGTGTGTTCCCATTTTAAGAGTGAGAATTTTTGCGATGCCAACTTTAGTATGGCCGGCCGGAAGCGAACAGAAGTGGGAGATACGCTGCGTCATTTGCCCATGGGGTACTTTAACGAGAATAGCCTCGGCGAAGTAACGTCCGTCATGACCAATCAGCTGGACGTTATGCAAAACCTCGGTGGTCTTCTGTATATGACTATTGTGGGTGGCCTTGCGTTTTCCTGCATCATTGTTATATTCTTGCTCTTCTTGGACATACGTCTTGGCATTATATGTGCCCTCACGTTGGTTCTTTTTTGTGCGAGCATGGAGCTTTTGCAAAGATATGTACGTACGACTGCAAGTAAGCTTACGGAAGCCAACACAAAACTTGTCGGTGCCGTTCTTGAGTACGTTCGCGGTATCAGCGTGGTTCGTGCGTTTTCGCTTGTTGATGATGCGGAAGGAAAGTTTTCGCAAACCGTTGACGATTGCCGGGATCAGGCTTTGGCGCTTGAATTTAAGGCACTGCGTTTTTCTATTCTGCAGATGGTCGTTTCCAAAGCAACAAGCGTTGCGATGTGTTTGATTGCGGTGGGTCTGTGGTTGTCGGGAAGCCTTGATACTGCCATCTGTCTTACGGTTGTGGTGATGTCGTTTATGATGTTCAGCCGCCTTGAGGCTGCCGGTCGTTTCTCAGCAATCCTTCGCAATATTGAGCTTGCCATGGAACAAACCAACGCGCTTCTCGCCACGCCTCCCATGGACGAAGGTGCGGGTGTCGAGAAGGCCGATGCCTTTGACATAGAAGTTTCCGACGTTACGTTTGGCTATGACGACAGGTGCGTGCTTGACGGTGTGAGCCTTTCCATTCCCGCAGGTAGTTCATGTGCCATTGTGGGACCAAGCGGATCCGGCAAAACAACGCTTGTGCGTCTGATTGAGCGCTTTTGGGACGTGGATTCCGGTACGGTTACTTTGGGCGGCCGCGATGTGCGCGATTATAAGGTTGACTCGCTGCTGCAGAATTTTTCTACGGTTTTCCAGGGCGTATTTCTTTTTGACGATACCATTGAAAATAACATCAAGTTCGGAAGTCCTGAAGCAACGCATGAGCAAGTGGTGGACGCTGCTCGCCGAGCCTGTTGTGAGGAGTTTATTCAGGCGCTGCCAAACGGCTATGACACGCGATTGGGTGAGAGCGGCTCTTCACTTTCCGGCGGTGAGCGCCAGCGTCTCTCTATTGCACGCGCCATTTTGAAAGATGCGCCCATCGTGGTTTTGGATGAGGCAACGGCTAATGTCGATCCTGAAAATGAGCTTGAGTTACAACACGCCATTTCGGAGCTTACGAAGTCAAAGACGGTCATTATGATTGCGCATCGCTTGAAGACCGTGCGCAATGCCGATCAAATTCTCGTGCTTGATAAGGGTCGTATCGTTCAGCGCGGAACACATGAATCACTTATGGCAGAAGGCGGGCTTTATGCCGACTTCGTAAACATGCGCGAGAAGACCGTCGGCTGGAAGATTGCGTAAAGATTAGTACGAAAGCAAGAGCTTATCGACACGATGCCTGCAGACGGTCTGCGTTTGCAGGCATCGATTTTCATGTATTGGAAGCGGCCACCCCCCGTGGATGCCTTCGTTATAAAAGCGACCCTTTCCTGCGTACATAGAGCGCTTTCACGATGCTGATAAGAACAAGATATCCCAGCATAAGGGCCAAAAGCCATCCAAAGAAGCTCATAGGTAGGCCAACGAGTCCAAGAGCTTCAGAAACCTTGGGAAGATAGGGAAGGACGCTCACTGCGGCAATGCCGGCAACCGTGAGTATCATAAGTGCCGCTGACGGACGGCTTTGAATAAATGGCAGTTTTTCGGTGCGAAGAGCATGTAGGACAAAAGTCTGGGTCCACATGGACTCAACAAACCAGCCCGTCTGGAACGCTGCGATAAAGAGCGCCTGCCCTGTAGCGTTTCCGGCTGCCGCAAGCTCTGCCCACGTACTGCCTGCAATGGCAGGGGAAATAACAAAAAACATCAGAGCAAAGGTAAGTACGTCAAAAAGGGAGCTGACCGGCCCAATCCAAAGCATGAATCCCGTGATGGAGCGAGCATCCCAGGAGCGGGGACGTGCCAAAAAGCTTCCGTCGACTGTATCCCAAGGGATTGCGATGCAGGTAAGGGTATACGCAAGTCCCAAAAGAAGAAGCTGTAAGGCGGACATGGGCAAAAACGGGAGCAAAACACTGGCGACCATAACGGAAAGCACGTTGCCAAAATTTGAGCTGGCGGTTGCTTTGATGTACTTGATGGTGTTGCCATACGTGCGCCGACCTTCTTCAACACCACGTTCAAGAACGAGCAGATCTTTTTGCAGCAAAATGATATCGGCAGATTCTTTTGCCACGTCAACTGCGGTGTCAACGGAGATTCCCACATCGGAGGCGCGCATGGCGGCCGCGTCATTGATGCCGTCGCCCATAAACCCGACAACGTGGGAATTTTTACGCAAAGCCTCAACGACACGGGCCTTTTGCATGGGTGAAAGCTTTGCAAAGAGCTGTGTTTGTTCTACGCGTTTGCGCAAGGCATCTTCGGAAAGGTTTTCAACTTCCTCTCCCAAAAGAAGTGCGTCAACGGTGATGCCCACTTTTTTGCAAACGGCAGCGGCAACGCCTTCATTGTCCCCGGTAAGTACTTTGACGCAGACGCCCTTCTCGCCAAGTTTTTTGATTGCTTCTGCAGCGCTTGCTTTGGGAGGATCAAGAAATGCCAGGTAGCCAATAAGCGTCATATCGGCTTCATCATCAACGCCAAACTCGCCGACGGGCCGAGGATTGTCTTTCTGGGCTACGGCCACAACACGCATGCCTTCATGGTTAAGGTCGTGAACGCGACGTAGCACGTCTTGACGCTGTGCTTGCGTGAGTGGAGAAATATGGGTCTTAAAATTGACAGACGTGCATATGGCAAGAATCTCTTCAACGGCACCTTTAGTAATCATGTGGGTGTTGTTTGTGATGTCTTCTACCACGACGCTCATACGCCGCCGCTCAAAATCAAAGGGAACTTCGTCAACTTTAGTGTAAGAATTGATTAAGTTATTGATGTCAGTAAGTTGTCCGGTGGCGTTAATGATTGCCGAATCAATGAGATTGCGGAGTCCCGTCTGAAAATAGCTATTCAAAAAGGCATAGCGCAAAACATACTCGTCCTCTTCGCCAAGGACATTGAGATGCCTCTCAAGGATTACCTCATCTGCGGTAATGGTGCCTGTTTTATCGGTACACAAAATATCAATGGCACCGAGATTTTGAATGGCAGACGGTGTTTTAACAATAACGTCTTGTTTGGCCATTTGCGTAGCACCGCGAGAAAGACAGGTGGTAACAATAACAGGCAGCATCTGCGGGGTAATTCCGACGGCAACGGAGACGCTAAAAAGCAAGGCGTCCAGCCATGCTCCCTTCATAGCACCATTGACAATAAATACAATGGGGCACATAACCAGCATAAATGCGACCAAAACCTTTGAGACCGACGCAAGACCAATATCAAAGCTTGTTTTGGTTGCCGGCTGCCGAAGGAGGGCAGACATACGACCTACATACGTGTCGTCGCCTGTTGCGACAACTACGGCGGTGGCGCTGCCCGACTGTACCGTGGTTCCTGCAAAGAGGAGATTTGTGCATTCGGAAAGCGAAAGTGGATAGCGCGTTCCGTCGGCTCTGCGACGTGCGTGAACAACCGTTGGAAACTTCTCTACGGGCTCGGATTCTCCGGTCAAGGCTGTTTCGTTGACGAAAAGATCTTTTGCATCGAGTACACGACAGTCAGCAGGTACCATATCTCCGCTGGCGAGAAGCACTAAATCTCCAACAACCACATCCGCAAACGGAATTTCTTTGTCGAAGGACGAATCGGCGCTGGGTGTGTCAGCGGTGCCGGTAGGGGCGTGGGACTTGGCATGGGATGCACTGTCGGTGGCGGTATGGGACGCACCATCAGTAGCGGCGTTGTCATGAGGAGTTTCGGTATGGAGAACTTCAAAATCATCAAAGTTGATTGGACGACGTCTAACCCGTGTGGTGGCAGTGACCATCTGTAAGAGTGCTGCGGCGGCAGAAGCTCCTCTTGAGCTCTGCACAAAATCAATGATGCCCGAGATAAGCACCATAATTGCGATGATGATAACGGTCGTGGGATCTTGCTCGCCAGAGGGCGCAAGCACAACGTTGGTAATATATGAAATTGCAGCGAGTGCAAGCAAAATGAGTGTAAAGGGGCTTGCAAAGCACTTCAAAAAGCGAATAACCGTAGGATCCTCAACGGTTTCAGAGACTGCATTGGGACCATTGAGATCAAGCTTTGCCTGTGCAATATCAATTGGCAGACCGCCCGCATACGCGCGTGCCTTTCGACAAACGCTTTGTTCCGAATGAGTGGCAGCAAAACCAAGCAGCGCACCGAGGTCGCCGCGGTCGAGAGTACGGTTTGTTTGATTCTGAATTGCGCGCCTTGTTTTAGCCATTGCGCACCTCTGTTTCAAAAAATTGTGTCATGTGTACTGACACTGACTGGCAGATGCGAGAATGTGGCGCGGATGGATTGTTCCTATTCGCAGTGCTTAGATGGCGAGAAAAACGCTGTTGCTGAGGTACTTTAGAGCGCACAGTAAACACGGCGGATATGGACAATTTTCCGCCCAAATACAATAACTTCGACTGTGATCAGACATAAAGCACCTCCTTGTACAGGGGTTTAAAAGTCACACAAAAAGGCGAGAAGACATCACGAAAATGTTCTTCTCGCCTGTAGCGTAGCGAGATACTGCTGAAAGGTCAAGAGCTTCATGTGCGAATGGTCTATTCTGTACAGTTACGTGCAGGTGTAATCGTTTACAGCGCAGATCCTACCATAGGGCAAAAACTTGTATCCAAAGCGATTATCCTCTGAAAACCTATGTGAGTATGAGATAAAAGTTCTCAAATAAGCCGTATATTTAGAGAAGGTACAAACATGAAGTGCCTTGGAATTTCAATATATCCCGAGAAGAGCACAAAAGAGGAAATCTTTGCAAATCTAACGCACCACGTAAACATTATTTA
>OLQM01003341.1_pt1 | contig 14024 bp, 10 predicted proteins | sample 1673161 | NCBI WGS metagenome assembly OLQM01 (sample SAMEA3136761, study PRJEB25190) | human gut metagenome | reverse complement strand
TTTATTTTTATAATTTACACATCTTTATATCATATATGTCATATTTTTATAATTTATGTAAAGTTAAAGAAAAATTTTACATAAATTATAAAAATGTATATTTATGTATGCTCTACTCATTTTTAAATGATACCAAAAAACATATGATTTTATATTCCATCATTATAAATGAATTTTTATCTTTTTTATTTTCAAAAGTATGTTTTCTCTGTTATGAATATTGATTAATATAATAGAATTTTTAATAATAACTTTTTAGTTATTTTATAAGTTTTTGTTTTTTTATATACCAAAATTATGATTAAATCACAATTAATTCCTCTTACTGCAGTAAATAAGTATTGGTATACAGTCTGCATCCTCCTTTATCATGTAATCGTAAAACAACAGTCTTCTGCAACACATGCAAAAGCGGTCTGGCGATGTGCACACGACAGCCCTTTTATACTGTTGTTACATTATTCGTTATTAGGAGGTCATTCCAGTGAAACGTTTAAAAATTGCTTATTCTGAAAAAGCTCTCGAGATTTTTGGAGCAGTTCCGAATCGTGAAATTGTTAATGTCGGTGAAACAGATTATACCGATGTTGCTGCCGTCGTTATTACCGAATCTGATGCAGATGTATTGAAGAACGAAATGATTGACGCTTTCAAAATTCCTGTATTACTGATTAAAGATAATGATTCCCATGTCAGCGATGACATCATCGGCCGTGTATACCGTGTTATCGATCTGAATGAGACAGATCGTGATTTCTATTCCCGTCAGATTGAAAGTGCTGCCACTCATTATGAAGAAACAGTGCTCCCGCCTTTCTTTAAAGATCTTCAAAAATATGTAGAAAACGGGTATTCCCAGTTTGATTGCCCCGGTCACCAGGGCGGTGCGTTCTTCCGCAAACACCCGGCCGGACGTGTTTTCTATGATTTCTTCGGTGAAAATGTTTTTAGAGCTGATCTCTGCAACGCTGACGTTGCCATGGGCGATCTCCTGATTCACGAAGGTCCGGCTTTGACTGCACAGAAACATGCAGCACGTGTATACAATGCAGATAAAACCTACTTTGTATTAAACGGTACTTCTACATCCAATAAAGTGGTCTTGAATGCTGTACTCTCTCCCGGCGATATTGTTCTTTTTGATAGGAACAACCATAAATCTGTCGATCATGGTGCTCTTGTATTAGCCGGTGCCACCCCGGTATACCTGGAAACTGCAAGAAATGCATTCGGTTCTATCGGAGGCATTCTCGAACATTGCTTCGATGAAGATTATATCCGTAAGTTGGTCGCAGAAAAAGATCCGGCCAAAGCTAAAGAAAAACGCCCGATTCGTATGGCCGTTATACAGCTCGGCACCTATGACGGCTGCATCTACAATGCCCGTCAGGTTATTGATAAAATCGGTCACCTCTGCGATTATATTTTCTTCGATTCCGCTTGGGTCGGCTATGAACAGTTCATTCCGATGATGAAGGACTGCAGCCCGCTGCTTCTTGACCTCACACCGGAAGATCCCGGAATTTTTGTTTCCCAGTCTGTTCATAAACAGCAGGCCGGTTTCTCCATGACTTCCCAGATTCATAAGAAGGACTCTCATATTAAAGGACAGGATCGTTATGTTCCTCATAAGAGAGTCAACAATGCATTCATGATGCACGCTTCTACCTCTCCGCTGTACCAACTCTTCGCAGCATTGGATGTCAATGCCAAGATGCATGAAGGCGAAGCAGGCAGAAAACTTTGGGTAGATGCGGTAAAGACCGTTATCGAAACCCGTAAGCAAGTACTTCGTCACTGTCACTATATCCGTCCTCTCGTTCCGCCAGTAGTTTACGGAAAGAAATGGGAAGACGGCGATACCGAAAAAATGGCCAACGATATCAACTACTGGGCATTTGAACCGGGCGCTAAATGGCATGGATTCGAAGGCTATGGCAAAGGCCAGTACTTTATTGATCCAATGAAATTACAGTTTGTTACCTGCGGTATCGATATCGAAAACAACGGCTATGAAGAATTCGGTATCCCGGGAAATATTTTGGCCAACTATCTTCGCGAAAACGGAATCATTCCGGAAAAATGTGACTTGAATGACATTCTTTTCCTCATGACCCCGGCAGAAAACAAGACCAAAATGGACGATCTTGTAGCCAAACTGATTCGATTTGAAAAGCTGATTGATGAAGATGCACCGATGGCTGAAGTACTTCCTTCCGTTTACCATGCAAACGAAGAAAAATACAGAGGCTACACCATTCGCAGGCTCTGCCAAGAAATGCACGATTTCTACAAGGACAGAAAAGTATTCACCTTACAGAAACACTTATTCCTCGCAGATTATTTCCCGGAATATGTCATGAATCCTCAAATTGCACAGTACGAATTCATGCGCGGTCATGGTGAACTCATCGACTTGGAAGAAGCTGAAGGCCGTGTAGCATTGGAAGGTGCTCTGCCTTATCCTCCAGGAGTTCTCTGCGTACACCCCGGTGAAAAATGGTCCAAGACATGTGTGGAATATTTCCTTGATCTTGTCGAAGGTATTAACCAGCTCCCGGGATTTGCTCCGGAAATTCAAGGGGTTTATGTACAAGAAGCCGCTGACGGCAAAAAACATGCTTATGGATATGTTTTGAAAAAAGAATTCGAGAATAACGTAAAATAATGATTTTTACCCGGCATAGTCCTGTGCCAAGGGATATTATAATATCTCTTGGCACAGTCTATCCCCTTAGAAATTCCTAAATCTGAAGGAGCAATTTATTATGAGTCAAAGTAACAAAATGAGCGTTATGCAGCTGACCGTATTGACAGCTGTTAACATGATGGGTTCCGGCATTATTATGCTTCCATCCAAACTTGCCCAGGTCGGTGCTCTTTCCATCGTCTCCTGGCTTGTTACCGCTGTAGGATCCATGTGTCTTGCCTATGTATTTGCCAAATGCGGCATGTACAGTAAAAAAGGAGGCGGCATGGGTGGCTATGCAGAATATTCTTTCGGCAAAGCCGGCAACTTTATGGCCAATTATACATATGGGGTATCTTTAATTTTTGCTAATACGGCAATTGCTATTTCCGCCGTAGGATATGGCTGCGGATTTTTGGGCAAAACCTTAGATCCTGTCATGACTGCAGTAGCCACCATCGGTGTACTCTGGTTAGCCACCGTGCTTAATTTCGGTGGACCGAAATACACCGGCAGTGTTTCTTCTATCACCGTGTGGGGTGTTATTATCCCTTGTATCGGTCTCGCTATCATCGGCTGGTTCTTTTTCTCACCTGACATGTACATGGCAAATTGGAACGTAAACAATATGCCTTTCGGGGAAGCGGCTACCAACTCCATTACAATGACACTGTGGGCTTTCCTTGGTATGGAATCGGCTTGTGCCAACGCAGATGCTGTTGAAAATCCTGAAGTAAACGTACCAAAAGCAGTTCTCGGAGGCACACTATTAGCTGCCGCTTGCTACATCGTTTCCACAAATATTATTTTCGGAATTGTTCCTGCTTCTGCTCTTTTGACATCTACCGCACCGTTCGGCATGGTATTTGCTAATATGTTTGGCGGCACAGTCGGTCATATCGTCATGGGACTCATGGTTATTTCCTGCTTCGGTTCTCTTCTCGGCTGGCAGTTTACCATTGCCAACGTATTTAAAGCAGGTGCTGACGAAGGATATTTCCCGGCCTTTCTCCAGAAGCTTACCTCTAAAGGAGCTCCTATTGCCGGTATGGTTGCTATTACCTGCATCCAGTCTCTCTTTGGACTGATGACCATCAGCCCCTCCTTAAATGAACAGTTCGAAACCTTGGTTAACTTAGCGACAATCACCAATATTATTCCTTACCTCTTATGTATGGCTTCCATCATTGTCATCATGAAGGCAGTCAGTCATTTGGGTTCTGAATTGAAAACAACCACTTTTATTGCTTTTCTTGCTTCCATTTACAGTTTATATGCTTGCTATGCTTCCGGATTTGAAGCAATGACCTATGGTGCCATCGTTACCTTCTTCGGTTGGACACTTTACGGATTCGCCTCTGATAAATTCGATCTTTCCAAAGCAAAAGAAGATAATAAAAACGCCGCTTAAACTAACTCTTCTAACTATTTATATATTTCCAAAAACCCGCAGATTTCTGTTATCTGCGGGTTTTTCGTATTTTTCAATCTATTCTTTTAATAAAATATCCTTAATATGTTCTAAATCAGTATAAAAACTGCCTTGAACGAGATCCGGCTTCCCCCCTCCTTTCCCGTTCAAACTCTTATTCCATCCGGTCACCTTTTCTTTTACGTTTGTGGAATGGCTTCCTATCGCATAATGATACCCGCCTTTCGAGTCGGGTGTAAGAACAACATATAAGTTTCCTTTTTCTGTTCCAATGAGATACTCACAAAATTTTCTGATTTCCATTATGGTCATCCCTCCTTCAATTGTGAAAACGACCGAGGCCGGCTCCAATAATTCGGCCTTGATTTGGAAATATTTTTGATTAACCGCATTGAGTTTTTCTTTTAGTTGGTTTTGTTCATTTATAAAGTGTTTGACCGCCTCTACCGTTTCATCAGGTTTTGAGGAAAAAAGGCGACTGATTATTTTATTGGCCTTGTCAATTTTGTCAAAATAAGCAAGCGCTCTTTTTCCACAGATGATTGAGAGCCGGACACCACACTTGTGACGAATCAAAGACAAAACCTTTATAATGCCGATTTCTCCCGTCCTTTTTACATGAGTTCCACAGCAGGCGCAAATATCTGCCCCTTTGAATTCGACAATTCTTATCACGCCGCTCAGCTCTTTCTTGCTCCTGTACTCCAGACCGACAAGTTCTTCTTTATTCGGAAAAAATATATGGGTTTCCTCATTATCATAGATAATCCGATTCGCTTCTTTTTCTATTTCCAAGGCCTGATCCATCGTAAAACTTTCGTTGAAATCAATCGTCACTGTTTCTTCGGACATATGAAATCCCACATTATCAAAACCGAATCTTTGATGCACCAGTCCGGAATAGATATGTTCTCCCGAATGGTTTTGCATGTAATCAAAACGACGTTCCCAGTCGATGGCCCCATGAACTTTCGCTCCTACAGGAATTTTTTCGGCAGTATAATGGACGATGTAATCCTCTTTTTTCCTCGTATCCGTAACCGGTACATCATTTAAAAAGCCCCGATCACCCGGTTGTCCTCCTCCCTCAGGATAAAAAGCAGTTTCTGACAATACAATTTCCCATCCTCTTTTCCCGGACTTACAAGTTAATACTTCAGCATCAAATTCTCTTTGGTATGCATTCTGATAAAATATTTCTTTCATCTCTTTCATGACAAACCTCTTTCACCAACAATTAGGTGTTTACAAAAAAAAGCCCTTTTTCAGGGCTATTTTGCTATATCATACTGATTGTTCATATTCCTTTTTCAGTACATGGACATAAACATGGTACTTACCGTCAACGGCTCTTTCCATGTACACTCCTTGCAATTCCGGTTCAAATCCCGGGAATTCATTATATACACCGCAAAGCGCTTCAAAATATGCCTGTGCCGTTTCTGACCACCGTTCCCCCGGTTGAATGCATATAACGCCCGGCGGATACGGTAAGGCGCCCTCTAAAGCTACTCGCCCCTCTGCTTCTTCAAGATCGACAAGTTCCCCGTGTCCGCGAACCAGTTCGTGATTTGCTTCTTGCGGACTCATAGCATATTCGGGAAAATAATTTTTTAAGAACAAGCGTTTTTGTAAAACATTGACCTTTCTTGCTTTATAGAAATCGTGAATTTCCTGGCACAAACGACGAATAGTGTAGCCGTTATATCGGTTCTGGTATCTGTGGTACAGGGTAGGCAGCATCTTGACCATAAGAGTGTCTTTATCTATATGGTCTTCGAAATGGCGCATTTTGGAAATCAAATTATCCATTTTTGTTTTGGACTCTGCCGGCGTCAAGATAAATAAAATGTCATTCAAGTCACATTTTTCAGGAATGACTCCATTTTCTCTTAAATATTGGGCAACCACGATTCCGGGAATACCGAATTTCTCATACCTTCCTGTTTCCACATTGATACCGGGTGTGGTAAACATCAGCTTCATCGGGTCTATGTAATACTGCCCTTTCCCATAGCCCTGGAAAGAATGCCACTTGCCCCCCGGTTCGAATGTAAAATAGGCAATATCGCGGATAATATCACTTGTTGCCCATTCTTCCCATTTTTTGCCCTGAACGACCGGAGGAATCATGGGCTTCAAATATTTACAGCTTCGAATTACCGCTTTTCTCGTATTGACAGCCAGCTCCATACATTCTTTCCAAAGAAGTGCCCCACCTTCCCCTTCTTGCATACGGGCATTCATATCCAGAGAAGCAAAAATTTGGTAAAAAGGCGAAGTCGACGCATTAAGCATGTAAGAATTGTTCAACCGCTTATGAGTTACATAGCGATCCTGGCCTTTGATATGAGAATCTTTTTTATGAATCTGTGACGACATGGAAAAAGCGGCCTGGTGTTTATGAACGGATTGAGAGACAATAATCCCCGGATCTTCAGGCGTGAGCTCCAATAAAAGAGGGCTGCAATCACGAAGCATGGGAATAAACTGCTCGTATCCGACCCAGGCGGAATCAAAATAAATATAATCACAAAGATGCCCGATTTTATCAATAACCTGACGGGCATTATAAATACAGCCGTCATAATTTCCCAGCTGGATAACGGCTAGACGTATCGGTCTTTTTTCTTTGGCCTTCTTTTTATCCCGTTCTGCCACAAGCATCCGAATATATTCTTCATTAAAACAATGCTCCAGAATCCCCCCGATAGAACCGAATGGGTTTCTTGCCGTCTCTAAATAAATAGGCGTCGCTCCTGCCTGAATCAATGCACCATAACTGACTGACTTATGGTTATTTCTTTCATAGAGAACAATATCGCCCGGTGCAAGAAGCGCATTCAGCACCACTTTATTCGCCCCCGATGTCCCTGTCAATACAAAGTAGGTTTTATCGGCATGAAAAACGCGGGCTGCATGTTTCTGTGCCTCCAATGCAGATCCCTCATGGATCAACAAATCACCGAGCTCTACATCGGCATTGCACAAATCGGCACGGAATGTATTTTCACCATAAAAGTTATAAAAGAGACGTCCCGCAGGGTGCTTACGGAAGTAAGCACCTCCTTGGTGTCCGGGACAATCAAATTGGGAATTTCCTCTTTCCACATAGTCAACAAGATGATTAAAAAACGGAGGCAATAATTGTTTCTCATAACGGGAAGCGGCCCCCTCTATCTGGCGGGCATATAAATGCTTGTCCCCATCCCCCGGATCAATGATGCTGTAAGCCTGACCAATCAAATCATCTCTGCCCGACTCAGTGCGAATTAAAAAAACAGGGATTTCAAAAGCATGAATTCTGGGATTTTTCAAAGCTGCTATATCTGTATCGGTAATGACAACTGCAGACACATCGGTAAAATCCGTTTGAAACACATCTACGATATCTCTCTTTCCTATAGACCCGAACATATCCAATGCATGGGAAGAATAAGCTATTTTCAGTCGCTCCTGCATTTTGAACTAACTCCTCTTTATAAAGTGTAACAACTCATGCTTTCTTATTTTGCACAAATCATTTTACATTTCTCTATAGTATATCAAAATACACTATAAAAATCAGTATTTTGCAGAAGTCTTTGTAAGTTTTCAAGTCCTATTTTCTTTCCTTAATCAAACTATAGTTTTCTCTATTTCATAAAAAAATGCCTCACTGCATAAACAGTAAGGCAAAAGGTCGGAAGAAAATCAACCGTGCAAGCCGCGGCTTTGACGGTCCATATCTTCTATGACAATATCAAAAATTTCTCCTAAGGTTGAACAATATTCCAAAACGAACCAAGGTTCATTTGTGTGGAAATGAATTTTCATGAGATTTCCGGTTTGTGCAACAATCAGGCAATCCCCCTTCAATTTTTCATCAAAATACCGGGTTACTTCCTTCTTATCTAAACCGTTTCCTTCAATCAATAATTGGGTATCATATTTGAATTCTATCATGATTCTCTCCTGTCATCATATATCTTTACATACGAAACCCAGTATAAATTATTTGAGAATTAATTTCAAGTGCTTTACTCCCAACTTATGAAGCGCCACTGGTTTGGGAGGAATTATTCTTTCCCGTTCCAGCAATAAGTACACATCCGGTCAGGATCAAGACCCGTTGCTGCCAGCATATCATCTAAGCGGTTAAAATTGAGGCTTGTAAATCCCATTTTTTCGCAGATTTTCTTTACCATTTTATGATATCTGTCCGAATCGGGATTTGCATAGTCATCCAAAATGACACGATCGACCTGTCCCCCCTCCTCTTCAGCAATGACTCGGCGGGCAATCAATTCCATCTCTGAATTGGAGCGGGAAAAATTCAGATATTTACACCCGAATAAAATAGGCGGACAAGCTGCACGGGCATGGACTTCTTTGGCTCCGCTTACAAAAAGAAATTCCGCAGTTTCTCTCAATTGGGTTCCTCTGACAATAGAATCATCAACAAGAACCATTCTCTTTCCTTTAATCAGCTCATGGATAGGAATCAACTTCATTTTAGCAATCAGATTTCTTTTAGATTGAATTGTCGGCATAAATGAACGGGACCAGGTGGGCGTATATTTTACAAGCGGTCTGGAAAAAGGCACACCCGACTCATTTGCATATCCCATGGCGTGGGCAATGCCGGAATCGGGGACGCCTGCTACGATATCTACATCGTCCGGGGTAAATCCGTCACGATCAGCCATCGCTTCACCGCAGCGGTATCTCATTTCTTCTACAGAGACACCTTCGTAGCGGGCGGAAGGATAACCGTAATAAATCCAGAGGAATGTGCAGATTTTCATCTTTTTCCCCGGTGCCATCAGTGTCCGTACATGGTCAGGGGTCATGATGACAATCTCGCCGGGCCCCAATTCCCTGTAATGTTCATACTCCAAATTTAAATATGCCGATGATTCGAAAGTGGCACAATATCCGTCTTCTTTCTTTCCCAATACCACAGGTACTCTCCCCAGCTTATCTCTGGCACAATACAAACCGTCCGCTGTCAGCAGAAGAAGACTCAACGTACCATCTATCCGCTCCTGGGCATAATGAATTCCTTCTATCAGATTATCTTTCTGGTTAATCAATGTGCCGACGAGCTCGGTGGCATTGATATGCCCCCCGCTCATTTCAAGAAAATGAGTTCCTCCCTTTTTGATGATTTCATCGGCCAGTTCTTCCATATTATTAATTTTGGAAACGGTAGCCAATGCATATGTCCCGTGATGAGAACGGACAATCAGAGGCTGGGCTTCATAGTCGGAGATACAACCGATCCCCATATTGCCTTCCATATGATGAATGTCCCCATCGAATTTTGTTCTGAAGGGCGAATTTTCTATGTCATGAATAGAACGATTGAACCCCTCTTTTCCCAAAAACACCATACCAGCTCTTCTGGTTCCCAGGTGGGAATGGTAATCGGTACCAAAAAATACATCAAAAACACAATCAGACTTAAGCGTTGCTCCAAAGAATCCGCTCATTTCTTTTCCTTTCCATACACAACAACAGGGAGTTACGGTTTTACTTTATTATTTTAAAACAAATAAACAATATTTGTAGGGGAATTAAATTATTTTTTTATTAAAAGTAAAATACTTTTTATTTTTTCTCATTTTCTCACTCTTCTTGCAAATGCTATAATAAAAATAAAAAGGACTGGCTACACTAAAAAATGAAACAACACGAAATGAGTGCTGCTGAAACTGCATGGCTCAAAGAGGAAGAAACGCTCCGGGGGCATCCCTTAAGAGAAATGGAAAAGCTTGAACTTTACAATATGTGCTTTGCCTGCGGCACAGGAAATCCGAATGGCCTCCACCTCCACTTTTATTGGATTGACACCGGTCTTATCGCCTTTTTTACACCAAAAGAAGAACACCAGAGCTATAACGGACGTATGCACGGCGGACTAATTTCCACCCTGCTTGATGAAATCATGGGAAACTATATTTTTATGAAAGAAAAACGCCCTGCCTATACAGCCCGTTTGGAAATCCGTTTCCGCCACCCTGTTCTGACCGGAATTCCTATTAAAATAATCTCCCAGGAAGTCAAAAGAAAAGGTCATCTCATCATCATGGAAGGGAAAATCATCAGTCAGAATGGGAAAATAGCAGCAGAGGCAACATCTCATATGATGATGGAATAAAGACACTTTTCTTCTACTAAAACGATTTGTTCATGAAAGCCTTTGGCAATAAAGGCTTTTTATGTTTGCCAAAAAGCAGGAGTTCTTTTTCCGTCAATCTGCGGTATTCTCCCTCCTTCAAACCACTGTCCAACACCAGATTTCCCATACGGATTCGTTTCAACCAAATGACTTCCTTACCGCAGGCATGAAACATTTTTTTAATCTGATGAAATTTGCCTTCCCGGATTGTTACTCTTATTTCACTAACTCCATCCTGCAAATCCGACTTTGGTGCTTTGCTTTTTTGCAAGCATAAAAAATCATTTTCTACTGCTTTATTTCTGTACGTGAGAAGTTCCAATTCCGCCGGAAGAGCGGTAAAATCGTCTTCAATACGGACACCTTTTTTAAATGCGGCAATTTCCTTTTCTGTTATCTTTCCGTCAATAAGTGCATAATACTCTTTATCAACGTGTTTTTTGGGGGAAAGCAAACGATGGCTGAGTTTACCGTCATTGGTGATAAGAAGAAGTCCTACCGTGTCTTTATCCAGTCTCCCTACAGGAAACAAATCTTTTCTCCTGTCAGATCCCAAAATATCCAATACCGTCTTTTGACGATGATCTTCTGTCGCTGTAATAACACCCCACGGTTTATTCATCATGTAGTATTCATACTTGTAATATTTGACAATCTTTCCGTCAAATACAATTTCATCTGTGTCTGTTACCGCCTGTCCCGGGTCTGAGCATACCTGTCCGTTTACGGTAACACTCCCCTTTTTTATTTTTTCTTTTAATTCCTTTCTTGTCCCCCGGTTCATATCGGATAAGAATTTATCGAGCCGCATATCTTTTCTCTCTTTCGTATACTTTATATGCTTATTTTAACATAGGATATATGAGCTTCCGGTCATTTTATTTTCTCCGGTCTGAAACGATATCAAAAAAAGACTTCCCTCAAAAGGAAGCCTTTTTCTTTTTTGATTATTTTTTTGCCTTGCCGAACCATTTTTCAAAAATTTTATCATATTCACCGTTTGCTTTTAATTCTTTCAATGCTTTGTTGACAGCGGCTTGAAGTTCTTTATTTTCTTTCTTCATTGCCATAACAAAACCGACGCCGGGCTTAGGTGTTCCCACAATTTTTAAGTCTTTATCTCCGCCCTGCTTGAGGTAATACATGGCAACCGGTTGATCAAGGACAAAGGCATCTAAGGTTTTTGCCCGCAGTTCCATGAACGCCTGGGAGTTGGAATCCAGCTGCTTTACTTCGCCCTTAGCTTCTTTAATGAGCTTAACCGATTCCGTCCCTACCTGGGCACCTGCCTTTTTACCTTCCAAATCCGCCCAATCTTTGATTGTGTCATTGTCTTTATTGACTATAATGACAAATCCGTTTTGATCAAAATATACATCAGAGAAAGCCACCTGTTTTTCTCTTTCCGGATTAGCAGAAAATCCCGCAGCAATCAAGTCAATCTGCCCGCTTTGGACAGCCGGAATCAGGGCATCAAAGCCAAGACTCTTAAATTCCATCTTACTTCCCATCTGCTTGGCAACTGCACTTGCTAAATCAAGATCGAAACCTACATATTTATCTCCTTCGGTAAATTCAAAAGGCGGGAACGTTGTTTCCGATCCTACACGAATTACCGGCGGAACGCCTCCTTTAGCGGCATCACCGCTTTTTGCCTTTTCCGAACTGCTTCCGCAGCCGGTCATCGCCAACACGGCTGCCAGTCCTGCCACTGCCATTACAAGTTTCATTTTTTTACTCATCATAGCTATCATCTCCATCTAAAAATAAAATTATATGCATATATTATCATTTTTATGCATACCTGTCAACACGAAAATTTTATTTTAGTCAATAAATTATTTATTCTCTCGCATATTCATCCTCTGTGTAATTTATAATTTATGCATTTGACCGTATTTTTTGTACATGTTATAGTTGAAACGTATAAAACAAATACGAACACATTAAATGAATCTGTTATATAAAAGGAATATACATGGAAATTATTATTGACTTTCTCACGGAATGGGGTTATACCGCACTGTTTATTACTATGGCACTTGAAAATATGAACATTCCTATTCCGAGTGAAATTATTCTCGGGTTTGCCGGGTTTCTTGTTTCCCAGCAGATATTCAGTTTTTGGCCTACAATTATTGTCGGAACAATCGCAGGACTTACCGGCTCTTTATTATCCTATTATATAGGGCTGAAAGGCGGCCGGGAATTTATGCTGCGCCATACCTCCAAAGGAGGCCTCGGTGCCAAAAAGCTGGTGGCTGCCAAAAACTGGTTTGAAACCTACGGCGGCATTGCGATTTTTACGGGACGACTCCTTCCCGGAATACGGACTTTTATTTCGCTTCCCGCAGGAATTTCCCGCTACCCTCTGTCCCCTTTTATTCTATATACGATTTTGGGGACCATCCCTTGGACTATTCTTCTTGTCTATTTGGGCGATATGCTCGGGGAAAACTGGACACTGCTTCTTGCATACAAGATTGAAATTGCCGTCATTTCCTTTATTGCGGCAGGTATCATTGCTGTCATTTTTTATTTTTACCAAAAACAGCGCAGTACAAAATAAATATATCCATCATATAAGCCGGAGTTTCTATATAAACAGGACTCCGCTTAACTTTTTAAAACAGCTCTTATCATTGTGAGGTCATATAACGTGAGTACAAAACGGCAAAAAAAAGAAAAGTTAAATAAAGCCCGGCAAGAGGAATTACAAAAACAATTGAAATATGCGACTGCCAAAAGTTTGGGCGGTATATTTGTCATCGCCTTTTTATTTTATATCTGGGGTTCTCATCTGTTTCCCGTAACAGATCCTGTAGAATCAAATTACGCTTTAACTGCCAAAGAAATGGTTCTTTCCGGTAACTGGATATCTCCCCAAATCTATGGTCATTTCTGGTTTGATAAGCCTGTTATGGTCTATTGGCTCTTATCCGTTTCTTATACCGTTTTGGGATTTACAGATTTAGCCGCCCGTATTCCCGCCGCTTTTTGCGGAGCACTGACTGTAACTTCTCTTGTCTGGTATATACGGAGAATCACAAAAGATAATGTCATTGCCATGTGGTCCGGAATTATTCTCGGATCCTCCCTTGCATTTTGGATCGTTTCCCATGCCATCATTACAGACAGCATATTGATGCTCTTTACTGTCCCCACCTTACTTTCCGCATATATCGGGCTGACGGAAAATAATAAATGTCATATGACAGTCGCCTATATCGCGGCGGGACTCGCTTGTCTGACGAAGGGCCCCATCGGTCTTGTACTACCCGGACTGTTTCTTCTTTGCTGGTGTTTCTGGATGCAGGACAAGCAGTATTTTCTCCGTTTATTTCCCTGGCAAGGCATTCTTGCTTTTTTTGCCGTTGTACTTCCATGGTACGGCGGTATGTACCTGATTCACGGAAACAGCTTCATCAATGATTTTCTGGGGCTTCACAATATTTTACGGGCAACCTCTTCGGAGCACCCGAAAGATAACCATTTTTATTATTATCTTATTATCTTCCCTCTCTCTCTGCTTCCTTGGACCGGTTTATTTCTCTATGAACTGAAAAAGCAGTGGAAAGAAAACTCTCCTTTTTATAAATTCCTGATAACCTGGTCTTTAGGTACTTTGCTTTTCTATACCTTGATGGCTACGAAATATGTAACCTATACCTATATCGCTCTTGCGCCCGCCGCTGTTTTGGCAGCCTTTGCGCAAATCATCAACGAGCATATTATCCCGG
>OLQM01003333.1_pt1 | contig 14052 bp, 10 predicted proteins | sample 1673161 | NCBI WGS metagenome assembly OLQM01 (sample SAMEA3136761, study PRJEB25190) | human gut metagenome | reverse complement strand
TCCGTCGCGCAACGTAAGGTCTCTGATTTTGAGATTTCTCGCCATTGTGATATTTGAATTAAGGGTTCTTGTTTCCCGTCTTTACTGTTATTCCAATAACAAAGATAATAAACAATTTCAAATTCCAACTATTTTGCACGGAATTTTCACAAAAAACGACCGAAAAGATTACTTTTCGTAAACACCCCGCCCCGCAGGGGCTTCCGGGCCATGCGCCCTGACAGCGCCGCCGGGCACAAAGAGCTGTTTATCAGGCGTGCCGTCGAGGTAGCGCTTCTTGAAGATATTGACGCAGAAGACGAACATCTCAAGCAGCAGCGGACCGAAGATGACGCCCATGAACCCGAAGAGCGAGAGGCCGATGAATACGCCGAAGATCGTCACGAGCGGGTGCGTGTCGGCCAGCTTCTTCTGCATCACGAAACGCACGACGTTGTCCACGTGCGTCACCACCAGTCCGCCGTACAGCGTCAGCCCCACGGCCGGCCCCCACTCGCCCGCAAGGGCCATGTATCCGGCCAGCGGCAGCCAGACCAGCGCCGTGCCGAAGATCGGGATGATCGTCGCGAAGCAGGTCAGCACGCCCCAGAACAGCGGACTGGGAGCGCCGAAGATCAGGTAGCCGATGTAGGCCACGACACCCTGCACCACGGCCAGCAGGGGGATTCCGATGGCGTTCGAGCGGACGATCATATGCACTTCGCGCATGACGCTGCCGCTCACCGAGCTGTCGAAGGGAAGTATCTCGCGGCAGTACTCCTCCATGCGGCGGCCGCCGATCAGCATGAAGTAAAGCACGAACAGCAGCACGACGATATTGACCCCGAAATCGAAAATGCTCGACACGACCCACTGCCCCAGCTTGGGAATCATGCCGATCATCGACGAGATATTCTCCTCCTGCCAGAGGTTGTAGCCGGTTTTCTCGTGAATGAGCGCCGCGATGTGCTTGAGCGGCGTAATGATCGAATCGGGCCGGAGCGTGATGTCCTGCACCTGATTGACCACCATCCAGACGATCAGGCTGATGGGGACCAGAAAACAGAGCACTGCCTCGGCCAGCAGCAGCGAGGCGGCAAGACTGCGCCGCCAGCGGCGGCAGGCCGTCAGGACCTGCATCTGCCGCCGGAGCAGCACGTAGATCGTCGCCGCGCCGAGCAGACCGCCCAGAAACGGAGTCAGCTCGATGCAGATCGTGATCCCCAGTCCGAGGATCAGCACGAAAAGCGAATAGCGCCAGTATCTTTCCCTGAAGTTCCGCATACGCCGCAGCGGGCGCAAGGAACGTGCCGGAAGCCCCTCCGGCGGCCCCGGCAACGCACTGAAAATTTGTTTGATAAAAATTTCGCATGTTCTATTGCGGCGTCGGAATATTTGATTTATATTTGTGCTATGAAACTTATGGCTGACTTAGTCAATATATCGGTCTGTTCGCACCTTTTCCGCATATACGCGGGGGGGGGCTTTTATAACGTGCGAAAACGAACGAAACTCGATCATCGTGGCTATATAATATAAGTAACGAGGGATACTCCGGACGAGGTGTATCCCTCTCTGCTTTTACGGACCCTTCGGAAAACGGCCTTGCAGGGGTCTGCGGCAGGGAAGCGAATCGCAAATGCAACGAAAACGATAACAAAACCCTTTTTTATTAACTAAATTATTTGGTATGAAGAAACTTTTCATTCTGATGCTCTCGATTTTCACCGTCGCCGCGGCTTCCGCGCAGGTGACGACTTCGGGCATGAACGGTACGGTTACCGACGAACAGGGCCAGCCCCTCGCCGGCGCCACCGTTATCGCCGTGCACACCCCTTCGGGTACGCAGTACGGCGCCGTGACCAACAAGGACGGCCGCTACAACCTGCAGGGCCTGCGTACGGGCGGTCCCTACACCGTGACCTTCTCGTTCGTGGGTTATCAGGGCGTCGAGTTCCCCGGACTCGAACTGCAGCTGGGCGAAACCCTCACGCGCAACGCTTTCCTGAAGGACAGCCAGACGCTCGAAGCCGTAGTCGTTACGGCCGACGGCCGCAACAGCTCGATGAACGTAAACCGCGCAGGCGCCGTTACGAGCATCTCCAGCGAGCAGATCGAGCTGATGCCTTCGGTAAGCCGCAGCATGAACGACATCATGAAACTCACGCCGCAGGCTTCGACCACCACGTCGGGTCTGGCGATCGGCGGCGGTAACTACCGTCAGTCGTACGTAACGGTCGACGGCGCCGCGTTCAACAACGCCTTCGGCATCGGCGGCAACCTGCCCGCAGGCGGCTCGCCCATCTCGCTCGACGCACTGGAGCAGATGTCGGTATCGGTCACCCCCTACGACGTTCGCCAGAGCGGCTTTACGGGCGGTGCGATCAACGCCGTAACCAAGTCGGGAACCAACGAATTCAAGGCTTCGGCATATGTTTTCGCCAAGAGCGACCAGCTTCAGGGCGACAAGTACGACGGCGGCAAACTGTCGCTGAGCGAAATGCGCAACACCACCCTCGGCTTCAGCATCGGCGCCCCGATCGTCAAGGACAAGCTCTTCGTGTTCGCCAACTTCGAGCGCGAGTGGAACACCACGCCGGGAACGTCGCGTCTGGCACGCACCAGCGACGGCCAGAGCTTCGGCGGCGGCTCGCAGTACAACCGTCCGACGGTCGAAAAACTCGACGAAATCAGCAATTTCCTGATCGACAAATACGGCTACAACCCCGGTCCCTACCAAGGCTATTCGGTAAAAACGCCCGGCTACAAACTCATGGCCCGCGTAGACTGGAACATCAACCGCAACAACTCGCTCAACGTACGCTTCAGCCGTACCCAGAACAAGTATTCGTCGTCGCCGTCCAGTTCGATCAGCCCGCTAGACAGCAAGCTGGCCTATGACCGCAACAACTACGGCCGTACTTCGAATTACGCCATGTATTTCCAGAATTCGCGCTACTATCAGGAGCAGAACTTCACGTCGGTAGCCGCCGAGCTGAATTCGCGCTTCCTCGAAGGCCGTCTGACCAACACGCTGCGCTACACCTACTCGCATCAGTACGAGCCGCGCAGCTACGACGGCAAGCTCTTCCCGACCGTAGACATTCTGGAAGAATACCAAGGCAACCGCGCCGTATACGCGTCGTTCGGTCTCGACCCCTTCACGTACGGCAACCTGCGCGAGGTCAGCACGCACGTCGTGACGGACGAAATCGGCTATACGGTCGGCAAGAACCGTTTCGTCGCCGGTCTGCAGTTCGAGCACAACGTGGCCAAGAACGGCTACCTGCAGGGCGGCGCCGGCTACTACGTCTATGAGACATGGGACGATTTCAAGAACGACCGCGAACCGCTGGCGTTCCGTATCGCCCACGGCAACAACGACGCGCTGGCTCAGGAGTATCCCCAGTTCACCTACATGCAGTACTCGATCTATCTGCAGGACGAGATCAATTTCAGCGAGCGCTTCAAGGCGACGGTCGGTATCCGTTTCGAGGTGCCCTCCTACCCCTCCATCGACAACAACGAGAACAAGGACTTCACGCAGGCTTTCGCCAACTACGGCGGCTATAAGACCTCGGACATGCCCAAAGCACGTCTGGCAGTAGCTCCCCGCGTAGGTTTCAACTGGGATATGACCGGCGAACGCAAATACATTCTCCGCGGCGGTACGGGCGTCTTCAACGGCCGTCTGCCGTTCGTATGGCTGGTGTCGGTGGCCGGAAACAGCAACTGCATCCAGAACGGACTCTCGCTCTACAAGGGCGATTCGCGCATGCCCAGCTTCCACACCAATGTCAACGACATGCTGAAAGACATTTACGGCGGCACCTACAAACAGCAGGATCTGGCGGCCAACACGCAGCCTACCATTCTGGACAAGAAGCTCAAGATGCCCTCCACGTGGAAAACCTCGCTGGCGCTGGATCTGAAACTGCCGGGTGACGTTGACCTGAATATCGAGGGAATCTACAACAAGGATTTCAACTCGGTAACCGTAACCAAACTCGGTATCGAAGAGGACCCCGCCGGCATTCAGCTTCCGGGCGAACCTGCTCTGCGCAAGGCATGGAAGAGCCAGAATATCAGAAACAAGAATCCCGAAGAGAAATACTCCATCAATCCTTACCTGATCACCAACGCCGATATCGACGGATATTACGCATCGGTTTCCGCTCAGGTGTCGAAACGCTGGGGCTTCGGTCTCTCGCTGATGGCTGCCTATACCTATTCGAGCGCCAAGAACGTGATCGACGGCATCGGCGACCAAGTGACTTCGGCATATAACACCAATACGTTCAACCGCAACGGTTCGAACACGCCCGAACTGGGATACGCATCGTACGTATCGCCCCACCGCATTCTCTTCAACGTAGGCTACCGTCTGGCGCAGAAGAACGGCGCATCGAACTTCGGACTCTACTACGAAGCGTTCCAACACGGCTATATCGGCGGTTACTCCTACTCGCGCTACTCCTATACGATGGGTAACGTCACCGGCGACGGCGGCGCAGACCTGCTTCTCTACATCCCGACCCGCGAACAGCTCGACAAGATGACGTTCGCCGATCTGACGGACAAGGGCGAGGTCATCTACTCGGCCGCCGACCAGAAAGCCGACTTCTGGGCATTCATCAACAAGGATTCCTACCTGTCGAAGCACATCGGCGAATACTCGAAGCGCGGCGGCGCCGTAATGCCGTGGCAGCACATGGTGAATTTCAAATTCGCGCAGGATTTCTACATCAATATCAACGGCAAGCGCAACACGATCACGCTGGGCGTCGATATCAACAACCTCGCCAACCTGATCAACCGCAACTGGTGCGGCATCGACCGTCTCGAATCGTCGCAGATTCTGAAATACAACACCAAGACCAACGCCTACAACTTCACCAAGCCCGTTTGGTCGAAGTATGCGAGCACGGTTGCGACTTGGTCGGCCATGTTCAGCATCCGCTACACGTTCAACTAAGTCTCCGAGAGACTGCAATGCAAAGAGAGGCCGGTTTTCACCGGCCTCTCTTATTTTTATCGCCTTCCGGCGTTACAGCAGCCTGCGCCGCAACTCGCCGCATGCGGCGGCGGGATTCCGGTGGTCGAAAAGGTATCCGGCGATGCCCAGCCCTTCGGCGGCGACGATATTCGCCGCGCGGTCGTCGATGAAAAGGGTTTCGGCGGGATCGAGTCCGTAGCGTTCCAGCAGGATTTCGTAAATCCGCGGTTCGGGCTTCACCGTCCCCTCCTCGCAGGAGACCACCTCGCCGTCGAAAAGGCGGTAGACGGGAAAACGGCGCAGGAAGGCGATGAACTCGCGCGACATGTTCGAAAGCACATAAAGCCTGTACCCCGCGGCCTTCAGGTCGCCGACGAGCCGTTCGGTCGGCGCGACGGGTTCCTGCATGTCGATCGACAGCAGCAGAAAACGTTCGCACTTTTCGCGCGGGCAGCCGGTCGTCCGGGCGAGCATGTCGGTCACCTCGCCGAGCGTCGATGCGCCCCGGTCGTACTCCTCCCAGAAAAGGGGCATCCGCTCCGAGCGGATGAAGCTGAAAAATTCATGGAATTCCTGTGTGGACTTATTTTTGTCGCGGGCGAAAAGCACCCCGCCGAGGTCGAAAACGATATTTTTCATGGCGTAAAGATAGCCATTTTTTCTTTGGTTCGGGATTTGCAGGTCTGCGTTCGAACAAAAACTCAGTTTATGAACCACGGCATAAGCATTCTTTTCCGCGCCATACCCCTCGCGATGGCGGCATTCTGTTTCGGTTACGGCGCCTACGTCTTCGCCGCCGGAAGCGATCCTTCACGGCTGACCGCAGGTCCCGTCGTCTTTTTCCTCGGCTCGATCTGCGTCGCGCTCTACTGCACGGCCGCGACCATCATCCGCCAGATCATCGGCACCTACAGCGCCGCCGCGAAGTACCTTTTCCCGGCCGTCGGTTACGCTTTCGCCGCCATGACGGTCATCTGCGGAATCTTCATCATCACGTCGAACATGACGGGCGCATACGTCACGGGGCATGTGGTCTGCGGACTCGGACTCATCACGGCCTGCGTCTCGACGGCCGCCACCTCCTCGACCAGATTCAGCCTGATCCCCAAAAACTCAGGCGACAGCAGTTTCTCGATCAATCCCGCGGGATTCTCGCGCGGACAAAGCTCGCTGCTGATCTTCATCGTATCGGCCGTGGCCGCCGGAGCATGGCTCTGGTGCATCCTGCTGTTTTCGATCGGGACGCTCCCGGCGCATATCGTCGCGGGCAGCGTCATGTTCGGCATCGCCTGCGTCTGCACCTCGCTGATCGCGCTGGTCGCCAGCATCGCCCGTCAAGCACGGGGCAGCTACACGATGGGCGAACGCCGCCGCTGGATGAGTCTGGTACTCTGCATGGGCGGACTGGCTTTCGTGCTGGGGCTGATCCTGATCTTCACATTCCGGGGCGAGTCGATCAATTTCGTGGGCTTCGTGCTGATCGGACTGGCGCTGATCTGCTGGAGCATTTCGAGCAAGGTGATCCTGCTGGCGAAGATCTGGCACGCCGATTTCCCGCTGGCCAACCGCATTCCGATCATTCCGGTACTCACGGCGCTGGCGTGCCTTTTCCTCGCCGCGTTCCTCTACGAAGCGGCGCTGTTCGAAACCAAATACTTCGTCCCGGCGCGCGTGCTGACGGGATTCGGCGCCATCTGCTTCACGCTCTACTCCATCGTCTCGATTCTCGAAAGCGGCGCGAGCAAGAAATAACGGCACCTCCGCAAACGCGATCTTCCGACACACGAAAGCCTTTCGTCCATTAGGGCCGAAAGGCTTTTTCACATATGGCGGCGGACGGCGGTGCGGCAGATACAAAGCGACGCGCAAAGAACCGCCGCCGGAGAGCGGCAGGCTGCGGACAACCGACGGCGGACGACAGCCAGCCAGCAGCAGACGGCGGAGAACGTCTCAAGAGCGTCGGACTGGATGCTCCGTCTCGAATCCGCACTCCCGCCGAATCAGCGACGGCCGCCCGCAGATGCGGGCAGCCGTCGCAGCAAGGAATTCCGGCAGACTAAAAAAGGTGGAAAGCCACCGTCAGGCCGGCCATGACGATCGAGACCATCGACATCAGTTTGATGAGGATATTGAGCGACGGACCCGACGTATCCTTGAAGGGGTCGCCCACGGTATCGCCCACGACGGTCGCCTTGTGGCAGTCGGAGCCTTTACCGCCGAAATGTCCCTCTTCGACCATCTTCTTGGCGTTGTCCCACGCACCGCCCGCATTGGCCATGAACACGGCCAGCACGAAGCCCGAACTCAGGCCGCCGACAAGCAGTCCCATGACGCCCGCCACGCCGAACACCAAGCCGACGACCACCGGCACGACGATAGCAAGCAGACTCGGCAGCAGCATCTCGCGCTGGGCGCCGCGCGTCGAAATCTCGACGCACCGGGCATAATCGGGAGTGCCCTCGCCCGTAAGGATGCCCTTGATCTCGCGGAACTGGCGGCGCACCTCGTTCACCATGCTCTGGGCCGCACGCCCCACGGCGTTCATCGTCAGGCCGCAGAACAGGAACGACATCATCGCGCCGATGAACACGCCGATCAGCACCGTCGGATTCATCAGCGACACGTGGTAATACTCCATAAAATCGAGGAGCGAAGCCTTCTCGACCAGCTGCGTCGTGCCGTTGGGCAGGTCGAGGGCCGTCACGCCGTTGTGCAGCAGTCCGATGCGTATCTCCTCGATATAGGAGGCCAGCAGCGCAAGGGCCGTCAGCGCGGCCGAACCGATGGCGAAGCCCTTGCCCGTGGCGGCCGTCGTGTTGCCCAGCGCATCGAGCGCATCGGTGCGTTTGCGCACTTCGGGTCCCAGCCCGCTCATCTCGGCATTGCCGCCGGCATTGTCGGCGATCGGGCCGTAAGCGTCCGTGGCAAGGGTGATGCCCAGCGTCGAGAGCATGCCGACCGCCGCGATGCCGATGCCGTAAAGGCCCAGCGACATGCTCTGCGCGGACATGATATGCTCCATGTCGAAGCCAATGGCGCAAAGGTAGGCGAGGATAATCGCCACACCGATCGTCAGGACCGGAACGGCCGTCGAGATCATGCCCGACCCGATACCCGCGATAATCACGGTGGCAGGCCCCGTCTGGGCGCTTCCGGCGATCTTCTGCGTCGGCTTGTAGGAGTGCGAGGTGTAATACTCGGTGGCCTGCCCGATGATGATGCCGGCCAAGAGTCCCGTGATGACCGAGAACGACAGTCCGATCCAGTTCTCGATTCCCAGCAGATAGAGGATGCCGAACGTCGCGCCGGCGATCAGCAGCGAACTGAAATTGACGCCCACGCCCAGCGAGCGGAGCAGTTCGCGCATCGTGGCGCCCTCCTTGGTCCGCACGAGGAAGATGCCGATGATCGAAAGCACGATGCCCACGGCGGCGATCAGCATCGGCGCCAGCACGGCGCGCAGCTGCATGGCCATCCCGTCCGCCGAAGCGAAGGCGGCGGCTCCGAGGGCCGCGGTGGCGAGTATCGAGCCACAGTAGCTTTCGTAAAGGTCGGCGCCCATGCCGGCCACGTCGCCCACGTTGTCGCCCACATTGTCGGCGATGGTCGCGGGATTGCGCGGGTCGTCTTCAGGAATTCCCGCCTCGACCTTGCCCACGAGGTCGGCGCCCACGTCGGCCGCCTTGGTATAGATGCCGCCGCCGACGCGCGCGAAGAGCGCCTGCGTCGAAGCGCCCATGCCGAAGGTCAACATGGTGGTCGTGATGACGACGAGTTTCTGCGGTCCGGTGACATCGACGAAATATTCGAGGATGACGTACCAGAACGAAATGTCGAGCAGGCCCAGCCCCACTACGACCAGCCCCATCACCGCGCCGCTGCGGAAAGCGACCTTCAGGCCGCGGTCGAGCGACTGGCGGGCGGCGTTGGCCGTACGCGCCGAAGCGTAGGTCGCGGTCTTCATGCCGAAATAGCCGGCCAGCCCCGAAAAGAATCCGCCCGTCAGGAAGGCGAAGGGCACCCACGGGTTCTGCACCCCGGCGCCGTAGGCCAGATAGGCGAAAAACAGCGCCAGCACCACGAATACGATGGCGACGACCTTGTACTGCTGGCGCAGGTAGGCCATGGCGCCCCGACGCACGTGCCCGGCGATCTCGCGCATGCGCGGCGTGCCTTCATCCTCGCGCTTCATCGCACGGTAAAACACCCAAGCCAGCAGCAGGGCGATAACCGCGGCAGCGGGAATGAACCAGAAAATGGAAGGAATGTTCATTTCGATAGAATTTGGTTTTAAGGTTATTACTACAAATATAATAAAATTCCCGAAACGCCGCCCCCGCAAAGAGACCGTTCCGTAACACAAAAAAATCCCCGGACAGCTGTCCGGGGATTCGAATACCGACAAATCGGATTACGAACCGAAGTTGTCGTAGAGGATATTTTCGGGCGGCACGCCGAGACTGTCGAGCATCTTCACCACCGAAGCGATCATCATCGGAGGTCCGCACATGAGATAGATGCAGTCCTCAGGCGCCTGATGGTTCTTCAGGTAATTCTCGTACAGCACGTTGTGGACGAAGCCCGGCGTGTACTTCACGCCTGCGGCGTCCGCTTCGGGATCGGGACGGTCGAGTGCCAGATTGAACGAGAAGTTGGGGAAATCCTTCTCGATGGCGTGGAACTCGTCGAGATAGGGAACCTCCTTCAGCGCACGCGCGCCGTACCAGAACGAAACGGGACGCTTGGTCTTCTCGGTCTTGAACAGGTGCATCAGGTGGCTGCGCATGGGCGCCATGCCGGCGCCGCCGCCGATGAAGATCAGCTCCTGCGTGTCGGGCAGGTCGTCCGGCAGGAAGAACTCGCCGTAAGGACCCGAAATCGTGATCTTGTCGCCCGGCTTGCGCGAGAAGACATACGACGAGCAGATACCCGGATTGACCTTCATGAAGCCGCCCGTCGCCTTGTCGAACGGCGGAGTGGCGATACGGATGTTGAGCATGATGATATTGCCCTCGGCCGGGTGGTTGGCCATCGAGTAGGCGCGGAACGTGTCTTCGGGGTTGGTCGTAACCAGATCCCACATCTTGAACTTGTCCCAGTCGGCGCGGTACTTCTCATCGACGTCCATGTCCGAGAACTTGATGGCGTCGTACTTCGGGATGTCGATCTGAATGTAACCGCCGCTGCGGAACTTGAGGTTCTCGCCTTCGGGCAGCTTCACGACGAACTCCTTGAGGAAGGTCGAAATGTTGCGGTTGGAGACGACCGTACACTCCCACTTCTTGACGCCGAGCACGGCTTCGGGAACCTTGATCCTGAGGTTTTCCTTCACCTTGACCTGACAGCCCAGACGCCAGTGGTCCTTGGCCAGCTTGCGCGAAATGAATCCGGTTTCGGTCGGCAGGATATCGCCGCCGCCTTCGAGCACCTGACATTTGCACATGCCGCACGAACCGCCGCCGCCGCAGGCCGAAGGCAGGAACACCTTGTTGTTGGCCAGCGTCGAAAGCAGCGTGCCGCCGCTCTCGGCGATGAGCACTTTCTCCCCGCCGTTGATGTCGATGGTGACATCGCCCGAGGTGGTCAGTTTCGCCTTCGCAAAGAGAAGCAACCCCACGAGAACCAGGGTTATCACCAGAAAGGCAACGATCGCTATGATAATTGTTAACGTCATCTTTTTATCTCTTTTAAAGGATTACAACTTGATACCCGAGAAGATCATGAACGCGATACCCATCAAACCCGTGATGATGAATGCGATACCGGGACCCCGGAGTGCAGCGGGAATCTGCGAGTAGGTCGTCTTCTCGCGAATGGCGGCCATCATCACGATCGCCAGCCACCAGCCCAGACCAGAACCCAGACCATAGACGATCGACTGCCAGAGCGAAGTGATCTCCAGCGCATCGACCTTTTGCTGCATGAAGAGCGAACCGCCCAGAATGGCGCAGTTCACGGCGATCAGCGGCAGGAAGATACCCAACTGATTATAAAGCGTCGGCGAGAATTTCTCGACGGCCATCTCCACGAGCTGCACGAAAGCGGCGATCGTGGCGATAAAGACGATGAAAGTCAAAAAGCTCAAATCGACTCCCGGGACCAATACATCGGCTTTGAGGACGTATTCGTACAAAAGGTAGTTCAGAGGCACGGTCATCACCATCACGAACGTAACGGCCAGACCCAGGCCGAGGGCCGTCTTGACGCTCTTCGATACGGCGATGTAGGAACACATGCCGAAGAAGAAGGCGAAGACCATGTTGTCGATAAAGATCGACCGGATAAAGATATTCAATGATTCCATACGTTACCCTCCTATTTTTCCTGTAAATCCTTGTTGTGAGAACGATGTACCCAGATGATGCACCCTACGATGATCAGCGCCATCGGCGGAAAGAGCATCAGACCGTTGTTGGAATAACCGCCGCCGTTGGCGATGTACCAGTTTTCGGGAACGATCTGGTAGCCGAGCAGCGTTCCCGAACCGAACAGTTCGCGGAAGAAGGCCACGATCACCAAAATCATACCGTAGCCCAGACCGTTGCCGATACCGTCGAGGAATGCGGGCCAGGGCTTGTTGCCCAGAGCGAATGCCTCCACACGACCCATCACGATACAGTTGGTGATAATCAGACCGACATAGACGGAAAGCTGTTTGGACACTTCATAGACGTATGCCTTCAGTATCTGGTCCACGAGAATCACCAGCGCGGCGATCACAACCAGCTGAACGATAATACGGATACGCGAAGGCACGCCCTTGCGCAGGCAAGACATCACCATACTCGAAAAACCGGTCACGACGGCCACCGAGAGGGCCATTACGATCGCCGGCTTCATCTGCACGGTTACCGCCAGGGCCGAGCAGATACCCAGGATCTGCACGATGACGGGGTTGTTCGCAGAGAACGGACTGGTCAGGTATTTCAAATTCTTAGCCGAGAAGATCGACTCCTTTTCATTACTCATGGCTCTCGTTTACGTTTTGCTGGTTAGACACTTCCGAACTTGCAGCCTCGTTCGCGGCAGCGGGTGCCGACTGTGCTGCGGCCTGATGCTGACTTTCGAAGTAAGGCAGGTAAGCCGACAGGCAATCGCGGAGCATGGCCGTCACGCCGTCCGAGGTTTTCGTACCGCCCGAAATACCATCTACCTCGTGCTCGGGATCTTTCGCACCGCCCTTGCGCAGGCTGACCGATACGAACTCGCCGCTCTTGAACAGCTTCTTGCCGGCGAAATGCGCCTGGAACTTAGGCGTGGCGATCTCGGCACCGAGGCCCGGGGTTTCGCCCTTGTGGGCCATGACGATACCCGACACGGTATCCATATCCTTTTCGAGCGCCACATACCCCCAGATATCGCCCCAAAGACCCATACCGATCAGCGGAATGACGACGCGACCGTCTTCGGTCTGAAACAGAATAAGACGCTTGGCATCGTAATTATCGCGGATATTCTGGTTGGTGGCGAGCATCGCGAAGACCTCCTTGGAGGGAGTTTCGGTTTTCACGCCGTCGGCATCGAGGACGAAGGATTTGACCTGGTTGTCGAAATCGGCCAGCGCCCGGTCGAACTCCTGCGGATTTTCGTCGGGGCTGTACCCGAGCGACTGGAGAATATTGCTCTTCTTCTCCTGCAACTCGTTCTCCGCCTGACGCTTTTGCAACGAGAGCGAAGCCACGGCCAGCAGAGTCGCCACGATGACGACCATGACCGTAGAATAGACGATGATATAAGTGTTGCTGTTGGGATTGTGCATCCAGCCCTTTTTCCGGCCGGACCGATCCTCCGTAAATGCCGACGAGGAAGCCTGGCAGACGGGGCAGGTATCGGGTGCGGAGTTACCTTCGTGGACATGTCCGCAAATGCTGCATACGAATTTTTTCTTTGCCATATCTCCCCTATTTTACCAATTTAACACGTTTCTTCCGGCGCGAGATGCTGGACTCGACCACGCAGTAGTCCACCAGCGGAGCCAATGCGTTCATGAAGAGGATCGCAAGCATCATACCTTCGGGATAGGCCGGATTGACCACACGGATCAACACGGCGAGCGCACCGGTGAGGAATCCGACGATATACTGGCCCGTACGGGTCTGGGCCGACGTGACGGGATCGGTGGCCATGAACACGGCGCCGAAAGCGAAACCGCCGACGATCAGATGCTCCCAAGCGGGGTAGGTCGTCACGCCGAGTGCCTGGAAAAAGTATCCCATTGCCAGGCCGCCGATAAAGACGAACGACATCGTGCGCCACGAAGCGACGCCCGTAAAGAGCAGAATCGCTGCGCCGATCAGAATCGCCAGCGTCGAAGTTTCGCCCACGCAGCCGGGAATGAATCCCAGGAAAGCGTCCGCCGTCGAATAACTCATCGCACCGCTCGTAGCGAGTTGTTCGAGGGCCGTAGCACCCGAGACAGCGTCGTCGGCGAACCAAACCTTCTCACCCGAAATAAAGGGCGTGTAGGCGAAAAACACGAATGCACGCGCCACCAGCGCGGGATTGAAGACATTCATACCCGTACCGCCGAAGACCTCCTTGCCGAAGATGACGGCGAAAGCCGTACCCAGCGCGATCATCCAAAGCGGCGTACCGACCGGCATAATCATCGGGATCAGCAGACCCGACACGAGAAAACCTTCATTGACTTCGTGTCCGCGCTTCTGGGCAAAAAAGAACTCGATGCCCAGACCGACCACGTAGGAAACCACGATCATCGGCAGCACCTCGAGGAAACCGAACCAAAAGGCTGCCCAGCCGGTCATGCCCACCTGGTAGCCCGTATTGTACATACCGAACAACAAGGCCGGCATCAGCGCCACGACCACCACGATCATCGTACGCTTCATATCGTTGCAATCACGGATATGGGCTCCTCTGCTCGTGGTCGTATTCGGCACGAAAAGGAACGTTTCGAACGCATCGAAGGTCGATGCGAGGAACGAAAGCTTGCCGCCTTCGGAGAAGGTCGGCTTGATTTTATCTACGAATTTTCTTAAACCTCCCATCGTTATGCCTCCTTGATCATTAAGTTAATACCGTCGCGGATGATCTGCTGCATCTCGATCTTCGAGGGA
>OLQM01003321.1_pt1 | contig 14095 bp, 9 predicted proteins | sample 1673161 | NCBI WGS metagenome assembly OLQM01 (sample SAMEA3136761, study PRJEB25190) | human gut metagenome | reverse complement strand
GAACTATTTTCGACATGTCAGACTCCGTGAAAATACCGACTGTGAGTTGAAACAAGGAAAAAAGAAGAGAAGTAAGTAAAGTGCAGACACAGAACTATGAGGAGCAAAAAATATGAAGTTTGAAGATGATGATTTAAAGGACGGTAAACTTTGGGCTGCCCTGCAAAAAGAGATTGACCGTGACCTGGCGGAAAAGGAGAGCGGTGAAACATTCCAGGAAGAACTGGCAGACATCGAAGACTCCATTGAATTTGAAAGCAAAGAAACAAAAAGCGAAGATCACATCCCGGATGAGACTGCAAATTTAAGTAATCTGCGAAGTGTCCTTGAGGCAACTGAGCGTGCAAAAGACGAAGAAGCGAAGCAGAAAATGAAGCAGACCAAAGTGGAGCCTGTGACGCAGGACATCGAGATTCCGGAATTTACAGAAGAGGAAGAAGAAATCGAAGAGACGCCGGCGGAGACAAAAACAGAATCGGAACCGGAAGAAGTGATGGTGGATGATGATCTGATCATCAACGATCCATTCGCAGATGAGGATGATCTGCTGGGAGAAGAGAAGACAGAGACCAAGGGTTCGGAGAAAGAAGTGCTTGGTGATCAGGTGGAAGCCGCAATGGAGCGCCTCGTCAGCGACACGGTAGGCCATATCCCAATGCCGGAAATAGACGATGAGGATGATGACTACGACGATTATGAGGATGACGACGAAGAGTACATTCCGCATGGCGCAAAACCGCAGAAGAAAAAGGGAAAAGGCGGTGCGGTTATCGCCGTTGCAGCCGTTGCTGTTATTGCTGTGGGAGGCTTTTTCTATGGAAGCAAAATGTTCCATTACCAGAATTATTTTTTCAACGGAACAACCATCAACGGAGTAGACTGCTCGGATATGACGGCCAAAGAGGCAGAAACGAAAATCAAAGAGCAGGCTGCAAACTATACCTTAAATGTAAAATTCAAAGACAATGATACGAAGAGTGTCAGCGGAAAAGACATCGACTACACCTACGCCGGAGACGGCAGCGTGGAGAGCGTGTTAAAGAAACAGAACAGTTTCCTCTGGTTCCTGGGAAATGGCGGAAAAGAGAAAGATTCCCAGGTCACCATGCAGTACAGTCAGGAAAAACTGGATGCGGTGATTGATGGATTTGACGAATTCCAGTCCGCAGACGGTGAGAATGCACCGGCCAGCGCCTACATCACCTTCCAGAACAATGAGTTTGAGATTGTGGATGCTGTTATGGGTGAGGGAATGGATCTTACCCTTGCAAAACAGTGCATCGAAAACGCGCTGATCAATGCGGATACCGAAGTGGATCTTGAAAAAGCAGGCGTTTACGACGGAACCTTGGTAACAGCAGATGACGAAACACTGAATGCACAGAAGGATCAGTTAAATGAACTGGTACGCGCAAGTATCACATACAGTATGCCGGATGGAACAACACAGGTTCTTGACGGAAATACCATGAAAGACTGGCTGGCGGTCGATGCGGATGGAAATTATTCCAAAGATGAAAACCAGTGGAATGAAAAAGTAAAAGAATATGTGGCAAATCTTGCGGCAGCGATTGATACCGATGGCAAGGATCACACCTTCCCGGCAACCGGTATCGAAGGCGGCGTGACCATCAGCCAGGAAGGCTACGGATGGAAAGTGGATCAGGAGCAGGAGATAGCAAAGATCGCAGAAGAAGTAGATGCTCACGCAGCAGACGCAAGAGAGCCGCAGTATGCGCAGAGAGAGTTTGCTGCTTCCACAGAGAACAACGGATTCGGCAAGACGTATGTTGAGGTTGATGCCAGCCGTCAGCATATCTGGCTCTACAAAGATGGAAATCTGGTTGTCGACGGTGACTGTGTAACCGGTCTGATGGAGCAGAGCAGCTACACGAAGCCGGGTATCTACACAACCGCAGCAAAAGAAAGCCAGAAAAAACTGCACGGAGAGCTTCAGGCAGACGGCAGCTATTCCTGGGAAAGAGATGTGGATTCCTGGATTCCGTTCAACGGAGAGATTGGTTTCTACGATGCTTCCTGGAGAAGTAGTTTCGGCGGAAACCTGTATCTGACTGCAGGATCGACGACAGGATCTGTTGCACTTCCGACTGCAGTGGCACAGGCATTATATGACAATGTCGATGACGGAACACCGGTTATCATTTATTATTCCGAAGCTTATGAGGTAAGTGAAGACACGCTTACTGTGACACAGGCACCGGAAGCAGATGACGAAAATGTCGATGATACGACGAATACCACGACAGTAACGCCGACGAGAACGCCATCCTACACGTACGATGATTACACGCCGTCAACTCCGTCAACCCCATCAACTCCATCAACCCCATCAACTCCATCGACCCCGTCTACGCCGGAACCGACCACAGCACCGACCGAGATCCCGTCTACGCCGGAGCCGACCGTAGCACCGACGGAGACCCCGTCCACACCGGAACCGACCCAGGAGCCGAGCGCACCGGATCAGGGAGACCATACGGGTGACGATGATTACCCAGGTAAGGGCGAGAGCTGAGAAAAGAAGAAATAGAACATAAAAAATACGCATTCCGTTATCAAAACAGGAATGCGTATTTTTTATGAGAAAGAAACTGTTAAAAATTAATTTTCCGGTACGAACAGTGTGACAAGATCCATCGGGGAAGTGATGGTGTAGTCCGGGTTTTCGGTCTGACCAAAACCGTATGCGGCATGGACAAACGGGATTCCGGCCTCGCGTGTCGCCTTGTAGTCGCCGTCGGTATCGCCGACATAGACCGCGTGCTGCAGATGGTTCTGTTCGATGATTGTACGGATGTTGTCTGCCTTTGCCTTTCCGGTATCGCCAGGACAGAGATGGCCTTTGAAATAGTGACCGAGGCCTGTGGCTTCCAGAAAAACTTCGATATAGCCCGCCTGGCAGTTGCTTACGATATAAAGCGGGTAATGTCTGGAAAGAATAGAAAGTGCATCGACAAGTCCCGGATAAACAGGAGCCGGTGTCGCAAGAAGTGCCTCATGCTCTTTGGCACAGCATGCCTCGATCAGTTCTAACTGGCGCTCCTTTGGATATTCGTGGAAAATGACGGCGGCGATATCCGGGAGCAGGCGGCCGAACAGGCCTTTTAACACGGTTCCGGTGAGGTTTGGTGTCATATCAGTTTCTTTTTCCATAATCTGATTCCATGCGTCGGCAACAACGTCTGTGGAGTCCCACAGGGTGCCGTCCACATCAAAAATAATACTGTCGATCAAGAGTTTTTCCTCCATATCTTAAGGGTTTTGGTTATTCTTTTAAAGTATTTATTAATTTTAATCAAAAACACGTGAGAGCGCAATGTTTATTTTGCATTTTGGAGGAAAATGTGGCAAAATAAGAATGATATATTAACAGGAGATTACTATGCAGGACACAATCACAAAGCCATTATTGAAATGGTATGGCGAAAATAAAAGAGTGCTGCCGTGGAGAGAAAAAAAGAACCCGTATGAAATCTGGGTTTCCGAGATTATGCTCCAGCAGACGAGGGTGGAGGCGGTCAAGCCGTTTTATGAGCGGTTTATGCGTGAACTGCCCAATGTCGCAGCACTTGCGGTCTGTCCCGAGGAAAAGCTTTTGAAGCTCTGGGAAGGCCTTGGTTACTATAACCGTGTGCGGAATATGCAGAAGGCCGCACAGAAAATTATGGAAGTGTATGACGGTGTATTTCCGGCAGATTACGAAGCCTTAAAAGGACTTCCGGGAATTGGAAATTACACAGCGGGAGCCGTTGCATCGATCGCGTTTTGCATTCCGGTGCCGGCGGTGGACGGAAATGTGCTTCGTGTGATGGCACGCCTCCGGGAGGACGGTGAGGACATTTTAAAGCAGTCCGTGAAAAACCGCGTGGAAGCGGAATTGACCGAAATCATGCCGGCAGAAGATCCGGGAGCCTTCAACCAGGCGATGATGGATCTCGGCGCAATGGTCTGTCTGCCGAACGGCGCACCAAAATGTGAAGTCTGTCCGCTTTTTGACCAGTGTCTGGCGGGACAGCATCAGACCTGGACGGAATATCCGTTTAAAAAGAGCGCAAAGCCGCGCAGAATCGAAGACAGAACCGTTCTGTTATTTCTGGACGGTACGCACACAGCAGTGCGGAAACGGCCGAAAAAAGGACTTCTGGCGGGACTTTACGAGTTCCCGAACTTCGATGGCGTGCTCTCCGAACAGGAAGCACTTGAAGAGGCAGAAAAATTCGGCGTGACGCCGCTTCATATTCAGGCATTGCCGCCGTACAAGCACATTTTTTCCCATGTCGAGTGGCATATCACAGGATACGCTATTAAAATTGCAGGAAACGATGTGGAGCAGGAAGGGGAAGAAAAAGCCGGATTGATTTTTGCGGATGCGAAAACCGCGGCTGAAAGATATGCCATTCCGTCTGCGTTTGCGGAATACGCAAAATATACAGATCTGGAACGTGCCTGAAACGGCAGAAGAGCAAAAAAGAGCAGGGAGAAAAAAGATGAAGATTTTATCAATTGCAGTACCATGCTATAATTCAGAAGCATATATGGAGAAATGTATCGATTCGCTGCTGGTCGGCGGAGAAGAAGTAGAAATTCTGATCGTGGACGATGGTTCCAAGGACGGAACCACAGAGATTGCAGACCGCTATCAGGAAAAATATCCGACGATTGTAAAAGCGATTCATCAGGAAAACAAGGGCCACGGCGGAGCAGTCAACACGGGTGTGGAAAATGCGACGGGTCTGTACTTTAAGGTTGTGGACAGTGATGACTGGGTAAACCCAGAGGCATACCAGAAGATTTTAAATGTTCTGGCAGAAGTCGTACGCGGACCGAAAACACTCGACCTTCTGATCAGTAACTATGTGTATGAAAAAGAGGGCGCCAAGAGAAAACGTGTGATGCGCTATGCGAAATCGCTGCCGGAAGGCCGCTTTTTCGGATGGGATGAGGCGAAAGCTCTCGGCAAAACACATTATCTGCTGATGCATTCGCTGATTTACCGGACTTCTCTTTTAAGAGAGTGCGGCATGAAGCTGCCGGAGCACACCTTCTATGTGGATAATCTGGTTGCGTTTATTCCGCTTCCGTACGTCAAAACGATGTATTATCTCGATGTCAATTTCTACCGCTACTTTATCGGGAGAGCCGACCAGTCGGTTAACGAGAAAGTCATGATCGGCAGAATTGACCAGCAGATCCGTGTCAACAAGCTGATGATCGATTACCTTGGTGAACAGAAAGGGCTGTCGAAGCACCTGCGGAAATATATGATCAGCTATCTGACCATTATTATGACGGTTTCTTCCGTGATGATGATGCGCTCTGGAACGGAAGAAAATCTCGAGAAAAAGAACGATCTTTGGAGATACCTGAAACAGGAGGATGCAGCCGATTACTTCCGCATCCGCCACGGCATTTTCGGAACTGTTATGAGCAGCAAATCAAAACCGGGACAGAAAATTGCAGTCTATGCCTACAAGGTAGCGCAGAAACTGTATGGATTTAACTAGAAAGTAACGAAGCGGAGGAACGAACAATGCGAGTAGGAATGGGTTACGATGTGCATAAACTGGTGGAAAACCGGAAACTGATTCTGGGCGGTGTGGAAATCCCGTATGAATATGGCCTTCTGGGACATTCCGATGCGGATGTGCTGGTTCATGCCATTATGGATGCGCTTCTCGGCGCTGCAGCACTGCGGGACATCGGACGCCATTTTCCGGACAATGATCCGGCGTATGAGGGCGCAGACAGCATCGAACTGCTGAAAAAAGTGGGTGAGATGCTCGAGGAGCGGATGTATCTGATTGAAAATATCGATGCAACCGTTATTGCACAGAAGCCGAAGCTCCTGCCATACATCGACACGATGGTGAAAAATGTGGCGGAGGCGCTTCATCTCGAAGAGGATCAGGTCAATATCAAGGCAACGACCGAGGAAGGACTTGGCTTTACCGGAAAGAAAGAGGGAATTTCCGCACAGGCGATCTGCTGCATTTCCAAGGCACTCGACCTGATGCCGGACGACCGGATCGCAGGCGGATGCAGCGGCTGCCCGGGATGCGCAAAGAACGCAGAAGAATAAAAGAGAAATGCGATTGCACAAGGCCGGAAGATGTGGTAGACTGGAAGAAGAATAAGGGAGTAGTCGGCGGCATACGTGACGCTATAAGGCCAACAACCGAAGAAAAAGCATTTCTTCTGGCTTTGTATGAAATGACAAGACTTATCTGTATCAACAAATATGGTGCGGATAGGTCTTTTTCTATATAGAAAGAGACCGGTGTACCAGTGGGAACTTATCACAGGAACGCAAAAAGCGTTTTCAGAAGAAAGGACGGATGGAAATGAAAGAGTATCTGGAAAAAAGTTCGAAGATTCTTGATGAGTTACAGACAACGGAGCAGGGACTTTCCGAGGCGGAAGCTGCGCGGCGGCTTTCCGAACACGGACCTAACCGGCTGGCGGCGGGAAAAAAGAAGAGTAATCTTCAGCGGTTTTTCGAAGAACTGAAAGACCCGATGATCCTGATCCTGCTCGCCGCAGCGCTGATTTCCGGCATCACATCGGCGTATGAAGGCGAATCGTACGCTGATGTGGTCATTATTCTCACCGTTGTCATCATTAATGCGGTGCTCGGTGTTCTGCAGGAGAGCAAGGCAGAGAAAGCGATTGAAGCTCTGCAGGAGATCGCGGCAGCCACGTCGAAGGTGATGCGCGGCGGGAAAATGGAAGTGAAAAAGAGCGAGGAGCTCGTACCCGGTGATATTGTAATTCTCGAAGCGGGCGATGCTGTTCCGGCGGATGGCCGTATTTTAGAGAGCGCCAGCATGAAAATCGAGGAAGCAGCGCTGACCGGAGAATCTGTCCCGGTCAATAAAACAGCGGATGTTCTGAACGCCGGCGCAGCCAGCGAGGTTCCGCTCGGGGACCGGAAAAACATGGTCTATATGGGAAGCACCGTTGTCTATGGCCGCGGCCGCGCTGTTATCACCGGAACGGGTATGAAAACCGAGATGGGAAAGATCGCCCATGTTCTGACGCAGTCGGCGGATGAGAGCACACCGCTGCAGAAGCGGCTGAACCAGCTCAGCAAAATCTTAAGCGTGATGGTGCTCGCCATCTGTGCCGTGATTTTCATTGTCGGTATTTTAAAAGAGGGCGTGACGCCGCAGAACATCTTAAATACCTTTATGGTAGCTGTCAGCCTTGCCGTAGCGGCAATTCCGGAAGGACTTGCAGCAGTTGTCACAATCGTGCTTTCCATCGGTGTGACCAAAATGTCAAAGCGGAATGCGGTGATCCGGAAACTGACGGCTGTCGAGACGCTCGGCTGTACGCAGGTGATCTGCTCGGATAAGACAGGAACGCTGACCCAGAATAAGATGACCGTGGTAAAACATGAGGGAAGCGATATAAAACGTCTCGTATCCGTCATGGCACTCTGCTCCGATGCGGAGCCGGACGAAAACGGCGAGGCAGTCGGAGAACCGACGGAATGTGCGTTGGTCAACGATGCGCAGAAAGAGGGATGCCCGAAGAAGAGTCTGTCCGTCCAGTATCCGCGTGTCGGGGAAGCGCCGTTTGATTCGATGCGGAAACGCATGACAACGATCCACCGCGCAAACGACGGAACGTATTTTTCCTGCACAAAAGGCGCACCGGATGAGATTCTGAAGCGGTGCACCTCCGTTTGGCGTGACGGCAGAAAACAGCCGATGACAGAAGCATTCCGGCAGGAAATCCTGTCGCAGAACAAGGCGATGGCAGACCAGGCACTCCGCGTGCTGGCGGCAGCAGGAAGAGCGTGGAACCAGATGCCGTCCTCCCAGGAGCCGGACTTTCTGGAGCAGGATCTCTGCTTTTTAGGACTTTGCGGTATGATTGATCCGGTGCGGCCGGAAGTAGTCGATGCGATCCGGGAATGCCGCGGGGCAGGCATCCGTCCGGTGATGATTACGGGTGACCACAAAGACACAGCGGTTGCTATTGCAAAAGAGCTGGGTATTCTGGAGGCGGGCTGGAAAGCGGTAACGGGAGCCGAGATTGACCAGTTAAGCGATGAGGAGCTTGACCGGAGAATCGAGGAATATGCTGTTTACGCACGCGTCCAGCCGGAGCATAAAGTGCGGATCGTCGATGCGTGGAAGCGGAAAGGCAGAATCACCGCGATGACAGGAGACGGAGTCAACGATGCGCCGTCGATCAAGCGTGCGGATATCGGCATCGGAATGGGCATCACGGGAACGGATGTGACGAAAAACGTGGCAGATATGGTGCTCGCGGACGACAACTTTGCGACGATCATCGCGGCGGTTGAGGAAGGAAGACGAATCTACGATAATATCCGTAAGGCAATTCAGTTCCTTCTGGCATCGAACCTTGCCGAGGTGCTGTCGATTTTCTGCGCGACGCTGATGGGCTTTACGATTTTAAATCCGGTGCATCTGCTCTGGATCAACCTGATTACGGACTGCTTCCCGGCGCTGGCGCTCGGTATGGAGGACGGTGAGGCAGACATCATGAAACGCCCGCCGAGAAATGCGGATGACGGTATTTTTGCGGACGGCCTCGGCTTTGATGTTGCGTTTCAGGGCATCGTGATTACGGTGCTGACGCTGGCGTCCTACTTCATCGGCCATTATCTGGAAGCCGGCCGCTGGGAAATCGTCAACAGCCCGGACGGCATGTCGATGGCGTTTCTGACACTCTCCATGGTGGAAATTTTCCATTCCTTCAATATGAGATCACGGAAAGGTTCTATTTTCCATATGAAGCATCAGAACAAGTATCTGTGGGGCGCGATGGCACTCTCATTTGTCCTCACATCCGCCGTCATTTACATCCCGGTACTGTCGAGTGCGTTCGGTTTTGAGCGGATCAGCGCGTTGGAATATGATGTGGCGATCGGCCTTGGACTGCTTGTCATTCCGGCGGTCGAAATCAGCAAGTGGATCCGGCGGAAATTTGCTTGACAAACGAGAAAAATTTGCATAAACTAGAACAAACGGAAACAGAAAAAGGCTTGGAACGGAAAAAGTAGAAAATCAGAATTGTTTCACAGAGAATGGCAGACAAATGGGGCTGGAAGCTGCCTGAAACGAGGGTTTTTGAAGTGCGTCCGGAAGCTGGCCGGGTGAAGCGGAAAAAGTGGGTAGTCCGGCACGGGTCCTGCACGTTATGCAGAAGAAAAGAAGAGGGCAGGTGTGCCCTTAAAGTAAAGTGGAACCACGGAGCTATTTCGTCTTTATCGGAGATGAAACAGCTCCGTTTTTGAATATTACTGTTATGCAGAATGATGGTAAGAAATAAAAATCCGGAAAAGTCCCAGCAGGAGGCAAGGAGAGGAAAGATGAGTTTTTTCGCGTATTTTAAAGAGGAATTTCAGGTGATTCAGGAGCGGGATCCGGCGATACATTCTCCCATGGAAGTCTTGCTGTATCCTTCATTTCGTGTTATGCTGAAGTACAGACGGGCGCACAAGCTATATCTGAAAGGCCATTACTTTCTGGCCAGGTGGATTTCACAGCGGGCAGCGAGAAAAACCGGTATCGAAATCCATCCGGGTGCGACGATCGGAAAGGGATTGTTTATTGATCATGGTTCTGGTGTGATTATCGGAGAAACAGCCATTATCGGAGACAACGTGACGCTGTATCAGGGCGTGACGCTTGGCGGTAATGGTAAGGAGACCGGGAAACGTCATCCGACGCTGAAGGACAATGTTATGGTCAGCGCCGGTGCGAAGATCATCGGATCGTTTACGATCGGGGAAAACTCCAAAATCGGAGCCGGATCGGTTGTGATCGAGGAGGTTCCGCCGAACTGTACCGTCGTCGGCGTGCCGGGGCACATTGTGAAGCAGAATGATGTGCGGATTCCGAGAAAAAGCATGGATCACATTCATCTGCCGGACCCGATTTTCGAGGATATCAAAGTACTGCAGCAGGAGAATACGGAGCTTACGAACCGTGTGCTCGAGCTGGAGGGCGAGCTGCGTCAGATGAGGAAAAAAGAAAGGACAGAACAGAAGTGACGGAAGTGGGCAAAGAGACAGAAAACGAGGAGCTTTTTCCAGAGGCGGTTTTCGGGGAGAAGGATTATCTTTCGGAGGTATTCGGACTGGAACAGCATGACATCCGCATGTATTCGCCGCTTACGCTGGCCTACATCGGGGATGCTGCGTATGAGATCGTCATCCGCACGATTCTGGTGCGGAAAGCAAATATGCAGGTCAACAAGCTGCACCGCCATGCGGCAGGGCTTGTAAAGGCGGAGAAACAGTCGGCGATGATTGAAATTCTGGAGCCGCTGTTTACCGAAGAGGAAAAACAGATTTATAAAAGAGGCAGAAATGCGAAATCTTATACCAAGGCAAAAAATGCGTCCACGATCGACTACCGCCGGGCAACCGGGTTTGAGGCTGTGATGGGGTATCTGTACCTGAAAGGGGATTACAAGCGGATGATCGACCTGATCCGGGCAGGACTTGGCGAAGTGTGAGAGCAGATAAGATTCAGAAAATAAAAAAGAAGCGGCAGGGCAGTGGGGCTTTTGAAAAAGCAAAAGTTCCCACTGCTTTTGGGACCGCGGAACAGGAATGATATGAGAGAAAACAACAGAAACGACAAGAGAAATTTTGAGAGAAGAGACGGAAAAAAACGTGACTTTAAGGGGAAACGAGATTACCGTGACAGAGACAGAAAACAGGAAGTACAGCAGGCGGATGAGGAGTTTACAGGCGGCATGGTAGAGGGAAGAAACGCTGTCATCGAGGCGTTCCGCTCCGGCAAGACCGTGGACAAGCTGTTCGTCCTTGCAAGCAGCCAGGACGGCCCGATCCGCACGATCATCCGTGAGGCGAAAAAACACGATACCATCATCAATTATGTAGAAAAAGAACGTCTTGACGAGCTGTCCACCACCGGAAAGCATCAGGGTGTCATTGCACAGGTGGCTTCCTACAGTTATGCAACCGTTGAGGACATCCTCGCGCGCGCAGAGGAGAAAGGAGAGCCGCCATTTATCCTTCTGCTGGACGGCATTGAGGATCCGCATAACCTCGGTGCGATCATCCGTACCGCAAACCTGGCAGGCGCACATGGTGTCATCGTGCCGAAGCACCGCGCAGTCGGCCTGACAGCAACCGTTGCCAAAACGTCGGCAGGTGCATTAAATTACACACCGGTGGCAAAGGTGACGAATCTGGTGCAGACCATGGAAATGCTGAAGGAAAAGGGCATCTGGTTTGTCTGCGCGGACATGAACGGACAGAGAATGTATGATCTCGACCTCAAAGGACCGATCGGCCTTGTAATCGGAAATGAGGGAGAGGGTGTCAGCCGTCTGGTGAGAGAAAACTGCGACTTCACAGCCACAATTCCGATGAAAGGCGATATCGACTCTCTGAACGCTTCCGTGGCAGCCGGCGTGCTCGCTTATGAGATTGTAAGACAGAGAAGCTGCTAGAAATTGCGGAAAATCACATTACGCTCCGGCGGAAGAAAGATGAAGGATACAAGAGATATGATGGTGAAAGATTACGATACCTGTACGGATGAGGAGCTGATTGCGCGTCTGCGGGCAGGAGAACGCGAGATTACCGATTATCTGATCGACAAATACAAATCGCTGGTGCGGACCAGGGCGAGGGCGCTGTACCTGGTGGGCGGAGATCACGAGGATCTGATCCAGGAGGGCATGCTCGGACTTTTTAAGGCAGTGCGTGACTACAAACCGGGGAAGGAGGCATCGTTTGCCACCTTCGCCGGCCTGTGCATCGACCGTCAGATGTATTCTGCAGTGGCATCGTCCCAGCGCCAGAAGCATCAGCCGCTGAACAGCTTCGTCTCGTTAAGCGAACCGGTTTCCGAGCAAGAGCTGCGCCTGGTGGACGAGGAGACACCGGAGGAGATTATGATCAGCCGGGAAAACGTAATCGGCATGCATGAGCGGATCAAAGAACGGCTCAGCAAATTTGAGTACCAGGTGCTGGAATTGTATCTGAAAGGGTACGATTATACGCAGATTGCAGAAAAACTTGGAAAGCAGCCGAAGGCAATCGACAATGCACTGCAGAGAATCCGCAGTAAAGTGCGGGAGGTCTGTTCGTGAGATGGGAAAACGACCGAAAAAATTACGGCGAATTGTCAAAAGTGCAGAAAAATCTGTGAACAAATAAAAATTTTCAAATTTGTAGAAAAAACTGTTGACAATTCACTATAGTTTTGATAGAATACCAAATGTAGCAACGCAGGATCTCATTTGCCACATCGCCGAGTGGCCGCGTGGTACCCTTGTGGCAGCCAACACGGGCATTGCAGTTCTGGCACTGGTACAGATATTCGTTCTGCATTCCAAGCCGCTCCGTCGAGCTGCCATAGACATCAGCAGCCGGAACGAGCCGGATGATCCCGCCGCAGTAGCGGCAGATGGTCGGTTTCTTCAAATAGGCGTGTCCTCCTTTTTTATGCCGCCTCCTTGCGCGGCTTTTTTGTCTTTTGTGGCTTTGCTTCAATGGCTTTCGGTTCACGCACCGCCATCTGGAAGCAGACAAGCTCGTCTGTTTTGAGAAGCAGCGCACTGTGCTGCACGGCCTCCAGCATGAGCGTTCCGTTCAGCGCTTTCAGGCACTCCATGAGCTGCGCCGGATTGTACCAGTACACGCCCACAGGCTCGCCGCTCAGCGCAACCACGTCCATAGCCGTCTCCGAAATGCCGTATTCGCTTTCACAGCGCACAGTCAGCCGGCTTCCTGCAAAGGACAGGGAAAAACGGTTCTGCGTGCCGGTGACACTCAGGGTCTGCGAAATAGCATCGCGGAGCAGAGCGCTGTCGGTCAGGACAGTAAACTGCTGCTTCAGATTGGACAGCACCTGCGATACAGCAAGATATGGCCCATCCATGACGCGGGCGGCAAACGAAAAGTTCTCTTTCGTAAATACGATATGTTTTCCCGTTGTGCCGACCTGCAATTTCTCGCGGTTGTCCACCAGCGCCGCCAGCTTCGGCTGGGACGCCCCAATCTGCATGAGGATGGGGTCCATAGAGGTAGACGGGTTGATGTTGGTAATGACCATAGCCGGGTCATAGTAGCCACCCTGGGTCTTGAAGATGGTCAGACCATAGTCACCGCTCTGAATCATGGCATACCAATCCATCATTTGTGCGGATTGCGGGGTCAGCTCAATACCGATTTTGCTGGCCTGGTCGCAGATGTAGACAACCATGTTGTCATCGGAGGCGGTGCCGGTTTGATACAGGAAAGTGGCGGACAGTTTGACTCCATCCTTCTCACGAATGCCATCGCCATCGGTATCTACATAGCCAGCCTCATCCAAGATTTGATTGGCATGATCCAGATCAAAGCCGTACACTGTCTGCTCTACATCACAGTAGGGCAGGTCACGAGAAAAGAAGGTATCTGCCTTGTCGAACAGGCCACCGTAGATGTTGTCTACTACGGCATCCTTATCAATGGCGGAAGAAATGGCCTCACGAACCACCTGGTCGCCAAAAATCTCACTGCTCAGGTTATAGCCCACATAGTAAGTCTGCAAAGACTTTTCATCGACTTGAGCGCCATATCCATCTGTCTGCTCCATCTGAGCATAGCTCTCGGCAGAGACATTCTTAATACCGGAGAGGAAGTCCACCTCACCATTCTGCATTGCCAAAATCTTGGCGTCGTTGTCAGGAATATACTTGATGGAGAAACTGTCTACTTCGGGAGTATCGCCCCAGTAATTGGGATTGCGGACAAAATTCCAGGTCTGCCCGTCATTATCCCCGGCATACATATAGGGGCCGGTTCCATAAGTGGCGTTGCGGAAGCTCTCCTGCTTGGCAGTCAGATCCTCATTGAACTGCTCGCTGGATACGATGCCGAAGGGGTTAGCAAGGCACAGTTCCCGGAGGGTGTTGTAGTAGGGCTGGGTCAGGTGCAGCTCCACCGTGTACTCATCGGTGGCTACCGCATCCTCAATGATCGTGGACAGGCGGCCATAGGAGCCGTTGTACTGGCCCAGGTTGACCGGAACAGCCAAAATAGACTTTGCCACATCCTCGGCGGTCAGGTCAG